>ENA-UPTJ01001050-UPTJ01001050.1-marine-metagenome-genome-assembly--contig:-NODE-1050-length-15660-cov-6.372765_pt1 | contig 15660 bp, 10 predicted proteins | sample MGYA00238168_ERZ767080 | MGnify/ENA primary metagenome ERZ767080 (study PRJEB28935, sample SAMN06266237) | marine metagenome | isolation source: Columbia River Estuary | place: USA:Columbia River... | reverse complement strand
TTATTCGCCAACAATCCGGGTCCGGCAGATGATGTCATCACCGGACTGCATGCCTTGGAAGGGAGTCAGATCCTGGTCACCTACCTGAAAAGTGGTGTATTTGTAGCCGATGGCGAAGGCTTGAAACCTATTTTGAGTAAAGACCTGAACACGATCAAAGCAAGCCGCATCTATGCCACGGCCTCGCTCAGCGAAAAAAGGTGGGCGCTGGCTACCAATACCGACGGACTCTACATCATCGATCGGAACGGAAACCGCGTACAGCATTTCGGACAGCGGGAAGGATTGCAGAACAACAATGTACTCAGTGTTTTTACCGACCGAAATGGAAATCTTTGGCTGGGGCTAGACAACGGCATCGATTACATCGCCTTCAACAGCGCGATCAAGCTGATCAATCCAGGCGAAGGCAACGCTGCAGCATACGCGGCGCTTGTCCATGGCGGATCCTTATACATCGGAACCTCCAATGGCGTGCTGGCATGCTTGTTGGAAGAAAAAAACGACCTCAGCTTCAGTCAGACTTCTTTTCGTTCCATCGAGAACACCAAAGGACAGGTATGGTCGCTGTCCGAGATCAACAATCAAATATTGCTCGGCCATCACGAAGGTGCATTTCGGATCCAGGGGAACCGAGCCGTTCCCATCCAAACCGGCATCGGCTTCTGGAATTTCAGGCCGCTGAGTGCCACGTTCCCGACCGACCGGATGCTGGCAGGCAATTACCGAGGATTGCAGTATTTCCAATTTGAGGGAAATCAATTCCAACCCGGTGAGAAATTATTTCCCTTTGAAGAATCCTCGCGCTACGTCGTAATCGATGGCGAGCAACGTGTCTGGGTTTCGCATCCCTATCACGGAGTATTTCGAATGAAAGAAAAGGGTGCGCAGGGATTTACCTGGATCGCATACGGTGAAAAACAAGGACTGCCCGCCCAAATCAACAACCATATTTTCAAAGTCCGCGAGCAATTGCTGGTCGGGACGGGAAAAGGCGTGTATCGATACGATTCGAAAACGGATCGATTTGAACCAGACCCGCTGTACAAAGAATTATTGGGCGATCAAAGCATCCGGTATTTGCAAGAAGACGGGAACGGCAATGTTTGGTTCTTTCACGAGAAGAATGTGGGCTGGATCACTCGGTCTTCCGGTCAGCCTTCCGTGGTGTATTTACCCGAATTGAACAACCGACTCCTCAGCGGATTTGAATTCATCTATGCCTACAACGAGCAAAATGTATTTCTGGCCGGCGAAACCGGATTGTACCACGTTAACCTACAGAAATACCGCCAGCAAAATGAGAAATTGGAAGTCAGGATACGCGGCGTGCGATTGGGACTTCAATCCGACAGTATACTCTATGGCGGGTTTGATGTGGAGACATTGGCGCAGACGTTTAAGATAGATCCCTCTGGCAAGAACATCCGATTTGAATTCACCGCACCACCCAGCACACATTCCGAATCGCTTGAATACAGTTATCGACTCGCTGGATACGAAAATCGATGGTCGGAGTGGGCCAAACGAACCGAGAAAGAATTCACAAACCTGCCTCTGGGCGATTACACCTTTGAGGTAAAAGTGCGCAATAACCTAGGCGCAGAATCATCCATCGCCCGTTTTCACTTTCGCATCTTACCCCCTTGGTACCGGACGCCCATAGCCTGGGGGTTCTATATCTGTTTGCTTGGAGGCATCCTATTCTGGCGCATACGCTTCCAGCAGAAAAAATTTCGAAAGCAACAACTTGCCTTCGAGGAAGAGCAAAAGCGATTGAATTATATCTATGACTTGGAACGCAGCCGAGCTGAAGGGGAGCTGATGGCCTTGCAGAGTCAAACACTGGAATCCGAGATCCAATTCAAGAATTCGGAACTGGCTGCATCGGCCATGCACCTAGTCAAAAAAGGCGAATTGATCACTCGATTAAAAACGGAACTAAATCAGTTGCTGCGGCGAGTCGATACCCCAGCTGCGCAGACCGAATTAAAAAAGATGATCAAACAGCTGGAGGAAGACGACCAGATCGATCAGGAGTGGGATCAGTTTGCGAAGCACTTCGATAAAGTGCATAGTGATTTTGTGCTATTGCTCAAGGCCAAGCATTCCGATATCAGTCCCAGCGAGATCAAACTCTGCTCCTTCCTGCGCATGAATCTAAGTTCAAAAGAAATTGCACAGCTGTTGAATATATCCCTGCGCGGGGTGGAGATCAGTCGATATCGCTTGCGAAAGAAACTGAATTTGCAGAATGGAGAGAATTTGTTCGATTATTTGATCGGACTGCAACAATGATCACTGGAACAATCAAGCAAAGGGGAGGATAACCAATAAGGTACAACCTTCCTGTGACGACGAGTTCAATTGAAATGTGCCTTCGTGCAGTTTGACGCGATTCTCCATGGATCGAACACCAATACTGATATCTCGTTGCTCGAGGTTCAGTCCTTGGCCATTGTCCTTCACAGGGATACCGCATTTCAAAAAAAAGCCCCGCCGAAGCGGGGCTATGAATACGTAAAATCGGCTCATCGGAGATTGATCTCGCCAAGTGGTGTGTCTTCACCGGGATTGACCATCACATCACGGATCTCGTAAGGAGTATAGTCGGGGGCGATTACGGTCACCGTATAAACGGTGCCTGGTTTCAATCCACGCACCCGGAAAAATCCTTCCTCAACCGTAGGGATCGCGCCGGTTGTAAATCCGTTCCCATCGGTGATCACTACACGAGCACCAACCGGGGTGGGGGAAATAGAGCCGGTTACATTTCCGTCTGTTTGTACATTAAAGAGGCGCATACGAGGACGGATGATGTAATCGTCACCTACTTTCTCAACGGAACTAGCCAAATCAAAATCAGCACGCAGGTCTACGTTTCCGGGCAGGGTGTTATCCATGTCGGCCGCTTTGACGCGTAGGTAAACTAGGTTTTCCCGTTCAGTTATTAAGGTCATGCGGAAACGCTTTTCGTCTCCATCTACCAGGTAGCTACTTTGTCCGAGGGTAAATCGAACCTTACGGATGCGGGTTGGAACGGTGGCGTTACCCAGCAACCGCTCAATGCCATTGCGGAGTGCCAATACGTCGAGGGTTTGAGGTGCAAAATTCAAGGTTACCCAGCGGCCATAATCGTCCACTTCTTCGGTATCGTCAAAATCCTCATCGTCATCGCCATAACTATTGTCGAACTCGTGGGTACGATCCAGATCGACCTTTACTTCGACCTGCTGGATATCGACAAATACATTTTTAAAATCGGCCGGAGCATCCGACAGGAACAAATTGACATTGCGGATTCCGGTGGGGGGATTGGGATCGATGTCGGCCGATCCGGAGCGGGAGCAGCTGGACAAGGAAATGCCCAAAAAGGCCAAGAAGGTGAAGAATCCCATCAATCGAGGCAAAAAGGACAGTGGAGACTGTTTCATAGGTATGAGGTTTTATTTATTCCGTCAACAAGATTTTTTTGCGTTGACAGAACGAAAGTAGAAGCGCCGAACAATTCCGGGAAGTATTAACAAGTGGAAGTTTGAATTCTAATCATTAATCTATTCTTTCTGCATGTGAACGACGATGATTCCATCAGGAGAACCACTTAATCCGCGTAGTTCTCCGAAGGGATTTTTCTACCGACAATTCATCACAGACGCTATCTTTAAGGCTCAAGCTAATTCTTATGCCACTTGACCTGCATGGCTTTCGCCAATTAAATGTAGAACGCGCTCGAACCGGGTTCCGTTGCTACGACAATCAGCCACTCACCTACTGGACCACCGCCTTGGCCGGCGAAGTAGGCGAACTCTGCAACATGATCAAAAAAATGGAACGCGTACAACGGGGCGGCATAGACGGAGGCAGCAGCTACACGGCTAAAGACATCAATAAAAACATGCTGAAAGAAGAGATCGGCGGCATCGCCATCTACCTCGACTTACTCGCTTCCTTGCTAGACATCGATCTGCAGGAAGCCATCGTAGATACATTTAACGAGAAATCAGTTAAATACGGATTCCCCCAAAAAGTTGAGAAGATGGGGGTTGAAGGTTGAGGGTTGGGAGTTTATGGTTTGAAGTTGAGCTTACTCAACCTTAAACAATAAACATTGAACCTCAACTTCTCAACTCCATCCTCTCAACCACAAGCAATGAAACACTCGATAATCATCATACTACTCGGAATAATACTCGGGCGTCCTGCTTACGCACAAGCACTCACGTCCTCCAACCTGCCAATCGTGGTGGTGAACACCAACGGACAAGTCATTCCCAATGAACCACGGATAAAAGCACAACTCGGCATCGTTTATAAGGGCGAAGGGATACGCAACAACATCAACGATCCGCGCAATCACTACAATGGCTTGGCCGGAATCGAAGTGCGTGGACAATCGTCGCAGGGCTTTCCGATGAAATCATACGACGTGGAGCTTTGGAATTCGGATTCTACAGAAAATGAAGTGTCGCTTTTCGGATTTCCAAAAGAAAGTGATTTCTCGCTTTATGCACCGTACACCGACAAAACCCTAATGCGGAACTTTCTGGCCTATACGTTCACCCGAGAAATGGGCCGATGGGCCGCGCGTTGTCGGTATGTGGAATTGGTAGTCGATGATGACTACAAAGGCATTTATGTATTGATGGAGAAGATCAAGCGCGACAGCAGCCGGGTAAATATTGCCAAGCTTGGTCCGAATGAAAACAGCGGTGACGCGCTTACCGGCGGGTACATCGTATCGATCGACAAAGGTGCCAATGCTTGGTATTCGAGCGTGCCCCCCATGCAAAGTACCAACGGACAGCGCATTCGCTATAGCTATGTATATCCGAAGATCGATTCGATTACACTGCCACAGCGCAATTACATCAAATCGTATGTGGATTCGTTCGAACAAGCACTCGGCAGCGCGAATTATCAGAATCCCCAATGGGGTTGGCGTCGACATGCGGATGAGGCCTCCTTCATCGATTACTTCATCGTGAACGAACTGGCTAAGAATGTAGATGGATACCGAATCAGCACGTATTTATATAAAGACAAGCAGACGCGTGGTGGCAAGTTGTTTGCGGGACCGGTGTGGGACTATGACTTGGCCTTTTACAATGCGAATTATTGCCGCGGCAGTGATGCGGTGGGATGGGCCTGGCAATTCAATGGGGTTTGTCCGGGCGATTTTTCTCAAGTCCCTTTTTGGTGGAATCAATTCCAATCGGACACCACGTTTCAGGCCAATTTCCGTTGTCGCTGGAAACAGTTGCGGGCAACGAGTTTGTCGGATCTACGGATCAATCAGCTAATGGATTCAGTGGTTAGCCTGACGGAAGAAGCCCGAATGCGTCATTTTCTACGCTGGCCGGTGCTGGGTCAATATATTTGGCCCAATGTGCAACCGGTGCCGGTGAGCTATTCGGGTGAGATACAACAACTACGAAATTGGTTTGCCGGTCGCGTGGCCTGGATCGATCAAAATCTACCGAATCGCGGGATCTGTTATGAATTCCCCAATACAACGTCCAAAGACCTGATCGTTTCCGCGCGACCCAATCCGTTTCGAAACGTGCTGGTGTTGAGCTTGAAATCGCGAACCATCCAATCGATCGAATTGGCCATCACGGATGCAGCGGGACGAATGATGCATCGACAAAATATCTACCTGAATTACGGTGAAAATCGTCCGTCGATCAACGCAGATCGATGGAGTGCCGGAATTTATTTTGTACGGATCCTGAAGGAGGATGGGAGTAGCGAAGTGCTTCAGACACTGAAGCAGTAGAGGGTAGAAAGCTGTTTAGGGTAGAGAGTAGAGGGTTTAGGGTTGAGTTCTCTACTCTCTGCCCGCATCAGCCGGGAATTCGAGAAATATACTTCTCAATCTGTTTGATCTGATCGATGATCTGGGGGGTAGTCGGTTTGAGGGCTTTGGCCTTTCGGAAGAAGTCTTTGGCGGCGCGGAATTCGCGCTTGTTCATCATTAAACTACACATCTGCAAATAGGCAGCGGCCTGATTTTCTTTATCGGGCAATCCTTTGCGCAGGGCAGAGCGGATATAGCTCTCCGCTTGTTTGAGGTCGTTTTTCTGCATGGCCAGCATCCCCATCTGCAATAAACTCGCGCCCTCCGCTTCTTTCATGGGCATACCCAGATCAAGGCCTTTTTTCATCATCTTCTCGGCTCCATCGTAGTCTTGCTTCATCATGGCCAAGTTGCCCTTCAGGGTATAATACACCGATCGGATGGGCTTATAAAGCAGGTTGGGGTATTTGATGGAGGCGAGGATTTTCTCCGCTCCTTCCATGTCGCCGCTTTCCATGTATTCCTGGATCAGGCGCAGGGGACCAAAGAAGAAATGCCCCGCGATCAGGATCACACCGATGAGGTATAAAGGAAACGAAGGCCAGAACGAAGCGGCATAGTTCACATATCCGCCCAAGAACAACAACACGATGCCCAGCGGGAGGCGGTATTTGATGAGGAGATTGTAGAATTTCATTGTAGGGATGTATGATGGGCGAAAATACGCTTTAGGAACGGAACATAAGGGTTGAGAGGGTTGAGAAGATGGGAGTTTGGGTTACTAGTTTCGGGGCTGGAGTATCCAACTTCAATCTCCCATCTTCCATCTAAATTCGCGTATGCAATTCGCCCAGGTAATCGAACAAGAAGCGTTGAAAGAGAAACTGCGGGGGCTATCCGATCACAATCGAATCAGCCATGCCCTGTTGTTCGTGGCCCGCGAAGGGACCGGCGGACTCCCCCTGGCCCTCGCCTTCGCCCAATACCTGGTTTGCGAGAAAGTCAACCACAAACAAGACTCCAACGAGCCTTCGCTTTTCGGCCCAACTCCCCAAATTGTTCAAACTACCCAAACTGACTCGTGCGGCGTCTGCCCCGCTTGCAAAAAAGCATCCGAGTTCGCACACCCCGATATTCACTACAGTTATCCAACCGTTACCAGCAAAGGAGTAGACAAACCAAAGGCCGTTGACTTCATCGTTTCCTGGCGAGAATTCTTGCGCGAGCAGCCCTATGGCAACTCGTTTGATTGGATCGAACGCATCAAGGAAAAAGAAAACAGCCAGGGTAAGATCACGACCTACGAGTGCGATGACATCAACCGAAAGCTCAGCATGAAGAGCTTCGAGAGCCCGTTTAAAATTCTCATCCTCTGGATGCCGGAGATGCTGGAGAAAGAAGGCAACAAACTGCTCAAGATCATTGAGGAACCACCGTCGGACACCCTGTTCATTCTCGTTACGGAAAATGAAAATGCGGTGCTCCCTACCATTCAAAGTCGCTGTCAGATCATCCGACTACCGATGCTTTCCACTGCAGCGATCGAAACGGCCCTGATCGACCAACAACAAACCTCCCCCGCCATCGCCCAACAGATCGCGCGGATCGCCGATGGCAATTATCGGGAAGCCCTCCAACAATTGCAGCACACGGAAGAAGGATGGCAAGAACGATTGCGGAATTGGCTGAATGCCATCCTCAAAACCGGCCCCGCCACTCAATTGAAATGGGTGGAAGAAATCAGCAAACTGGGGCGCGAAAAACAAAAACAATACCTCCGCTACGTCAACCATGTGCTGGAAACGGCCATCCGGATGCAGGCCACCGGCACCACCCCGGCCGTAGGTGCCGAAGAGGCCGAGATCGCGGGCAAACTGAATCGAATCGTCGGCATCGAGCAGATCGAGGCGTTGACCCAGGAAATGGACAAGGCCATTTACTACATCGAACGCAATGCCAACGCCAAGATGTTGTTCCACGCCCTGACTCTTAAGGTCTACCACGTCATTCGGGACAAAGTCGTACTTTTGATGTCGTCCGAGTCCGCCATGTGATAATAGAGCGGTGTTCCGATCCTGGACCCGGACCGTGAGTAGGCACTGAAGCGATTGACAATCAACAGCATCGAGTATTATTTCCCACATACGGCCCCTTCCTTTTTGGGCCGCTTTCTCTCCCAATACCCCCTGTTGCATTGCTTCGCCCATCTGCCCGCTTGAAAAACAAGAATCATGGGCTGTTCCGGATGCAGTACAGATAAAGGCGGTAAACCCAACGGTTGCAAAAGCAACGGCGGATGCAGTTCGGGCGGCTGTAACCGCATGAATGCCTACGATTGGTTGCACAATCTGCCTATGGCCGACAATGCCTGTCAGGTCGTGGAGGTGAGCTTCAGCCAAGGAACCCGAAAAGATTTTTACCGAAACCCTTCCCTGCAACCCTTTGAAAAAGGGGAACAGATCGCGGTCGAAGGCGTAAATGGATTTGACTTAGGAGAAGTATCGCTGACTGGCGAAATCGTGCGACTGCAATTGAAAAAACGAGGGGTCAAAGAAGACAACCCGGAGATGAAGAAGATCTTGCGCCGGGCCACCGACCGCGATGTCGATCTCTGGAAGCAAAACAAAGCCCGCGAACCGGAAGCCGTGATCCGCAGCCGCGCCATCGCCAAGCAACTCAAGCTGAACATGAAGATCAGCCAAGTGGAGATTCAGGCCGATGGAAAAAAAGCAACCTTCTTTTACATCGCCGATAGCCGCGTCGACTTCCGCGAACTGATCAAAGTATACGCCTACGAATTCAAGGTCAAAGTTGAAATGCGTCAGATCGGCGCCCGTCAGGAAGCCGGTAAAGTAGGCGGTATCGGAAGCTGCGGACGTGAACTCTGTTGCAGTACCTGGCTCACCGAATTCAAATCGGTCAATACGAACGCAGCTCGCTATCAAAATCTCTCCATCAATCAGACCAAGCTGAGCGGACAATGCGGCCGACTCAAATGCTGCCTCAACTACGAGTTGGACACCTACCTCGATGCCCTGCAACAATTCCCCGATCAGTGCGATGTGCTGCAAGTAGCTAAAGGCAATGCCTTCCTCGCAAAAAAAGACATCTTCAAAAACTTGATGTGGTATACGCTTCCCGATAGCAATAAGCAATACCCACTCAGCATCGAGCGCGTCCAAAAAATCAAAGCCCTGAATCAACAAGGCATTCGTCCTGATGAACTGGAGCCCGTCGAAGTGATTTCCAATAAAGCGACCGAAACCGAACCGGAATTCGTGGAGCTGGTCGGACAGATCAGCTTACGCAGCTTGGATAAAGCCGATCGCAAACGCCGCCAACAACAGCAACAACGTCGTCCCGGCGGACCACAAGGTGGTGGCCCACGACCCGGTCCTCAACAAGGTGGCAGTGGCCAACAAGGCGGTGGACCCAATCGCGGACCGCAGCAAGGTGGTCAACAAGCTGGCCCCGGCCCACAAGGCGATGGTGGAAGACCCGACAATCGAGGCGGAAGACGAAGAAGATAACTGGGCATCAAACTTCCATCTCCCATCTACTCTCTCCCCGCTACACTCTCTATGATCGCATCCTGAATTCTTCCCCGGATCGACAACGAAGACAATTTCCCATTATCACGGGTGGGATACACGCGATTGGATAAGAATATATAGACCAGTTCGCGAGCGGGATCGACCCAAACACAGGTTCCGGTAAAACCGGTATGTCCGTAAGTGCCAGCCGATGCCAGCCAAGATGGATAGGGATCTTTACGCGAATCATTGTCACGCTCGGGTTTATCGAAGCCCAAGCCACGCCGACTTCCGGCTTCCTGATAACCGGTGAACAGTCGGATCGTGGACGGATTTAAAAATCGCTTTCCTTGGAAAGTACCGCCGTTCAAAAGCATTTGATACAAGATGGAAAGATCATAGGCATTCGAAAAGAGGCCGGCATGACCCGCTACGCCTCCAAATAAGGAGGCCCCTTCATCGTGCACATCCCCACGTGTAGTCTGCTGACGAAAATGTTTTTCCGTCTCCGTCGGCACAAGCGTGCTCACCGCAAAACGTTCCCTCGGTTTGAACCCGGTGGAATACATTCCTAAGGGCCGATAAAAATTCCGTTGCACAAATTCATCCAACGTAAGTCCACTCACCTGCTCCACGATCTTGCCTAGAAAAATAAAATCATTGTCGCTGTACACGTATTTACCACGCGCCGTCAGCGGACTTCTCAAAATGCGTTGCATCATCGTGTCGTTCCAATCATCGCGCAGATACAATCCTTCCGCCACGCGAATACCAAATCCCGGCTCGCGTTTCTTGCGATAATACGCATCCAGCGGCGCCCCGGTTTTCGGGTCGATCGTCTCTTTATAAAAAGCAATAAAAGGCACTAACCCGGCCTGATGCAGCAAAATATCCCGAAGCGACAGATCGGCTTTATCCGTACCCTTCACCACCGGTAAATAATCTTTCAAGGTCGCATCCAACCGGATCTTGCCCTGCTGATACAATTTCATGATGGACACCGTCGTCGCCGAGATCTTCGTGACGGAGGCCAGGTCATAGACACTTTCCGGCACAACCGCTTGCCTGGCATCGTTGTCTAAACTTCCATATGCTTTATCCAAGATCACTTCGCCCTTGTGCACGGCCATCACCACGCAGCCTGGAAACGCTCCGGCCCGAATGCCTTCCTCTGCAATCGCATCCACTTGTTTCAACGACTCCCGCTTCGCCTCCCAATCCGGCTTGACTTTGTCGTAGCATATTCCGGCACCGAGCGGATATTGACAAACCGGTACCGGCAATCGTCCGATTGGATTTGCAAATCCCTGCAACAAATTATAAGCAGCATGTCGAACGATCGAATCATCCTGGTGACAAGCCACCAATTGCGACATGCCACAGAAATTGGCATTGGCCAGCACGTTACCGAACGTGAAGGCAATGGTCTTCGGACCATCCAATTGCTTCGCCAATCGGACTGCTGCATTCGATAATCCGAATTGATCCATGGGTTTGTTGGCATAATTGTGTACACCCACCAACAGCAAATCATATGTTCCGGCCGAACGAATGCGCTGCAACAAGGAATCAGCTTGAAGGCTATCGGCCTTGCCCGATAAATAATAGGTATCGAGTGTACCCCGATCCAGCGAGCGAGCCAAGTCGTTGGGCCCATTCAGGCCAATGCCCACATAGGCAATGCGTCCTTGACGAATCGTTCGACGAAGCTTACGAACCGATTTCGGCTGAAACCAACCTTGCTGATCGTTTAGTAAAATGAGCGAACGGGCAGCCACTTCTGCGCGAATGGCGTCCGTACTTCGATTCAGATCGGCCACCAAATTTGTGGTATCGATCAGCGTGCGTCGATTCAATCCCAGCTCATATTTAGCCGATAATACTTTCTTGACCCGGCCATCCATTTCAGTTTGTGCGATCCGACCATCTTGGATCGCCTGCTGTATAACGGTAATGGATTGCTTTACATCGGCGGGCAAACACAACATGTCATTGCCGGCGAGGATCGCCTCCACCGCGATGGTGCCACCCGGGAAATACTTGGCCACTCCTTTCATCTCCAACGCATCGGTAAAACTGATGCCGTTGTAATTGAGTTCGCGTCGAAGCAGATCGGTAACGCTGTTGCGAGAAATAGAAGTAGCCACATGGGTAGTCGTATCAATCGCTGGGATCGATAAATGCGCGATCATCACACTGCCCACTCCAGCTTGGAACAAAGCCCGAAACGGCATCAACTCCATCGAATCCAATTGCGCGCGTGATTTATTGATCACCGGTAGATCATAATGCGAGTCTACATCGACATCACCATGACCCGGAAAATGTTTGGCACAGGCCATGATGCCTGCATCCTGCATGCCTTTCATGTAGGCCACGCCAAAGCGAGCCACCTTGTTCTTATCGGCCCCAAATGATCGAAAACCGATCACCGGATTATTCGGATTGTTGTTTACATCCACCACCGGTGCATAATTCACGTGTACGCCGATGCGCTTGCATTGTTGTCCGATCGCTTGGCCCATTCGATAGACCAACCGATCGTTTTCCATCGCACCCAAAGTGAGCTGATACGGAAACTTGGTTACGCTGTCGAGCCGCATCCCCAATCCCCACTCGCCGTCAATGGTGACCATCAAGGGCGTTTGGGCAGTCTGCTGGTATTGATTGGTCAAGACCGCCTGACGGACCGGTCCGCCTTGAAAAAAACAAAGGGCGCCCACATTGTACAGCTGGATGTCACTCATGACCTTGGCTACATGCTCAGGACCCAGATTCGAATGGGCTCGAATCACCATCAACTGCGCAATGCGTTGATCGGGCGTTAAACTGGCAAATACCGAATCGACCCATTGTTCGCGAGTAAGCCGACTGCGGTAATCGGATTGGGCCAAAGCAGGTGCTAACAATTGAAGGCAGCAGAGTACCCCGAAAAAGAGGATTTTGTGGAAGCGGATCGTCATGCAATAAAATTACCGGATTTGGATAGAACCCTTCGTCAAAACAGAGCCGGGAATTGGTTATTTTTGCACGCTAAACCCGAATCGTGTCGACCACCATCACCGTTCTTCCTGACCACATCGCGAATCAGATCGCCGCCGGCGAAGTGATCCAGCGTCCGGCCAGTGCCGTCAAGGAGCTGATGGAAAACGCCGTGGATGCCGAAGCCACCGAGATCCACCTGATCCTGAACGATGCGGGAAAGGCCCTCGTACAGGTGATCGATAACGGAAAAGGGATGAGTGCCGAAGACGCCCGACTTTGTTTTGAGCGGCACGCGACGTCCAAGATCAAACAAATCGACGACCTGTTTCAGATCCGCACCATGGGATTTCGAGGAGAAGCCCTGGCCTCCATTGCAGCCGTTGCACAAGTTGAGTTGAAAACACGCACCCAAGAGAAGGAAGTGGGTGTACAGCTCGATGTCGCCAATAGCCGCATCGAATCCGAATCGCCTGTAGCCACACCGGTTGGGACCAGCATCGCGATGAAGAATTTGTTCTTCAATGTGCCCGCACGCCGAAACTTCCTAAAAAGCAATGCGGCCGAGATGCGCCACGTCCTAGAAGAATTCACCCGCGTCGCGCTCGCCTTTCCCGAAATACGATTCAATCTCACCGCCAACCACCAACAACTCTATCAGTTGGAGTCCGGTTCCCAAAAACAGCGGATCGTACAGCTGTTGGGCAATCCTTATCAATCGAAACTGGTTGCCGTACAAGAACAGACCGATTACCTGAACATTCGCGGATTTGTTGGCAAACCCGAGACCGCCAAGAAAACCCGAGGCGATCAATACTTCTTCGTCAACAACCGATACATCAAGAGCGCTTATCTGCATCATGCCGTGATGAGCGCCTTTCAGGAATTGATCGCTGGCGATCAATTTCCGGCCTATGTGCTTTTCATCGACCTAGACCCCGCACAAGTGGATGTGAACGTGCATCCAACCAAGCAAGAGATCAAATTCGAGGATGAGAAGATCGTATACGCCTTTGTGCAAGCCGCCATCCGACACGCGCTGGCTCAATTCAGCATCACCCCCACACTCGACTTCGACCTCGATGCCGGCATTCAGTCATTGAGCTCGATCCAACAACCGTTCACCGACGAAAAAAAACAAGCAACCGCCAGCAGTTCTTTGTACAGCGGATTCACGCAAAAAAATCAGGCGCATTTCATCGAGCGTTCCTCGACGGGTAACGCCAGACCTTGGGCCGGATTGCCCATCCGGGAAGTGCCTGACTACGAAGAGCGTCAATCGCCCCTGATCCATACGACCACCGAATTGGAAGAGATCACCTTCACGCAATTGCTCAACACCTACATCATCTATCCGCTGAAAGACGGTTACCGATTGATCCATCAACAGCGGGCTCATGAACGCGTTCGCTTTGAGCAACTGATGCAAGCCGATGCACAAAAGCCCATCGCCTCCCAACGCAGCATGTTCCCGGCCACGATCGAATTGAGTCCCGCGGATGCATCGCTGTTCGAAGAACTGATCCCCGAATTGGCCGAGCTAGGCTATCTCATTGAACCATTTGGGAAGAACACCTATGTGGTGCAAGGAACACCCGCTGATCTGGAAAGTGGCGAAGAACAACAAGCCATTGATCAGGTATTGGAGCAATACAAACACTTTGCACAAACCGTGCAGCTATCTAAAAAAGAGGCGCTGATCCGGGTGCTGGCCCGTCAACAAGCCATTCGCGGCGGACAACGACTCACCGAACGGGAAATGCGTGTACTGGTGGGTGATCTTTTGCATTGTCAGCAAGGAAATCTCAGCCCCGACGGTCATCCTACCTACCTCGAATTCCGAGCCGATCAACTGAACAAGCTCTTCGGTTTTCAGTAATTCGCCTTCACCTTCAATAAGAATTGCTCCATGGCCTTGCGCACGATTGTAGGCGTCGTACGATGATTGTTTACAAGAATAGAAAAGATCAACCACTTGCCGGAGTTGGCCTGAATGAATCCGCTTAATGCCACCACACCCGAGAGCGTTCCGGTCTTGGCATAGATCTGTCCGGGTATGTTGTTGTAATAACTCTTCAACGTCCCAACTCCTCCAGTCGGAAATATTCCGGCGATGCGCTGCATGCCGAATTCCTGTTGCATGCGCGAAAGGATGCGAACGAAATCGTCGGGACTGAACAAATTGTATCGACTCAGTCCGGATCCGTCGGTCCACCGCGGATCATCGGGCAGATCGGCAAAATCACGAGCAAGCGCCGCATCGATCATGTCCAAATCGCTCAGGCGACCCAAGCGACGTTGACTCACCATCAACAACGTCTGTTCGGCAAAATGATTGTCGCTTTCACACATCATCATCCGCAGCATGGAGTCGGTAGGTTGTGAATAAATCGGACGATACCCCTTGAAATCTCGCTGCATCCCCAGGGAGAAATTGTACATCGTCCTGTTCAGGGTGTCTTGCAAGAATAAATAATTGGTAACCCCGTTGTCGGTCTTAAAAGGAACTTGTTGACCTATGAAAACAGAGCCACTTTTCTTGAACCGAAATTCATTCTTATCATACAAACGGTCTACCTCAAACCGATTGCCTTTGTCGATCAGTTGAATCATGGGCTCATTGAGATAAGGTGGTCGGGCAGCTAACTTGGGTGAAACAGAGAAGGTCGTACCGCTGTTTCGAACAAAATGAACCAGATTTCCGAAGATGGGCATGGAGGCGCGCTCGGCTAAATAAGCATCTTGGTATCCATCCCATGTCCATCCGCTTCCATAAGGCGTAATGGCATCACCCGAGTTATATTGTAGCCAGATCTTCTTTTTCGAGTTGCGCAATGAATCAAAGAAAGTTTGAACCGGAAAGGCCGGATGCAGGAAAGTAGGATCGCCAGCTGGGGAGATAAACAACGAGTCGCCGGATTCACGGACGCGAAAACTCAATAAACTGTCGCCCAGGTATTTCATCCCCAAATAACAAGTTGGGATCTTGGTGTTACTGGCAGGAAGAAAAAACTGACTGGCTTGATGCTTGAATACAAATTTTTCCTGTCCCGGATCATAAATGCTGATCCCAATGTATGCCGAACGAAGCGTAGGGGCATTGATCAATAAGTTGTGCGCTTCTTTGTGCACGGACTGAGCCGATGCAAACAAGCTCCCGATCAACAGGCAGCAAAAAAACAAACCAGCTTTACGATTAAACATACCTCAATTTAAGCCGAGTAGCGGAAAATTTCATCAGCCGGGATTGAACGACTCTCGGAATGACTCCGAAACGCCGCATCGATCAACTCCATGACACGAAGCGATTCGATCGGTGCAACCGGATTCTCTTCACCGAAACGGATC
>ENA-UPTJ01001049-UPTJ01001049.1-marine-metagenome-genome-assembly--contig:-NODE-1049-length-15683-cov-4.932685_pt1 | contig 15683 bp, 13 predicted proteins | sample MGYA00238168_ERZ767080 | MGnify/ENA primary metagenome ERZ767080 (study PRJEB28935, sample SAMN06266237) | marine metagenome | isolation source: Columbia River Estuary | place: USA:Columbia River... | reverse complement strand
TTTATCGATGATTTCTGGAATTGATTCAGATTCTCTCAATACTTCTTCTGGGAATCGCGTTGAAAATCCAAATTCTGCAACAATTGCGTGCATTTCAGTTTCGTGAGCCCCAGGCTTTCCAAAAATATCTACTATTTTTCCTAAAGGGTATTTACTGTTTTCAGGGAAATCAAAAATCTCAACCTGCGCTTTGCAACCATCAAATTTATCAGCGGGAGCAACAGGAATTTTTATGTCTTTATAACCACTTTTTCCAGTTAATAAAAAGGCGTTTCCATTGAAAATGTCCAAGAATCCTATGATTTTTCTAGGCGTTCTTGAAATAAGTTTTGGAGGTGAGAATGCTGACCGTTTTCCTTGTTTTATGAATTCTAATTCTATAATATCTTCTGGTAGGAATCTATGTAACAGGTTAGAAGGAACTCGAATGATTTCGTCTGTTTCTGTGTTTTTTAACATCAATTCTCCAGCATAGTTATTGATGACTTTTGCTTGTATAGATTGACTTTTTTGAGCTTTTTGGAATTGACCTTTTGTTGGTTGACGGACCAAACCTTTCTGAACGAGACTAAGTAAGGAATGATAAATAGTATCTTTTTTAAGTCCAGCTTCTCTAGGGATTCTTAGAAAAACTTGTTGCGCATTTAGGCTGCCTTTTTTATGATCTTCCAAAATGGCAAGAATGACTTTTTCTGCCAAGGAAAGTTTTTGATTCTTTTTCAATGATTTTAGGATTCGTAATAATCAAGATCCTTATGAAAGGATTCTTCGACCCTCAAAGTTCCCCAAATTGCAATAACTAAGCAAATTATTCCGACTAAGTAAGCCGAATGTAAGGTATAATGATTTGAAATTGATTTTAACGCTGATTCGAAATATTCATATCCCCAGGTAATCAGAAGCACACCGCCTCTTACAAAATTAGGTACAGTTGCCGTTACTGTGCTTCTAATGTTGGTTCCAAACTGTTCACTAGCATTTGTAACAAAAAGTGCCCAATATCCGGTTGCCATCCCCAAAATAGTAGCAAGTATTCGATAATAATTTGCAGTTCCCACAGGGCCATACAGATACAATGTCATTACGACAAAAATGGAAATCAAATTGAATAAAATAACTTTTTTTCTACTTTGAAACCATTGTGAAAGAATACCTGATATTAGGTCTCCAGAAGACAAACCGACATAACTCCATAAAACCATTTCTTTGGTTGATACCTCAAGCATGATATTAGGATTTCCGGTTATTTCAGGAAGGAATCTATGGGCAAGAGCGATCAGTATTCCAACAACAAACCAAACGGGTAAACCTATGACTATACATGCCAAATATTTAAAAAATGTATCCTTTGTTTTAAATAAGCTGAAGAAATTTCCCTTTTTAACTTCTGCACTTTTCATCTCCGCGAACATACCTGATTCAAATGTACCCGCTCTTAATGCAAGTAAGACCAAACCCAAAACTCCTCCTACTATATAGGCAACTTGCCAATTTGCTAAGGGAGTGCCAATGATGGATGTTATAAAATCTCCAATTTTTTCACCCTGATCGGCAACTAAAAATGCTGCAACCGCCCCTAATGCGCCAAAGGTTACAATAATCATTGTGCCTATTCCTCTTTTTTTAACAGGCATTAATTCTGCAACAAGTGTAATCGCGGCACCTAATTCACCAGCAAGACCTAAACCAGCTATGAATCTCCATGCTTTATAGGCTTCTAGCGATGTAACAAAAGCGTTTGCAATATTTGCAATGCTATAGATTAATATACTACCAAAAAGCACACTTACCCTGCCTTTTTTATCTCCCCAAATTCCCCAAATTAATCCTCCGATTAGCATTCCGGCCATTTGCCATCTGAACAATACAGTTTCATTTGTGAGAAAGTCGATACTAAGTGCATTTAAGCTCTCTTTTTTGATGATGTTAAATAAAATCAAATCATAGATGTCAACGAAATAACCCAAAGAGGCTACTACGATTAATAGTGCGATGTTCTTTTTTGGCTTGTCAATAGACATAGAGGGCAATTTACGAATTATAGGATAAATACTATAATTTAGGATCTAAATCGGTGAGGATTTTACAAAATTTCTCTAAGAATTCTTTGTCAATTTGATCAAATTCATTGTAGTTGATAGAGTCAATATCTAGAACAGCCCACACCTCGTTCTGGAGATTAAATATGGGCACCACGATTTCTGAATTAGATGCTGAACTACACGCAATATGTCCAGGAAATTCATGAACGTTTGGGACCAACTGAGTACATTTACTTTCCCATGCAGTGCCACAAACACCTTTACCAATTTCGATTCGTGTGCAGGCATTATTACCTTGAAATGGCCCTAATACAAGTTTTGAATCTACAACTAGGTAAAATCCTGTCCACCAATGATTAAATAACTCTTTTAAAATAGCCGTTGCATTACTCAGGTTTGAAAACCAGGGAGATTCAGAATCAAGGAAATGGAGCCAATTTTCTAAAAGCCAAATGTATTTTTCTTCTTTGCTCAAGTTAGTCTGTAAAATTTCATTCATCGCGTGCCGAAATTAAATGATTTTTGTCAGTGTTTATCCCATAAATTATAGGTAAATTGCGTGATTATTTGAATTATTTTGGGAATGGAAGTTGTAAATACCAAAAAGTTTGAAGTGGTTTTCACCTTTGTTAATCATGTCAATTTTGGTATCATAGTAGAGGCCAATGCGGTACAATTATTGGATAATGGAAATCCATCGTTGACTTTTCAACGGATTAGAATTAATAATGCGGACTATTTCCAATTGGATAATGCTCAAAAAGCTGCTGTAGAACTGATAGAGAAATTCGAAATGGATGTCATCATGAAAAAGTTCTACACCGGTACAAAAAAATTAAAACCGGCGGAGTTCATTTTAAAGCATTTCAATCCAGACATGGCGAAGTTGGTGCGTGAGTACATCGAAATTCACCTCCTGAAGCTACTTCATATAATTAAGGATTATCCGCTTTATTGGTCGGGCAAACTTGGAGAGCCAATGGGGCAAAGAATTCAATTTGCCAATGAACCAACGTCGGTATTGTTCCATTTTAGAGAGCAAGAAGATGGAATGAATTATTTTGTGACTCTCAAACACCAAGACCAGAAGATTTCAATATTTGAGAACAATGCCCATTTATTGGTAGGCAAACCAGCTTGGATCATCACTGAAGATCGATTGCTTTTTTTCAATGAAAGGGTAGATGGGGTAAAAATTAAACCTTTTTTTAATAAAAGATTCATTCATATTGCCACAAATCAATTGTCGGTTTACATGAATAAATTCGTGCTTCCTTTATTGGAAAATCACGATGTTTATGCAAAGGGGTTCGATATTGTCACCGAACAGTTATCGGTTAAACCCGTTCTTCGACTGAATAAAACCCAAGAAAAAGTAAAAAATCTATTACTTTATTTTCAATATGGTAATTGGCAATTCCCATATCACGTAGATAAAAGGGTTAATGTATCCCTAGAAGAAAAAAACGGTAAATTTACTTTTCATAGAATTCGACGTTCCTATCCCATTGAAAAAGAAAATATTCGGATACTACAGGAGTTAGGTCTGACATTTGTTAAGGGAAGTATAATGGGAATTGATTCTGATGAAGATTATGATTACTCAATGGTACAATGGGTTAATCAGTACTCAGATGAACTGCGAAGAAATGGCTTTATCATTGAGCAGGATTTCTCAGAAGTTAATTATTTCTTGGGGAAAATAGACGTAAAGATAAAAGTTACTCAAGCCGAAGATTGGTTTGATTTAATGGCTATAGTTCGATTTGGATCCTTTGAAATTCCTTTTACAAGACTTAAAAATCATATTTTAAACAATAGGAAAGAGTTTGTTCTTCCTGATGGGAGCATTGCTGTTCTTCCGATAGAATGGTTCTCACATTTCTCTAAAGTTTTGAATTTTTCGGTTGAAGAGGATGAGAAATTAAAAATCAAGAAAATCCACATTTCGTTGCTTGAAGATTTACAGCAATATTTGGATGAAGAACTTCCTAGTGCAGATTGGGCAGCTGCCATTACGGACCAAAAAATTCCTGATTTTGTAATACCCAATTCATTTAAAGCCGACATGCGTACCTATCAAAAAGAAGGGTATAATTGGATGCGATTTTTATTGGAAAATAAACTTGGAGCATTACTTGCTGATGATATGGGATTAGGGAAAACCATACAAACATTGGCTCTGATTCAGCATTTAACGGATGAACAGAATAAATTGAAGTTATTGGGTAAGTTGAATCTTCCCTCTATTGCACAAATAAATCAATTGTTGGATGGTGTTTCAGATAATGAAACACTATGGCATGGCCCTTGTATCGTTGTTTGCCCTAAATCTCTGTTGTACAATTGGCGAAATGAAGCAAACAAGTTTGCACCTGAACTAAAAGTTTTAACTTATAGTGGCCTCAACCGAAATAAATTAATGTCACAATTTACGGAGGTTGATTTGGTAGTTATGAGTTATGGAACGATGAGAAATGACTTGGATTTATTGAAAAAATTCGAATATCCATTGATAGTTTTGGATGAAAGTCAAGCAATTAAAAATCCATCTTCCCTTACAGCAAGGAACTTATTAAAAATTCATGCCCGCCATAAAGTAGCATTAACGGGTACTCCTATTGAAAACACATTATTGGATATTTGGAGTCAAATGAATTTCTTAAATCCTGGATTATTAGGTAGTTATACTTATTTCGAAAAACAATTCATCCGTCCAATTGAAAAAGAAGGAAATACAAAAAAGACAGATGAGTTAAAACGGTTTATTGATCCATTTGTGTTGCGAAGAACCAAAGGACAAGTAATGCAGGATTTACCGCCCAAAGTTGAAAAAATTCACTATTGTGAAATGAGTGAAGAGCAGCATGAATTATATGAGCGAATCAAAAGTCAATACCGGAATGAAATTCTCTCACACATCAATGAAGTTGGTATTAGCAAATCAAGACTTAAAATATTTAATGGATTGATGCATTTAAGACAGCTAGCATTAAATCCAGTTCTTAAAGATTCAAATTACGAAGGTAGCTCAGGAAAGGATGATGAAATAGTTAGAATGCTGATTCGCGCTATTGAAAATGGCCATAAAATACTCTTGTTTTCTCAATTTGTTGGTTACCTTAAGAACATAGCCGAGATACTTAAAGATTCTGGAATTAAATATTGTTATTTGGATGGTTCTATGGATGAACATGAAAGACAAGATCAAATTGAGATTTTCCAAAACAACAATGAAATCAGAATTTTCCTATTGAGCTTAAGAGCTGGAAACTCAGGCTTAAATCTCACCGCAGCAGATTATGTCTTTTTAGCAGATCCATGGTGGAATCCGTTTACCATGAAACAAGCCGAAGATAGAGCACATAGAATGGGTCAAAGTAAAACGGTAATGAGTTATAAATTCATCACTAAAGATACAATTGAAGAAAAAATCCTCGCCCTTCAACAAAAGAAAACCAAACTTGCCGAGAGTATCATCCCTGATGAAGATACGATTATCAATAATATAAATGTAGAAGAGTTGGAAGAATTATTGTCGTAGCCATGCATTTGATGGGGCTTTATAGTGAAAGTCAGTGGTATCAACTTTTTGAAAAAGGAGGTATGCTTGATGACTTAAAATTAATGTCCGATCGAATAGAAAAGTTGCGGGAATCAATAAATGTATACCCACCTCAAAATCAAATACTTAAGTCTTTTGATTTATGTGACTTTCAAAAAACTAAAGTAGTTATTTTAGGCCAGGATCCATATCATGGTTTTGGACAAGCACATGGGTTGGCATTTTCTGTGAATCGAGGAGTTAAAATACCACCTTCTTTGAATAATATTTTTAAGGAAATTCATCGTGAATTTGGCGGAGTACTGCCTACGAACGGTGATCTCACTAAATGGGCAGAACAAGGGGTACTTTTATTAAATACGATCCTAACAGTCGAAGATTCAAATCCATTATCGCACCAAAACTTGGGGTGGCAAACATTTACAAATACATGCATTCAGTGGTTGAATAAACATCAAGTAGGACTGGCATTTATGCTTTGGGGGAGTCAAGCTCAAAAGATGGCCGCATTTATTGACCCTGCTAAACATCAGATATTTTCTACTTCACATCCTAGTCCACTGAGCGTATTTAGGGGCTTTGAGGGAAGCGGACATTTTCAACTAGTGAATGATTATTTAATTTCACAAAAAAAAGATCCCATTAATTGGCAATTGTAGAGTAGCGGTTCCACCATGAAATTCGTAATTTCGCAATGTGGAGTATCCAATTAGTATACAGAATGCCAACTTTTATCAAGGAAAGTTGCCAATTTTAAAAGATGTCAATTTGCAAATTTCGCCAGGCGAATTCGTATTCCTAATTGGTAAAACGGGATCAGGTAAATCTACTATTTTAAAGGCTCTCTACGGTGAAATACCAGTTACAGAAGGTGTTGTTACGGTGTCGAAATTCCAATTAAATGGATTAAAATCAAAACAGATTCCCTTTTTACGTAGGGAACTTGGAATTGTATTTCAAGATTTCCAATTGTTATCGGATAGGTCTGCTTTGGATAATCTGATGTTTGTTTTGAGAGCGACTGGTTGGAAAAAACAAGATGAAATGCTCGCAAGAGCGAATGAAGTACTTGAAAAAGTGGGCCTTCAAAATAAGGGGTATAAATATCCAGCAGAGTTAAGCGGAGGCGAACAACAAAGATTGGCTATTGCTCGGGCATTACTCAATAAACCCAAGTTGGTTTTAGCGGATGAACCAACAGGAAGCTTGGATCCAGAAATCAGTGATGAGGTGATGTTATTGCTTCAAAAAATCTGTGAAGAAGGAACTTCGGTTTTAATGGCAACACATGATTATAGGTTAATACACAAATTTGGGGGATCTATTTATCAAGTCATCGACCAGACCTTGGAAATGGTTCCTAATGTGAATCATTTGAATTGGTAATTATCCAAATATTACCCATTATTGAACTATCTCCGTATACCCTTTTACCGTTTGATGATATATTGTTAGGCGCGTTGGTTGTAAATCTGTTTCTATTGAACCTTGTTCCATTGTGAATTAAAATAAAATCTGCAGATTCTTGACTATCAATTTCAGTGCAATGAATGTTTAATCTTGTATTCTTGGTTAGTTTTTGATATTCAAAGAAATTTTGATTGAAATCTTTATCTTGTATGCAGACGCTAACATCATTTTGATCGGAAGGGGTTAACGATTCTATCAACTGCAGTTTTTGATGCAATCGATGGGGGGAAACACTGGTTCTTGGAAGTGCAAATTGACCGAAATTCCAAAGAAACATTCCCAATGAGAGCAGCAATGAAAAATTCATAATTCTTCCAGAATGATGTGATAAAATCATTAAAAAGGGCAAGCTAATCATGAACTCGATATTTCCAACACTGTAAAAAGCGAACATCAATTGAAGCAAAAAAGCAGTTAAATAGGTTTTTGACCAATCAGAAACCCGGAATTTGAGTTGATGTGCTCTAAAATACAACACAACTCCAATTAAGAGAAATAGCACACTTATTATTGCGACTCCTGATAGAAAAGGATTAAACACATTCCAAAACATGATCATTTCTCCGTGAATTTGGAAAAATACGCGAACAAAATTGATTGCTGTTAAGACGAAATTTTCAAAAGTAGGAGTGAGTTGTACTAAGCCACTTTGGACATCTTGAAAAATCAAATCGGTGATTTTAACATTATAGTCATAAGCAAAATATAAATAGGGGCCAATGATTAGTACAATTGAAAAAATAAGATATTGTATTTTGTTTTTAAGAGAAATGGGTGTCCAAAGCCACAGTGAAATCATCCAAAAAATATGAATTTGATGAAATAATGCAGCTACAGATAAAAACAAAAAAGCTAAGTTCCATTTCTTTCTTTCATAGTATAAAGTGCCTATTAAGGAAAGCAGAATGGGCAACATATAGGTTTCATTTTCAAAGCTGTATTTAATGAATGAAAATGAAGCAGATATTAAAAGTAGAGCCAATGAAATTGAAGAATGCCTCCATTTTCTATTTTCTAGAATTATCCAAACTACCACCAAATTCAATACGGATATAATTAAATTGAATCTTATAAACAGTATTAATGGGTTAGAATTAATTTCAGAGTTCCCAAATAACATGAAACTATTTTGCCAACCTAAATACAATCCACTTAACAGGTATTTATGGAGTAAATGGTGACCCGATAGTAAATCACCCTTTAATACCTCACAAGCGTACCCATATGAATCTCCAGTGAATTCTATGGGTAAAAACCACCATCGAAGCAGTGCATAGGCAAAAATCTGAAGTAGAATTAAGGTGCGTTTTCGGGCCATTACAACAAAGATAAGATGTATCTTTGCAAATCTTGGAAGCACTTAAAAACCCAATATTCAGAAAATTATCAAAAACTGCAGATGATTTAGGACAAAAAGCCTTTGTCGTTGGTGGTTTCGTGCGTGATTATTTTTTACGCAAACCATCTAAAGATTTAGATATTGTTGTAGTTGGTTCTGGTATTGAGTTTGCAGAGAGTCTCCAACAAAATCTAGGTGAACAGGACTGTAGTTTAGTTGTATTTAAAAATTTCGGTACCGCACAAATTAAATATCAAGATTGGATCATTGAGGTAATTGGGGCAAGAAAAGAATCTTATCGACTCGATTCTCGCAAACCTTTAGTAGAGGATGGAACACTCATTGATGATCAAAATCGACGTGATTTCACCATCAATTCAATGTATTTGTCATTGAATTCAGATAATTTTTCTGAATTGTATGACCCATTTAATGGCATTCAAGATTTGCAAGACGGAATCATTCGGGCCAATAATAATCCCGATGTGACTTTTTCTGATGATCCACTGCGTATGCTCCGTGGTATTAGATTTTCAGCAAGGTTGAATTTTAAAATTCACTCTGATACTTGGGAAGGTATATTAAGAAATGCGGAGCGCATTGATATTGTATCGCAAGAAAGAATCACAGACGAATTAAATTCCATGATATTAGGGGTAAAACCTTCAATTGCATTTGACCTTATGGAACAAGCCGGATTGTTGGTGCGCTTCTTTCCTGAGTTTGTGGCATTAAAAGGAATAGAAACCATACAGGGCAAAAGTCATAAAGACAATTTTTACCACACGCTCCAAGTATTGGACCAACTCTGTGAATTAAGTGATGATTTATGGCTCAGATGGGCTGCCATTCTTCATGATATTGCCAAACCCGCCACTAAAAGATTTGACCCTGAAGTAGGTTGGACCTTCCATGGACACGAGGACAAAGGATCAAGAATGGTGAAGGGTATTTTTCGACGTATGAGGCTTCCTTTAGATGAGAAGATGAAATTTGTCGAAAAAATGGTGGCTATGCACCTTCGGCCCATTGTGTTATCAAAGGAAATTGTTACCGATAGTGCGGTGCGCAGATTGATTGTAGAAGCTGGTGAAGATGTAGGTTCGTTAATGAAACTTTGCAGGGCCGATATTACCAGTAAGAATGCAAATAAGGTTCAAAGACATATTGCTGATCTACTGAAAGTTGAAGATAAAATTGCCGAAGTAAATGCCAAAGATGAATTGCGAAATTGGCAACCTGTAATCACTGGTAATCATATTCTTGAGCGATATAAAATAGAAAAACCGCAACACATAGGGGCCTTAAAGAATGAAATTAGAGAAGCCATATTGGAAGGTAAAGTTCCAAATGAGTTGGATCCATGCTTTGATTTTTTAGATGTTTTTGCCAAAGGTTTGGGAATTGCTCTTAAATAATTCGATTTTTGCACAAATAATTATATGTTACTGATTTCAAATATTCGCCAAAATTCTAACGAAATTATTGAAAGATTAGCCATTAGAGGGATTGATGCTGCGCCGTTGATTCAAGAAATTCTTGACTTAGATGCACAATCGAGGCAAGCAAGAACTGAGATGGAGCAAACTCAAGCCCATAGCAATCAATTGTCGGGTCAAATTGGAGAATTGATGAAATCTGGTAAAAAGGATGAAGCAGAATCTATCAGAAATCAATCAGCTCAATTAAAAGAAAAGATCAAAGAATTAACCATTCAAGTTGAAGAACTTGAACAGTTAGTTTCTGATAAAATTATTGCTTTACCTAATACTCCAAATACGAGTGTCCCTAAAGGAAAATCTGCTGAAGACAACCTTCAAGTGCTGCTTCACGGGAATGCGGTTACTCTGCCAGAGGCTGCTTTGCCACATTGGGAATTGGCTTCGAAATATGATATCATTGACTTTGAGTTAGGTAATAAAATTTCTGGTGCTGGTTTTCCCGTATACAAAGGCAAAGGCGCTATTTTTCAAAGAGCTTTGATTCAATTTTTTCTGAATGAAGCAGGAAAGGCTGGCTACATGGAAATTCAACCACCCTTATTGGTAAATGCTGATAGTGGATATGGAACGGGTCAATTGCCGGATAAAGAAGGTCAAATGTACCATGCAACCGTTGATGATCTGTATTTGATTCCAACGGCTGAAGTTCCTATTACAAATATTTACAGAAACGTTATCCTAAAAGAAGAACAACTGCCCATCAAGAACTGCGGATACACTCCATGTTTCAGACGTGAGGCAGGAAGCTATGGCGCACACGTTCGTGGTTTGAACCGACTCCATCAATTTGATAAGGTTGAGATAGTACAAATTGTGAAGCCTGAAGATAGCTACAATGTGCTCGAAGGGATGTCTGAATACGTACAATCTTTATTGCAAAAATTAGGATTACATTATAGAGTGTTGCTATTATGTGGCGGAGATATGGGATTCACATCGGCTAAAACATACGATATGGAGGTTTGGAGCCCTGCTCAAAAAATGTGGTTGGAATGTAGTTCAGTAAGCAATTTTGAAACTTTCCAAACCAACCGTTTAAAGTGCAGATATAAGAATTCTGACGGAAAAACTGAATTAGCACATTCTTTGAACGGAAGCGCTTTAGCACTACCAAGAATTGTGGCTTCTTTATTGGAAACTTTCCAAACGTCTGAAGGTATTGTTGTTCCAGAAGTCTTAAGACCATACACCGGATTCGATTTAATCAATTAATTATGAGTATTGATTTAGACAGAGATTTCTCATTAGAGGAACTATTACAATCTATAGTTGCAATTAAGGAATTGCCCAATCAATTGGCAAAACTATTGAACGGCATTACTGAAGATCAGTTAATTTCAAGTTATCGTGAGGGTGGATGGAATGTAAGACAAATCGTACATCATCTTGCCGATTCTCACATGAATGCTTATATCAGAACCAAACATTTAATCGCACAAGATGTGACAGATATGCAAGTATATGATCAAGATCTATGGGCAACTGATGTTGACATGAACTTTCATCACGAGGCAAGCTTTATGATTATTTTAGGATTGCATCAAAGATGGAGTTTGTTGTTATTAGAATGTTTGAAGAAGCCCGATGAATACTTGGCCAAATCACTTTATCATCCAGAAAGAAAAATGCATTTGTCTTTGGCTCATATGATTGCTTTATACGGTTGGCATGGCAATCACCATTTAACCCAAATACAAGCAGCTATTTCTTATAAGAATTAAAAACCTTCCAAATTTGGTAGGGAACTTTGATGAAATCAAAGGTTCCAATTTTAGATCCAGCAACATCTCTCCACTTCCGAATGGGCACTTCTTGACATAATTGAATGCCTTCAATACCATACTTGTTTTTTATTCTAAGTAGAATTTCGACATCAAATAACCACCTGGTTTTAAACGGAGTTTCAAAAAGTTCCTTTAATGAAATATGCATCAATTTTGCTCCACATTGGGAATCATGAACTTTCCATCCTAAACCATAGGATATGAGAGTGGCGAAAATACGACCCGAATAATGTCTGAACATGGTGCGTTCAATATTTGAACCCAAACGAGCAACCCTGGAACCTAAAATGTAGGGTTGTTTTTCAAGGTTTGAGAAACTATATAGCCATTCAATTTCTTCTAGAGGAGTGGCCATATCGGCATCCCAAAAACCCACCCATTCAAATCCTTGGTTCCAGCCCCAATTTAAACCTTGCCTAACGGCCTCTGATTTGCCTTGGTTGACTTCCAGGTTTAGAAAACTACATTGTTTTTGATGGGCGATTGATTCAATGATTACTTTTGAAGTGCTATCTGTGCTACCATCATTTACAAATAAAACATGCACTTGTGGTCGAGTTTCAAGATATGAATTTATAGCTCGAAAATCTAGCCTTTCAGACTCGTTGTAGCACGGTATAACAATACAGGTTTTGGGAAAAGCCATTGAGAGCGTGAATTTATAACGAAAAACCCAAATGCTCTGCGTAATTTTGCATCACCATGGCATTTTACCAAAATATTTTGGAAACCATAGGAAATACTCCTTTGGTTAAGATAAATAAACTCACTAAAGATTTACCTTGTACAGTATTAGCGAAAGTTGAAACCACCAATCCCGGCAATTCCATTAAAGACCGTATGGCTCTAAAAATGATTGAAGATGCTGAAAAGGCTGGACACTTAAAACCCGGAGGCACAATTGTAGAGGGTACTAGCGGTAATACAGGCATGGGTTTAGCTATTGCTGCGGTTGTCAAAGGATATAAATGCATTTTCACCACAACCGACAAGCAGAGTAAAGAAAAAGTGGATGCATTAAAAGCTTTTGGTGCAGAAGTAATTGTTTGTCCAACTGACGTTGATCCTGAAGATCCAAGAAGTTATTACAGTGTGAGTTCGCGACTAGCGGCTGAAATTCCAAATGCTTGGAAACCCAATCAATATGATAATTTAAGCAATTCTCAGGCTCATTACGAACAAACGGGTCCAGAGATTTGGGAGCAAACCGAAGGCAAAATCACCCATTTAGTGGTTGGAGTTGGAACAGGCGGAACCATTTCAGGTACTGCCAGATTCTTAAAAGAAAAAAATCCGAATATTAAAATTATTGGAATAGATACCTACGGTTCGGTTTTTAAAAAATACAAGGAAACCGGAATTTTTGATAAAAACGAAATTTACCCTTATATCACCGAGGGAATAGGAGAGGATTTTCTTCCGCAGAATGTAGATTTTTCACTGATTGATCATTTTGAAAAAGTTACAGATAAGGATGCTGCATACATGACCCGTTTGATTCCTAGGGAAGAGGGAATTTTTGCAGGAAATAGCGCGGGATCTGCGATTCAAGGACTTCTTCAAGTGAAACACATGTTTGGACCCAACGATGTAGTAGTTGTTATTTTTCATGATCACGGGACTCGTTATTTGGGTAAAATGTTCAATGAAGATTGGATGAGAGACAGAGGATTTATTCCATCAAAACCCACTAAAACAGCTTCAGAATTAATCGCTAATCATAAAGAACTACCCTTGGTAAGTATATTGGATAACATGTTGTGTAAAGAAGCATTCCATTTGATGCAGAAATACAACATTTCACAAATACCGGTAAAAAATGCGCAAAATGAATTTGTGGGGTCGTTAGATGATAACTTCTTTTATAAAGAATTGTTAACTAATCCTGATTTAATGAACGCAACCGTAGGAAGTATAATGCAACAAGCCTATCCAGTAGTTTCATTTAACGAAACCATAGAAAATATTTCCAAATTGATCAATGAAAAGAATCAAGCTTGTCTTGTTATGGATATGGGCGGAAACTGGCATATTATAACCAAACAGGACTTGATCAGGGCAATTGCTGATGTTTAATTTCATTATTGACTTTTTTAAATCCAAATCTTCAGACTCTATGGCAATTACAATAAAAACTCCTGAACAAATTGAGGGCATCAGAAAAAGTTCTCAGTTAGCTGCTCAAACCTTAAAACACATGGAACAATTTATTAAACCAGGTGTAACTACTTTAGAACTTGATCAAATTATAGAAAAATACGTAAGGGAGCACGGTGCTTCCCCGGCTACAAAGGGATATAAAGGTTACAAGCACTCTAGTTGCATTTCCCCTAATGATGTAGTTTGTCATGGAGTGCCCAATAGTTATGTTTTACAAGATGGTGATATTCTAAATATTGATGTAACAACCATTTTGAATGGATTTTACGGTGATACCTGTAAAATGTATTACGTTGGGAAACCTTCTGAATATGCACAGAAACTGGTTGAAACCACCAGAGAATGTCTTCGTATTGGTATGGCCGAATGTAAGCCAGGTGCACGTTTGGGTAATGTTGGTTACGCAATTTCCGAACACGCCCATAAAAATGGGTATAGTGTGGTTTATGAATTTTGTGGACACGGCGTTGGACTTAAATTTCACGAAGAACCAGATGTGCCGCATATTGCCGAGAAAAATTCAGGTCCTGTGCTAAAAGAAGGTATGGTATTTACGATTGAACCCATGATCAATGCAGGTAAGGCCCGTTGCAAAGTAGATAGAAAAGACGGATGGACCGCCAGAACCATTGATGGTAGATTAAGTGCACAATTTGAGCATACCATTGTGATTACTGCCGATGGTTATGAAGCATTGACCGATGTTTATGGGGATTTTTAATTTGGTAGGAAGTCCATGAAATTAACCACCATCCATACCGGAAATTTTAAATTAGATGGAGGAGCCATGTTTGGCGTTGTTCCTAAGGTTTTATGGAACAAAATGAACCCTTCCGATGACAATAATCTTTGCAATTGGGCTATGAGATGCCTTTTAATTGAAGTAGGCTCTAGAAAAATTCTCATCGATACCGGAATTGGCAACAAACAATCTGAAAAGTTCTTTTCTCATTATTATTTAAACGGCGATCAAAGCCTAGATAATTCATTAGCATCTGCAGGTTTAACCAAAGAAGATATTACCGATGTAATTTTAACCCATTTGCATTTTGACCATGTTGGAGGAGCAGTAACGTCGGAATTAACTCCAGCTTTTAGCAATGCAACTTATCATGTGACTGAAATTCAATGGAATCATGCCAATAATCCCAATCCAAGGGAAAAGGCTTCATTCTTAAAAGAGAATTTTGAGCCTTTACTGAAAGCAGGCGTTTTAAATTTTGTTCAATCCGGCGATATAATTGCTGATGCAATTGAAGTATTGACGTGTAACGGGCACACAATGGAGATGATTACGCCTTTAATTCACCTTCCTAATGGTGAAAGAGTATTATATGGGGCTGATCTGTATCCTAGTCACTCTCACATCAAATCAAACTTTGTAATGTCTTATGATATTCAACCGTTGGTGACCATGGTTGAAAAAGAAGCAATGAATCAAAAGGCGGTTGCAGAAAATTGGTGGATTTATTATGAACACGATCTTGCCCATGAAATGAGCAAGATCGCATTAAATGAAAAGAACCAATTCGAGGCGGCGAATTTCGCCACTATTGATATTTTGAACTAATTATTGTTGAGGGAAGTATTTTTCCCAATTAACTTTTTCACCAGTAATTTCCTGGTAAATTTCATCAATATAAAACTGAGCATTGGTAAACTCCTGTTGAGTTTTAACGTTGCCATACGCCATTGCGCCCACCCATCTATTGAAATTGGTTTGATCATTTTTCAATTTGAAACATTGAGCTCCAATTTGATAGCTACGTGCATCTAACGGATTTATTTTAACTGCTTCTTTAATTGAGGCGATAGCCAAAT
>ENA-UPTJ01001043-UPTJ01001043.1-marine-metagenome-genome-assembly--contig:-NODE-1043-length-15728-cov-3.683787_pt1 | contig 15728 bp, 13 predicted proteins | sample MGYA00238168_ERZ767080 | MGnify/ENA primary metagenome ERZ767080 (study PRJEB28935, sample SAMN06266237) | marine metagenome | isolation source: Columbia River Estuary | place: USA:Columbia River... | reverse complement strand
TTCAGGCGGTTCAAATGGTGTTGCCTGTTGCTATTGGCGATTATACATACTTTGACTCCAGCAAGGAACATGCTACCAATGTGGGCATGATGTTTCGCGATCCGGCCAATGCTTTATTGCCGAATTGGCTCTGGCTACCCGTTGGTTACCACGGACGTTCAAGCTCCATTGTTGAGTCAGGCGTTTCTGTAATGCGTCCTAAAGGCCAACTTAAAAACGAAGGCCAAGACCCCGTTTTTGGTCCTTCGGCCCGCGTCGATTTTGAATTGGAAATGGGTTTTTACACCTTTGATGGCAAACCTTTAGGGGCGTCGATTTCTACCGCTGAAGCGGAGGATTACATTTTTGGTTTAAGTTTGTTTAACGATTGGTCGGCCCGCGATATTCAACAATGGGAATATGTGCCTTTAGGCCCTTTTCTCGCAAAGAATTTCGCCTCCTCCATTTCGCCCTGGATTGTTACCCTTGATGCACTTCAACCTTATGCTACTGAGACTCCCAAACAGGAACCTGCCGTTTTGCCGTATTTGGCGTTTGAGGGAAAAAAATCCTATGACATCGCCCTGGAGGTCTATTTACAACCAGAAGGAGGGGAGGAAAATCGCATTTGTCATTCTAATTTCAAGTATATGTATTGGAATATGGCTCAGCAATTGGCCCATCATACGGTAAATGGATGCAACATTCGTTGCGGTGATTTAATGGGTTCAGGTACAATCTCGGGACCGACCCCAGATTCCTATGGATCGATGTTAGAACTTGCGTGGAAGGGGACAAAGCCATTGGTACTTTCCGACGGCTCCGAAAGGAAGTTTATCCAAGATTATGATACAGTGATTATGCGGGGGTTTTGTGAAAACGGTTCCGTACGGATCGGTTTCGGTGAAGTTAAAACCCAATTGTTGCCTGCAACCAACGATTAACTATGAATGAGGGGCCTCCAGCATACAACATAGAGGAAGAGCGAGTCGCCATATTGGCTTCGTTCAAAGGCTTACTCAGGTCGATTAAGGACCGGTCAAGAGAGGACACCAAACGAATTCGAAAAGCGTTCGATTTGGCCTTAGATGCCCATAAAGACATTCGACGAAAATCGGGTGAGTTGTACATCTGGCACCCCATTTCGGTAGCGCGTATTTGTGCCGAAGAAATGGGATTAGACACCACTGCAGTGGTTTGTGCATTGCTTCACGATACCGTTGAGGACACCTATATTACCTTGGAAGACATCGAAGATGCCTTTGGCTTGAAGGTTCGTCGAATCATTGATGGCTTGACCAAAATTCCTGACGTTTTCGATGATAATGCGTCGGTTCAAGCGGAGAATTTCCGAAAAATGATACTTACCATTTCTGACGATTTTAGGGTGGTACTTATCAAACTTGCCGATCGTTTACACAACATGCGCACCCTTTCGAGCATGAAATCGGAGAAGCAGTTGAAAATTGCATCTGAGACTAAATTTTTGTACGCACCCTTAGCCCATCGCTTCGGTTTTTATACCGTGAAAACAGAGCTGGAGGATTTATCGCTAAAATATTGTGAGCCAGAAGCGTATCAGGAAATTGTATCGAAATTAAAATCTACGCAGGACGTTCGTGCTCGGTTTATTCGACGCTTTACAGCTCCCATAAAGGAGGAATTGCACCAACAAGGATATCATATTGATATAAAAGCGCGAACGAAATCCATTGCCTCGATATGGAAAAAAATGCAAACCAAGGATATTCCTTTTGAGGAGGTTTTTGATGTTTTTGCGATTCGAATCATCGTCGATACGCCTCAAGAAAATGAAAAATCGGATTGTTGGCGCATTTACAGCATCGTGACTGATTTTTATCAACCCAGTCCAGAACGTTTGAGGGATTGGATTTCAACCCCTCGAGCCAATGGCTATGAATCGCTGCACACGACCGTTATGTCCCCACAGGGGAAATGGGTCGAAGTTCAGATTCGAACCAAACGCATGGATGAGATTGCGGAGAAAGGCTTAGCCGCTCATTATAAATACAAGGAGGATAAAAACGACGAGAGTAAATTTGATCGATGGATCGCAGAGGTACGGGATTTATTGGATAATCCAGATGCCAATGCCCTAGATTTTATCAATGAGTTTCGATTAAACCTCTTCAACGACGAAATTTATGTCTTTACGCCGAAAGGTGAGCTTCGCGTATTACCAACGGGCTCCACCATTTTGGATTTTGCCTATGACATTCATACCGATATTGGCGACAAGTGTATTGGGGCAAAAGTAAACAACCGTTTGATGCCTCTGAGTTATCAATTGCAGAATGGCGATCAACTTGAAATTATTACCTCCCCCAAACAAAAACCGAACGAGGAATGGCTTCGCTTCGTTGTTTCTGCCCGAGCACGTCAAAAAATCCGTTCCTCACTAAACGAAGAGCGAAAACTAATTGCCCAAGACGGTAAAGAGATTTTAGAGCGTAAGTTAAAGCAATTCAACCTGAAAATGGGTTCGGAAAATATTACTTTCTTGGAAAAGTACTACGGTTTGGGGAGTGCAACAGAGCTTTATTTTCGGATTGCAAAAGGAAAAATAGACGTCAATAAGATTCGTGAAATTGAGGATAAGCACGGGTTGCTGCAGTTGGCAAAAAAGGAGGCTTACACCATCAAAAAAACCAAAAAGTCTAAAGAGGATAAAGATAAATCCATCGATGCTAAAAAGGATATTCTGTACATTGGGGAAGACTTTAAAGGGATAGATTACCAAATGGCGCAATGTTGTAACCCCATTCCTGGTGATCGGGTTTTTGGTTTTATCACCATCAATCAGGGCATTAAAATTCACCGTTCCGATTGCCCAAATGCCATTCACCTGATGTCCAAATATGCCTATCGCACAGTAAAAGCCATATGGACTTCTGAAAAAATGGTAGAGCGAATGGCTTCCATTCGATTGGTTGGTATTGATCAAATTGGCTTGGTTAACCGATTAACAGAAATTATTTCCAAAGAAAATAAGGTTAACATGAAAGGCATCCATTTTGAAACAAACGATGGCACCTTTGAAGGCAGGGTTGATGTAATGGTTTTTGATACCGAGCACTTGGAATTGTTGCTGCAAAAGTTCGCGGAAATTGAGGGCATTCAACGCGTTACGCGTTGGGTAGACGACAACGAAAGCATGTATTAACGGTATTTTCTAGAAACATTCGGTCGTCTTGGACGCTTTCCAGGATTCCAGCTGAAGTTTTTTATGAATTTCTCCTTCTCGTCGATTTTATCCATAGGATAGAAAATACCATCGGGTTTATCTAAATAGGTAATTCGATCGACTTCTCCTTCCTTTAAAAAGACTACAAGATCAGAAGCGTACAAGCGATTCATACCAATTCGTTTCCGGATCACAACCGTATCCTCTTCCACATCCTCAATCGGATAATAAACCGTCCACGCGTTTCCGTTGACCTCGGCCTTGGTGATTTCGTTGTTGTTGACGTACGAAATAATCCGTTTTCCTGATAATTGGTTGTAGTATTTTCCGGTATCCACGGCAATAATCGTGGTCGCATTACCGGTTACGGATACTTGTTCTACAAGGCTGTCTTTTAAAACCATTCGAACGGTATCGCCTTTTAATTCAGCATTATTCGACCACAAGATGGGGCTTTTATATAAATGAACCAGTCCTTCCTTGCTTTGATACATAGCCGAATCTGCGATCGCTTGTAACTGGTTTGAAAAAATTCGAACCTTGGGGCTAGCGAAAAGGGTTCGATGGTTGTCCTCGTGATCCAACATTCGAATGGATTGAGCTTGTATAAATAGAGAGTCCTTTTGTCGGGATTCTATAACCATGGCATTTCCTTTCAAAAGGCTCTGTGGTATATCGTTGCGGGTATTAAAATAATCTCCTGTGAGTTGTAAATGTTCGTTTTTTTCATCAATCCATACATGCCCTTTGGCCGTAAATTCTTGGTTCCTTTCTTTGTAATAGGCGGTGTCGCAAAGTATCGTTCGTTCCGGTTGATAAATTCGTACATTTTTTCTCAATTGCCCTTCGTTTTTATTCACCAGATAATACCCTCCTCCACAATAGGCCTCGATGCTGTCGTTTTTGATGGTGGTTGGCCCGTGGAAATAGGTTGTCTGTTTTTCGTAGGCAAATTGTAAGGTGTCCGTTGTCATGCGAAGACTATTCTTCTGATATACCACGTTTCCACTGAAGAAATAACTGCCCGTTGATGGATAAAAATAACCGATACGGCTCGTGATAACTTCATTGTTAACGCTGTTTTCGATTCGTCCGTTACGGCGGTAAATTGCTTTCCCAGTATTGGCGTTGTATTCTACCGAATCAGAAGCAAATTTGTAGGTATTGTCTCGAATTCGGACGTTCCCCCACAACTGTGCAGTCCGGGTGGCTCCCGTATATTTCAAGGAATCGCAATAAATATGAATATCGTCTTTAGCAATATGAACGCGGCCATAGGCCCAGACTACCTTTTGATATTCACGGTAATGGGCAGAGTCACAATACATGGTATTGCCTTGGTACGTGAAATTGACCGTGCCTACTAAGCGATGCGTTTGAGTTCTTTTGTTGTAGTATATTTTTTCAGATCCTGGAAGCAAAACCAACTGGCCCTGCGCGAAGAGATATAGCGGTAAGAAAAAAAAACCAAAAACAAATAACTGCGATGGGCGCATTACTAATGGAACGTTATTTAAGCAAGGTTTGCGCACGGTCTGGACCAACAGAAACCATGGTAATGGGAATTTCGAGTACCTTCTCTAAATAACGTACATAATCTTTCAAGGCCTCAGGAGCATCCTCATACCGCGTTAAGGAGGTTAAATCCGATTTCCACCCTTTGAAGTGCGTCCATTTTGGTTTAATTTCCGCTTTGTTAATGTCGTACGGAAAACGATCCACCAATTTGCCATCAATTTCGTAGGATTCTCAGAGGTAAATGTCGGAGAAGATGCTCAATACATCCGCTTTCATCATGCACAATTCGGTCACACCATTAACCATTATGGCATATTTCAGCTGCACTAAATCCAACCAACCACAGCGCCGAGCACGTCCCGTGGTGGCACCAAACTCACGTCCCTCTTCCCGAATTTGGGCGCCAATTTCATCGTTTAGTTCGGTAGGGAAAGGACCTGAACCTACCCGAGTACAATACGCTTTGAAAATTCCAATAACCTTACCAATGGCTGAGGGAGGAATTCCCAGTCCGGTACACGTTCCGGCAGTGACCGTATTCGAGGAGGTAACAAAAGGGTAAGTCCCAAAGTCGATGTCCAGCATTGTTCCCTGAGCACCCTCTGCCAGGATGGCATTGCCTGCTTTTCGTTGGTCGTACAGATAATGCTCGCTGTCGATGCAAGTTAGCGCCTTTAATCCTTCGACTTTCTCGAACCATTCTTTTTCCATTGGAGCTAAGTCGTACTGAAAATCTTCGTAGCGGGAGAGAATATCTAAATGCTTTTCTTTTAAATCATCGTAAAGGGATTGAAACGAAGGGGAAAACAAATCCCCGACACGAAGGCCATTCCTTCCGGTTTTGTCCATGTACGTAGGACCAATACCTTTTAACGTAGATCCAATTTTATTGAGCCCTTTTGCCTGCTCAGAAGCGGCATCGAGCAATCGGTGAGTTGGCAAAATCAAATGGGCCTTTTTAGACACCAATAGACGCTTTTCGAACGCAATCTGATAGGGTTTTAATTTTTCAAGTTCGGCATGAAACACGATGGGATCGATTACCACACCATTGCCGATGATGTTTACCACATCAGGACGGAAAATTCCAGAAGGAATGGTGTGCAATACGTGTTTTATACCCTCAAACTCTAAGGTGTGCCCTGCGTTTGGTCCGCCCTGAAATCGAGCAATATAACGGTAGGAAGGTGCTAATACATCTACCACCTTTCCTTTTCCTTCGTCTCCCCACTGGAGCCCCAACAATACATCTACGTTCATGGTTCTTGATTGAAATGGTTCTCAGCTGCTTCCATGGTGTTATAAATGGAGAAAACTTCGCCCATTTTAGTGATATCAAATAGCTTCTGTAAGTTTTCGTTAACTTGACAAATTACGGCATCTCCACCGTTTACCCGTGATCGGGTCAAAATACGAATGAGAAAAGCAATTCCGCTCGAATTGATGTAACTTAAATCTTTCAAGTCTAAAACGATTTTCCAATTCGATAACTTTTCAATTTCCTTCGATACGGAACTTAAGTCCGCATCCGATAGCAGTCTTCCACTGAGGGTGATGCAAGTTGTCTGGCCATTCGTAATGAAATAGTCAATCATGATGCTGTTTGTTTAATTCCATAAAAATAAAGCGAATGATGTTGGATTTCAACACCAAAAAGCTCTTCAATGGTCGATTTAATTTGTTGAATTCGTGGATCACAAAATTCTATAACTTCTCCAGTATCGGTCAGAATAACGTGATCGTGTTGTTTTGAACCATGGGCCTTTTCGAATTGCGCCATGTTTTTTCCAAATTGATGCTTTCGAACAAGGTTGCATGCCAAAAGCAAATCAATGGTATTGTAGAGGGTGGCCCTTGAAACCCGATAATTATCGGATTTCATAAGAAGGTAGAGTTGTTCAATATCAAAGTGTCCCTCCATTCCATAAATTTCATCGAGTATGGCAAAACGTTCAGGGGTTTTTCGGTGACCGTTCTGTTCCAAATAGGCTGAGAAAATATTTTTGACTTTTTCTTTAAGCTCCACAAGATGCCAATTTACGGTGCAAATTTACTTTTTATTCGCACCTGAAAGCCTTGTAAAAAGGGACATATTTTAAAGGTTTTGAACACTTTTTCAACGAATTTTTTATTTCTCCGTACTTTTGCACCATGCTCAATGGAAAAAAGATCGTAATCGTCCTTCCTGCTTACAATGCGGCGGATACCTTGGCCATGACCTATCAAGAAATTCCCTTTGATATCGTGGATGAAGTGGTGTTGGTGGATGATGCCAGCAAAGACGCAACATCAAGCCTCGCTTCCTCCTTGGGAATTACCCACGTTATTCGACACGAAGTTAACCGAGGCTACGGTGGCAATCAAAAGTCCTGCTATCAAAAAGCCCTTGAACTTCAAGCGGATATCATCATTATGTTGCATCCCGATTATCAATATACTCCGAAATTAATCCACGCCATGGCATCGATAATTGCATACGATGTATATCCAGTCGTAATGGGGTCGCGGATTCTTGGAAAAGGCGCATTGAAAGGTGGAATGCCCTTGTACAAATACATTGCAAACCGGTTTTTAACCTTGGGGCAAAACATTCTTATGGGTCAAAAACTATCCGAATACCATTCAGGATATCGCGCTTTTTCGAAGGCTGTATTTGATCGCATTAACATCGAAAAGAATTCCGATGATTTTGTATTTGATAACCAAATGCTTGCTCAAATTTTTTACGCGGGTTTTGAAATTGGTGAGGTAACCTGTCCTACTAAGTATTTTGAAGAGGCTTCTTCCATTAATTTTTCGCGCTCCGTGAAATACGGTTTAGGAGTAGTGGGGGTTAGTTTAGGGTACCGGCTAGCAAAATGGGGAATACGAAAAAATAACATTTATCATTAAAAAGTTATGTCCGACGATAAAAAAATAATTTTCTCTATGGTGGGGGTTTCGAAAGCCACCCCGCAAGGAAAACAGATTATTAAGAACATTTATTTGAGCTTCTTTTATGGAGCCAAAATCGGAATCATTGGGCTCAACGGTTCCGGAAAATCTACCGTTATGAAAATCATTGCCGGTTTGGATCAATCTTATCAAGGCGATGTGGTTTTTTCCCCGGGCTACAGCGTAGGGTACCTGCCTCAAGAACCCGAGCTCGACCCAAAGAAAACGGTTAAGGAAATTGTGTTGGAAGGAGCGCAGGAAACGGTGGATGTACTAAAAGAGTACGAGGATATCAACAATGCTTTCATGGATGAAGAGGTTATGAACGATCCCGATAAAATGGATAAGCTCATCGCTCGTCAAGGGGAAGTTCAAGATAAAATCGATGCCTTAGATGCGTGGGAATTGGATAATAAAATTGAAAGAGCAATGGACGCCCTTCGATGTCCACCAGACGATCAATCCATTGAATCCCTTTCTGGGGGAGAGAAGAGGAGGGTGGCCCTTTGCCGTCTCTTGCTCCAAAATCCTGACGTTTTGCTTTTGGATGAACCCACAAACCACTTGGATGCGGAATCAATCGATTGGCTTGAACAACATTTGCAGCAATACAAGGGTACCGTAATTGCCGTGACCCACGACCGGTATTTCTTGGACAACGTAGCGGGTTGGATCCTCGAATTGGATCGGGGAGAGGGCATTCCTTGGAAAGGAAATTACTCGTCTTGGTTGGAACAAAAAGGAAAACGCCTCAAAGAGGAAGAAAAGACCGAATCCAAACGCCAGCGAATGCTTGCCCAAGAGCTGGAGTGGGTAAGGATGAATCCCAAGGCCAGACAGGCAAAATCCAAGGCCAGGTTGCAGAACTATGAAAAAATGTTGGCCGAGGATGGACGAGAGAAAGAAGCAACTTTGGAAATCCCTATTCCGAATGGTCCGAGATTGGGTACCAACGTTATCGAGGCGAAAAACGTAGCCAAAAGTTTTGGTGAGAAATTACTGTATGACGATCTAAATTTTGCCCTTCCACCTGCAGGTATTGTTGGAATTATTGGTCCGAACGGAGCGGGAAAAACTACCCTTTTCAAAATGATTATGGAAGAACTTCAGCCCGATAATGGCACCTTTCAGGTCGGTGAAACGGTTAAACTTGGGTACGTAGACCAAAACCATAAAGCCATGGATCCCAATAAGACCGTTTTCGATGTGGTATCCAACGGTTTAGAATTCATAGAAATTGGGAACCAGAAAATTAATTCACGTGCCTACCTGTCTAAGTTTAATTTTAACGGCTCCGATCAAAATAAAAAAGTGGGCGTCCTTTCAGGCGGTGAGCGTAACCGACTTCATCTTGCGATGACCCTGATGATTGAAGCCAACGTGCTTTTATTGGATGAACCGACCAACGACATCGACGTGAATACCCTGCGTGCTTTGGAGGAAGGGATTGAACGTTTTGCAGGTTGCGCTGTCGTTATTTCGCACGACCGATGGTTTTTGGATCGTATTTGTACCCATATCTTAGCCTTCGAAGGAGAATCAAAGGTGTATTGGTTTGAGGGATCCTATTCCGATTATGAGGAAAACCGCAAGAAACGCCTCGGGGATTCAGGCCCTAAACGCATAAAATATCGGAAAATCGTTTAATTTTTGCATTTCGATTTCGGTAGAAATTCGAAGGAGCAATTGGGATAACGTTCCTTGATTTGACGCACAATGTCCGCGTCATTGGTTCCTGTTATGGAGGTGACGTAGGTGGATTGTTTACAGACGATTTTAACGCATTTCGTTAAGGTTGTGGGTTCCTCTTGTCCAGAATAGGGAAACAAAAGAAATAAAATTAAAAGGCTGGATAGGCTTAAATAGGTTTTCATAGTTTGTTGTTTTCCCGAATATACTGTTTTTTATGCTGATTCCTTTTTTCTTCGGATGCGAAGTTTAAACCAAAGCGGAATGCAAGCGTAGGTTTTCCATAACCCTGTGCGACCAAGGGTAGCCAACATCCCATAAAAGTACCAACGGAAATGATCCGTAAACCCAAACGCGGAGGGCAGCGCTTTAGCCTCATAACCCAACTGTTGACGAATTTCATACGTTTTGTGCAAAATAAGGCGTTCTTGCTTCCCGTTCAAAATCGTTTCAGAACCTTGAAGGGGTTCCTTGAGTAACCCTCGATGAAAATCTTTCAATTTAGCGATGAATTCCTTCGAAAGTCGATCCTCTCTTGCCTTAAGCAAGGCATTAAAGCCCGCCAAATATTCCAATTGACCCTCATAGTATGGGACGTCTAACGCTCGATTTAAAGTGGCGAGCACTTCTTCCGGTTGGTCTATTAAATCCTCGAAGGAGATTAGGGTAATCGATTTAAATCGCAAACAACGACGGTAGGTATTTTTCCACAGGTGGGCCAAATACAATGGATGGCTCAAATAATCGATGCGTCTTCGGTGCTTTGCCTTTACATTGGGAATTACGTCGCGGGTAAGTACGATAATTTTTGCATTGGGAAAGGTCTTTTCAATAAATGACTGATGAAAAACGTATTTCATTTGTTTGTCGATCAGCACGCGAATTCCCCCTTTCTCTTTGCATCTCGAATCGTAAAAATGAAGATAACACAACTTTATCAATCGGTCGTAGCTTAGCGCCTTCGCATGATGCATCAGCTCCGCTTTTAGCACTTCCTTCGAATCGAAATACAAGTTGAAATTTTTTTCGAATAAGCGTGCGAATTGTTCGGTAAATATGGTTATTTCCTTTTCCGTCCACCGAATTTTCTTGCCATAGCGTCTGTAAAAATACAAGGCAAAAGGTTCCTCGGAAGCCACAAGTACTTCAGGGTGCATATTCAGCATTGCCGTGAGTAACGATGACCCGGTTCGTTCGGTGCAAAAAATAAAATGTACGGGAAGGGCATCAATTTCTTCAGAACTCCACATCACGCCTCCGTTTTGCATCTATTCGTTCTACCCAGCGTTCAAAATACCAAACCTTTACCCCAATGGGGAGCCTATGAAAAAGAAAGTCCTTTATCGCTGTGAAATGCACCTTTAAACGAAATCCAACGGCCATTCCCTGATAAATTAATCGACGGTAGGGTAAAATTGAAAGGCTAGGGATATAACCATAACGCAGGCCCTTTTTTCCTGCAAGCGCCTCGCATTTTTCGATTTCGTTTCGCGTTAAGCCTTCTCGCCATCGTTCCGTTGCTTCCGTGTTTATCGGCTTGGATAAATCGCCAAACCGCTTGATCATTCGTTTAGCCCGCGGAAACCGATTTCGTACCTCTGCTTCGTAGGCTCGCTGGTAAGGAACCAAGGCTGCTTTATAATTGGGAAAGGGATCAAGACCCAAGAAATCGATAATTCGATTCCACTCGGTGTCACAGTTGGTAACTAAGTCCTCATAACGAACCAATAACACCCGTTCAGGATATTGTTCCGCAAAACGGCGAATGTTGGCATCAAATTGATTCCACCGCACGACGTTTTCTAGGGCATTCGTAGATTTCAAATGAACACTGTGCTTCCTTGAATGGATATTGGCTCGGTAGTCTCTGACCATCCAAATAAATTTTGAGGAAGGATCCAAGGCTATTAAATCCGACAAATGCATGGAGTGTATCGGGTTCTTGTTGATGTATACTTCAAAGTCCCTTTCCGAATTTAAGGCATCTTCAAAACAGGAGTACGTGGATTGTATCAGGTCCTGAAAGGAATGTAGGTTTTCCCTCAGCGCTAAAAATCGTTCAGAATTAAAACGAAAACCAATATAGGGTTGCAATACGCCAAACGATCGATGAAACCGGTTCATTCGCGTTAAATCCTTCTCCGTAAATTCTTTTTTGTGTTGGTAGGCGCGATAAAAAAACGGTATAAAATAGTTCTCAGGTCCGGCCCAGACCTGCGGATGTGTGTTTAATAGGCTTTGTAGCAGGGTAGTGCCTGATCGACCGATGCCAATTATGTGATGATGGACAAAGGGCTTCACGGTTTGGTTTTCAAGGGCTTTACTAGGTTTTTAAATCCTTCTAAGTCCTTCGCATGAAGATGGACCTTGCTTTCTTGTAGGGCCTTATAAATGCGTTGATGAATTTCTTGTTCCACAACAGGTATAAGGAGCAGTCGATATTGATCCATCATGTTAAAGGAGGGGGACTTTCCACTGTACATTAAGGCTAAACTTTTTTTCACGTGTTCTGAAAATCGAGGCTTCGTGGTTAAAAAAACCGTGTCGCTCGTCTCTAATGCCAAGGCATTTGCATTCAATTGTTGGATTGCTTCGGGCGTTAATCCATTCCTTACGGTAGTAATTCCTTCGTTCTCATAAGTCGTAAGGCGGTTAAAAGGTCGCGTAAATAGTTGGTTTTTATAGGCCGAAAGCGTATCGGCAAAGCGTACCTTTTCCTTTTTGAATTGCATCCAATCCTTTAGTGTTTTTTGTAGTACAGTGATTCTTAGGTGATGGGGTGAAGGATTTTTAGGGTTGACTTCAATGGCGTGATTAAAGCAATTTAATGCTTTTAGATTGTCACCAAAAAAACTGAAATACAGCAAGCCGAGATTGCTCTCAATTTTTGCATAATTCGGATAACTTTCTAACGCTTTCTCGTAACTCATTCGTTCTTCCTCTATCAAGCTACGCAAGCTAGGAGTGAGGCGCTTTTGATCTGCGTAGGTTAAATTGACCAATGCGTGGCATTCCTGTCCCCTTAGCGCATGGGCTTTAGCTGAGGTAAATCCCTCGCTATCGTGACGAAATAAGGTAATGCGGTCTTTCCAGTCTGAATTTCTAGTCACCACCCTTACGGAAGCATAGCCGACGAAGGATAACAGTAAAACCAGGCTCGTTATGGATCGTTTGGTTGGGGGAACCCATTTTGGAATCCAAGCATTGGCAAAGCAACATAGGGCAATAACCAATCCAAGACTTGCCGTAAATGCAAGGCGTTCTGCAACAATTCCGACCATCGGAAAAAGCAGGTTGCAAGCTCCGAAAATAGAAACTAGGAAAAAGAGGAGACCAAGGGCAATCTCACGGTGTTTTGATTTTGCGTACGCATAACCAATCCAAAGTACGGCCGCTATGCTTAGGCAAAAGCCTATCACAAAGGAAAGCGAGACAATGGGTTGAATTTCCCACCCTCCCCAACCATAGTAACTTTTTAAATCACCTGGAAATAGGGTCTGTTTTGCGTACCATCCCAAGCTCTCGAAAAATGCGGGGATCCGTTCTACCCACGTGCTATTCGCCAATGGATTTTCCACAAAATCAATGCTGCGATCCATGGGCTCTTCAACCATGCCCTTGCGTAAAAGTACAAACAGTAAACGGCCGATCACGAGGCTTGCTGTGAGGAATGCAAAGGGCTTCCATGCGGGTTTGAAAAACCAATGAACAAGGATCGGAAGAAGAACCAACATGGGCATAGCTGTTTTTTTACTCAGCAAAGCGAGCAGAAAAAATAGACTCACCCAAACCAAAGAAATCCATCGCTTGTGTTGAAGGTAATGGATGCTAAACTGAAGGGCCCAAAGGGAAAACAGCAAACTTAGAATTTCGTCCCTGTTCTTGAGGCTATTCACTACTTCGGTGTGGATAGGGAGCGCTAAAAACACCATGGTAATCGCAAGGGATAAACCGAGAGGCTGTTCATGCAGCAGCATTCGTAAGGTTTTAAACAAAACCAGGCCTAATATGGCATAAAGGAACACTTGAATTAAGTGACTGTAGGGTACTTGGTTTTCAATGCTGCGAAAAAGGGATCTTTCTACTGCAAAAGTAACCAGCGGAATGGGTCGGTATTCATAGGTTTGTTCGGCATTGACCGCATATGGTCTTTTGAATAAGGCTGGAATGCCCTGTATTCCTTTTTCCACTAAAGGGTGGATTTGACGATCCGTTGTGGTTACTAATTCATCGTCCAACGAATATCCGTGGTTTATAGAATTGCCATACCACAGAAATACAGCAGCAAAAATAATAAGCCAAACGGGGAGCTTATAAAGCGTATTTGAGTCAGGTGAATTCAACGGTGTCATTCCCATTCAAAAGAACAAAAAAAATCCCGGTTTCCCGGGAAGTCGTTATTGCTTAATTTCGGAATCTCTTGCCTCCTCGCGCTTGACTTTTACAATCTCTTCAAGCTTTTCATATTGGGCGGCAGTTAACACATCCTTCAACATGGCTTTTCTGGCCTTGCGATTGGATTGAATAATTTCGCGTTTAACTTCTGCACTGTACGAAGAATTTTCGATGTCCGTATTTTTTTGAATAATCCCACGGTTAATTTCTAATACCTTGGTATACTGCTCGGGAGTCAGATTGAGTTGGGTTTTCATGGCATCGGTCTGCTCCTTTGCTCGATCGTCAATGCTCTTTTGTCCTAGGGCCAAAGCACTAACGAAGAAAAACGAAATAAAAATAAGATTTTTCATGTCCTTTCTTTTTTCGTAAAAATACGAATCCATGCTTTACAACGATGCCTCTTGATGGAAAAATTTCTTAAAATTCCGTTAAATTTCTGCCCTAAGTTTCCGTAAATTCGCCCTGATGACATTTCATTGGAGAAATTGGATACCGGTAGGAATTAAAAACCTCAGAGAAGGTTGGAAAAAAAAACAATTCAACGCCCAAATGGAGCGGTTAAGAATAAATGGGAACGTTTGGTCAACGCTTCAGTTAATGGATCACCTAAAAGCCGCCGGTATAGTGCAAGGCGATCATGTGATGGTGCATGCTAGCATGTCAAAAATGGGGGTACTGGAACAGGGACCCCAAACGTTTATCGACGCCCTTAAGAACGTAATTGGTCCCGAGGGAATCGTTTTGATGCCAACTTCGCCAATTCCTACCTTACAGTACGATTACGTGCAGTCGAATCCGGTCTTCGACGTTCGCACCACCCCTTCAGCCATGGGAGCGATATCCGAGTTTTTCCGAACTTCAGAGGGCGTTGTGAGGAGCCTTCATCCTACCGAACCTGTAGCTGCTTGGGGTTCAAATGCTTTTGAGTATATAAAAGACCATGCGGTAAAAAACACCCCATACCACTGGGATTCTCCCTATGGAAAATTGATTCAAAACGGTGGAAAGATTTTATACATTGGTGTTACGCTCGATAACGCTGGAACGCACTTGCATACTTTAGAAGATGCCATTGATATTGGGGTTCCCGTATATGCCCCCGAAGTTTTTGATCTCGAGGTTAGAGACTTCGACGGAAAGTCAAGGATGGTGCAAACCAAGGTTCACAACCCCGTATATTCCAAACAGCGCCGTTGTGATGCCTTACTGCCCTTATTTTTGAAAGAAAATGTTTATAAAGAGGTTCAAATAGGAAAGGCTAAAACTTTGGTTTTCAATGCCAAACTAATGTTTGATGTCATGATGTTTTCCTTCCAGAAGCGCGGGGTAACGATGTATAATCCACAAGGAAATTCATGAAAATAGCCATTACTTGGGATTATGAGTTGTTTTTTGGGGAACGAAGCGGTTCGGTGGAGCAATGCATGCTGGAACCTACCGAGCGTTTGTTGGCGCTTGCCGATCGATACAAGATTCCCTTTACCTTTTTCCCCGATACCGGTTGTTTAATCAAGTTTGAAGAACAACCCGAATGTCATGAAGATCTCCAACGGGTCAAAACGCAAATTCAAACCTGGGATGGTAAGGGACATGAAACCGGCTTGCACATTCATCCACACTGGGAGAAGTCCGTTTGGAAGGATGGGCATTGGAAGCATGATTTAGCGCATTACAAGTTGTCTGATTTTTCGGGGGAAGAAGCGTCAGGTATTGTTGAGCGGTATGCCGCCTATATGAATGTGATACTGGCTCATCCGATGCAGAGTTATAGGGCAGGAGGTTGGTGCGCCCAACCCTTTGCACCCGTGTCAGAGGCCATGCTGAAAGCAGGGATTCGCATAGACTCTTCGGTCTTCAAAGGCGGAAAAAACACAACGAATCCCTATCGGTATGATTATACGCATGTCCCGAATGTACCGCATTGGACCTTTACAGACGACCCCGCAGTATTGGATTCCGAAGGATTTTTTACTGAAATCCCAATTGCCTCTATGCACTATTCGCC
>ENA-UPTJ01001040-UPTJ01001040.1-marine-metagenome-genome-assembly--contig:-NODE-1040-length-15760-cov-5.648838_pt1 | contig 15760 bp, 16 predicted proteins | sample MGYA00238168_ERZ767080 | MGnify/ENA primary metagenome ERZ767080 (study PRJEB28935, sample SAMN06266237) | marine metagenome | isolation source: Columbia River Estuary | place: USA:Columbia River... | reverse complement strand
ATCCTCCACCGCTGCTTCTATCGTCTGATCTGCGTTCTCTGCTGAATCCGCCTTCGCGCTTGTCTCTTCCGAAACCGCCTTCACTGCGTCTTTCCTTATTAAACCCTCCACCGCTGCGATTTTCTCTATTGAATCCTCCACCGCTGCTTCTATCGTCTGATCTGCGTTCTCTGCTGAATCCGCCTTCACGCTTGTCTCTTCCGAAACCGCCTTCGCTGCGACGATCTACTGATGGTCGATCAGAACGTTCAGGCCTCTCGGATCTCTCGGATCTAACTGGTCTTTCGGTTCGTTCTGTTCTTTCTGTTTTTGGGATGTTTTCGCCATGATTTTGAGATACAGGCTTGCGGTCTTTTAGAGTAAATTTTTTACTCTTGTCATTATTTTCTTTCATGGCCAACGAATGGAACCGCAAATTTACGCAATATTATCCACACCGCGATTTAATAAGTCATGTTTAATCAAATGAATCCGTCCGTCCTCGACTTTATTGTATCCATAATCGTAACAAAATAGATATTCACCAGTACTTAAAATCTTTTTATGTGTATAAAAATCAAAAACAAAACCATAAATACTGATTTGTTCAGTTGATATAATGAATTCTTGCTTTTCCAATTGATTATTCCCTATCCTATTAAATAAATCATGCAATATTTCGCGATTCTTTTTTAATTGATGATCTATCACTTTGATAACTGGAGAAACTTTACCCCCTATTCGATTGTGAAAGGCTGACCGACATGAATCTGAACAATATTTTTTATCAATTCTGCCTTTTAGCGTTTCATTGCATTCTAAACAGTATTTCTTTTCCATGTTTCCAAAACAATTTTACTTTTATATTCCCCTAATAAAGAGAGTCTGATTTCCCACAAACGATTTGCATAAAACGCAAAAAAGGCCGCACTAGGCAGCCCTTCTTGATGTCAAAGTAAAATACTAAAATGGAACTGCTTCTTCTATTTCGTCTGCCTCCTGGTTCTGGGGCTGTCTCTTTTCTAAAAGCAACAAATCTTTCACCAAAATCTCCGAAACTTCCTTTTCTACACCATCTTTATTGGTAAATCTTCGATGAATCAACTTGCCTTCCACTGCAATCCTAGACCCTTTCTTTACAAATGATTCTACCAAAGTAGCTGCATTTCCCCATGCAACCAATTGATGCCACATAACCTCGTCAAACAACTCGCCTTTGGCATTTTTTAACTTCTCATTCGTGGCCATAGACCAGCGAGCTACTTTCCCCCCATTATCAAACATGGTGATTACAGGGTCTTTTCCAACGTTTCCGTAAAGACGGACAGAATTCAATAAATTTTTCATGTTGTTTAAAATTACAACACAAAAATGCACCGCCCAAAATTTACAACTCGTAAATTAAACGTTTACAATCGATTATAAATGTTTACACCCAATTGGCCCACGCACAAGCAGTGATTGCGGCAGTTTCCGCACGCAATATATGATCTCCTAAATTTAATGCTTTAAAACCCTGAGCTGTAGCTCTATTAAACTCATCGGGTGTAAAATCGCCTTCCGGACCAATAATAATCATAACATCACCTTCTCTCTGAAACAACCCATGGGGCTGGTTCTTAACGGATATTCCATCATCTAGATCACAATAAGCAATGAATTTTAAAGAAGCCGATGATTCTAAAACTTGTCGCCAATTCTGCAATTGAATCTCCGGAATCCATGCGCCATGTGATTGTTTCATAGCCGCTATGGCCGTTTTGTGAAGCCGTTCTAAATTAATCTTGGACCGTTCGGAGTTCTTTGTTTCTAGAAATCCTATGGAAGAGCAACCCAACTCGGTGCATTTTTCTACCAACCATTCCATGCGGTCTGAGTTTTTCAATATGCCAACAGCTAAATTCACACGAGACCGCTCATAACTGGTAAAGCTCAAAATTTCTGCCCTTAATGAGCGCTTTTGAATCTCTACTATACGAGCCGAGTATTTCTTACCTAAACCGTTTGAAACCTCAATGTTATCACCTACTTGAAATCGAAGAACCTGAGTCGCATGTCTGGCTTCTGCCTCATCTAAAACAATGTACCCATCGTCAACATTCTCGCTATAGAAGGTGAACTTTCCGGGCATAATTGGTTATGATAATTTCCAGTTAGTACCGTCCTTAGAATCCATAAGTTCTATTCCTCTAGACTTTAATTCGTTGCGAATTTGATCGCTCAAAGCATAATTCTTTTCAGATTTGGCTTGCGCCCGAAGTTGAATTAACAACTCCACTACACCATCTAAAACCCCCGTATTTTCTTCAAATGTGGCTTTTATTCCCAAAATTCCATGAAAAACATCATCGAATAACTCCTTGGCCAAATTCAAATTATATATGTCTAGGGACTCCTTACCGTCGTTCACCAAGTTGATTCGGCGTGCCAATTCAAACAATTGTGCAATGGCAATAGGGGTATTCAAATCATCAGACAAAGCTGCTTCAATAGCCACTTTCAAATCCGAAAATTCCACAGTAGAACTGTTTGAAACTTTAACCCCAGAAAGCAATTTTTCGGCTGCATAAAGCCTTTGCAATCCCTTCTCAGAGGCCACTAAAGCTTCTTCACTAAAATCCAGTGTGCTCCGATAATGCGCTTGAAGGACGAAAAATCTTAAAACATCCGCCCCAAAACCACGCGTCAACAAATGATGATTGCCCGAAAACAATTGCAATACCTGAATTCCATTATTCAAGCTCTTGGCCATTTTCTGACCATTGATGGTGATCATGTTGTGATGCACCCAATATTTTGCAGGCGCGTGATTATGTGCTGCCTTGCTCTGGGCTATTTCGCACTCATGATGAGGGAATAATAAATCCATTCCGCCTCCATGAATATCAAATTCTTCGCCTAAATATTTTGCAGACATTGCGCTACACTCTATATGCCAGCCGGGGAAACCTTTTCCCCAAGGAGACGACCACTGCATTATATGTTCAGGAGAAGCCTTTTTCCATAAGGCAAAATCATGAGCATTTCGCTTTTCACCTTGACCTTCTAAATCTCTGCTTTGATTTCCAGCACCCGCAACCAAATCATCCAAAACACGGCCACTGAGTTCACCGTAATTTTCAATCTTACTGTACGCCGAAACATCAAAGTAAACCGAACCATTGACTTCATAAGCAAGACCTCGGTCAATTATCGCTGAAATCATTTCAATCTGCTCAATGATATGACCGCTTGCCCTTGGCTCAATACTCGGACGAATTACATTCATTTGGTCCATGACCCAATTGTATGAATCAGCATAAGTCTGGGCCACTTCCATGGGTTCAACTTGCTCTAATCGAGCTTGTTTCTGAAGTTTATCTTCCCCTTCATCAGCATCTCCCACCAAATGCCCTACGTCGGTAATATTGCGTACGAATCGGATTTGATATCCCTTAGAAATAAAAAATCTTCTCAATACATCGAATACAATTGGACCTCTAACGTGTCCTAGATGCGGTGGACCATAAACCGTGGGTCCGCAGACATACATCCCTATTCTGCCAGGAACGATAGATTCGAAAGTTTCAGTTTTCCTACTCAGGGTATTATACAATGAAACCGAACTCATGATCAACGATTTGAATATAAATTTTCGTAATACGATTGATAATTTCCGCTGGTAACATTTGAGAGCCACTCATCGTTTGACAAATACCAATCTATGGTCTTTTCAAAACCTTCAGCGAAATTCACTGAGGGTTTCCAGCCCAATTCAGCTTCGATTTTACTCGCGTCAATGGCGTATCTGAAATCATGTCCAGCTCTATCAGTAACATAAGTAATTAATTTGGCAGATTCACCTGTTGAACGACCCAGTTTAGCATCCATAATTTCGCAAAGTTTGTGAACCAAATCAATGTTTTTCCACTCGTTATTTCCGCCAATGTTATATGTTTCACCATTTCTGCCTTGATGAAAAACCGCATCAATAGCCGAAGCATGATCTTCAACCCACAACCAGTCCCTGATGTTTTCACCTTTTCCATAAACTGGCAGTGGTTTTTCATTTTTAATGTTGTGGATCATCAATGGAATCAGTTTTTCAGGAAACTGATGGCTTCCGTAATTATTCGAACAATTACTGATTACTACAGGTAGTTTAAAGGTTTCGTGATAGGCTCTTACAAAGTGATCTGAACTCGCTTTGCTTGCACTGTATGGAGAGTTAGGCGAATATGGGGTAGACTCAGTGAATTTGCCTTCATCACCTAAAGTGCCATAAACCTCGTCAGTGCTCACATGATAAAAACGCCCGTTTTGTGTGTCACCATAGGCTTTATAAGCATTCATCAAAACTACGGTTCCAACCACGTTGGTCATAACAAAGTCAATTGGATTTGAAATGCTTCTATCTACATGGCTTTCAGCAGCTAAATGTATAACAGAATGAATATTTCGGCTTTTAAATAAGGCCTCAACATCTGCAATATTGGTTATATCCGCCTTCAAAAACTCATAATTTTCTGCCCCTTCAATATCTCTAAGATTCTCTAAATTACCTGCATATGTTAATGCATCTAAATTAATTATATGATATTCCGGATACTTTTTTACAAATCGGCGAACAACATGTGAGCCAATAAATCCAGCTCCTCCAGTAATTACTATAGTTTTTTTCATCTTGGATACTTATTCAATAATTTTAACGTTATAGACCTTCAAATATAGGGGAGAATAAGGAGGAACCCCGATTCTTCCACCTGCACCAAAACCCATATCAGAAGTCACAACAAACTCCAAAATTTCGCCGGGTGGAACATAAAAAGGTAATTTATTGAGTGCTAAAATTGGATTTATTAATCCGTTGGCATCGGTTTTATACTTGCGATTCTCCAATCTACTGTCAAAGATTAAATCTCCATTAAGTTTCGTAACCAAAACATCAAATTCCAACTGATTTGCGGATTTGTTGGCCGGGGCATTTTGTAAAAGGTTGGAAGTATTTGATAAATAATCATCACCTACAACACGATATTTTACCATGGCATAGGTGTCAAGATACCAGCGATTGCCCTTGCTAGAAGCGCAATATTCATCAATAGCTTTATTTTCCTTCATCGTGCGCTTAAAAGACTTGTTTGCCAAGTATTGATAATATTCTTGAGCCCCTATAATTTTTTCGACATCAAAAACCACTTTTGCCATTTTCCCATCGGGTAATAATTGAACTTTGTAATGGCTTGAATTCTTCTTTTTCAAACTATCGGTAGAAACTAATAATTCTACTTTGCTTCCTTGTGAAGCCATTTGCAGTGCCTCTGTCAATTCATTGGCATAAGTGGTAGGATATGGAACCTCCACCAATGTATCATTTCCATAAGAAGATTGAATGGTATCTCCCTCAGGACCCAAAATCATATAATTAATTAAACACCAGTTATTTCCATTCAATATCATACCCAATGGCTGCCCTTTTATAAACTTATATTTCAACCCTGTTTCTGTTGTTTTATATTGGAAGTAAGAACGATACACCCAAAATCCGCCAGAAATCAATGCTAAAACAAGAATTATCGCTAATAAATTTTTATTCTTCATTTTAAATGGATTGTAATTCTTCTTTGTATTTAACTAACTCTCTTCTAAATTTCTCTACCGTTGCTTCCAAGCTCTCTTCACTTTGTCCGCCTGCAGCATTTTTATGTCCTCCGCCTGAAAAATATTTCCCTGCAAACTCATTTGCCGCAAAATTCCCTTTACTCCTGAAACTCATTTTTACTCTTTCCGTGCGGTCTATAATAAGAACACTAAACACTATACCTTTTATTCCAAGTCCCAAATTTACCAATCCTTCAGTATCACCAGTTACTACTTGAAACTCTTCAAGTTCTTCACTGCTTAGATAAATCAATGCGGTCCTGTAATCTTCTAAAATCTCTAATTTTTTATAAAGACAATACCCAAATAACTTACTTCTTGTTGGAGAAAAAACATCATAAATTCTTTCATGAATAGCTAAATGGTCGGCTCCAAGTTCCATCATATCTGCAGCCACTCTATGAGTATGTGGCTTGGTGTTGTTATGTTGAAAATTTCCAGTATCAGTCATTAATCCGGTGTAAAGACAGTTTACGCAATCTTTGGAGATAAAGTCTTTTCCGAAATTTGAAATACTCCATTCAAAAACCAATTCACACGTGCTGCTTGCTTGGGGGGTCCAAAAGGCATAATTGTAAAACTCTTCAGGCTCTAAATGGTGATCTATCATCACGGTGGGTTTGCCTGAATTTTTAACGAGTTCACCCAATTGATTGATTCTACTCAATCGGTTAAAATCTAAACAAAAAACCACATCTGAATTATCTAAGATATGCTTTGCCCTATCCTGATCTGCTTCAAAATTTACGACAAATTCATTTCCGGGAAGCCAGTTCAAATCAGCTGAATAATCTGTTGGTGTAACCACAAATACATCCTCAGAGAAGTTTCTCAATACATGCCACAAACCCAAAGTGGAGCCCATGGCATCGCCGTCTGGTTTATGATGTGTAGTAATAAAGAATCTCTTGAATTCACCTGATTTAATCTTTTCTACTAATTCAGTGGTTATGTCTAATCTCATCTTTACTACAAAAATACGGAATACCTAAAGTAAATTTGCATTATATGAGCAGTTCAGAATATCAGTTGTACACCTTAAACAACGGACTTAGGGTTGCTCACCTGAAAACTCCATCCACCTTATTGGTTCATTGTGGATTTGTTATCCTAGCAGGCAGCAGAAATGATGAGGAAATACCGGGGGTTGCTCACTTTTTAGAGCATATGTTTTTCAAAGGCACACAAAGAAGAAAAACCATTCATGTTTTAAATCATCTTGAAGTAGTTGGAGGTGAACTCAATGCATTTACAACCAAAGAGATTACCACTTTGTATGCTACTGTGCAGAAAAAACATTTTTCTAGGGCCGTAGACATTTTATGCGATATCACTCTTAACTCTTCGTTCCCAGAACAGGAAATCATCAAAGAAAAAATTGTCATCAAAGATGAAATTAACATGTATCTCGACACTCCTGAAGAGAACATTTACGATGAATTTCAAGAATTGATATACGGAAATCACCCTTTAGCACACAATATTTTAGGTTCTTCGACATCCATTGATTTAGTGAATAAAGAAGCCCTTCAAAATTTTATTTCCAAAAATTACCAGCCTCAAAATATGGTATTTGTAGTAGTAGGTAATCTTACCTCAGAACGAGTATTGTCTACACTGAATAAATACCTTCCACCATCAATTGGAGTTGAGCCCATCTCGTCTAAATTCAGTGACTTGATGTCAACAAAACTGAATAGTGCATCAAACATTCAATTCCCAATTTATACTCCATTTCATGAGCGAAAGGTATCTGACTTTTCTCAAGCATATGGAATAATGGGTATTCCAACTTATGAGGAAACACATGCCAAACGATTTGAACTTTTGTTGTTAAATAACCTACTGGGTGGACCTGGAATGAACAGTAGGCTTAACCTCGCCATAAGAGAAAAATATGGTTATACCTACCATATTGAGAGTGGATATCAAGCATTTAGCGATAGCGGACTTTTTCATTGTTACTTAAGTTGCGAGGAAAAATATTTGAATAAATCCATTGAATTAATTCAAAAAGAACTTCGCAAACTCAAAGAACAAAAATTGGGTAAACTTCAACTTAGTCAAGCTAAAAATCAACTCATTGGACAGTTGGTCATAGCTAATGAGACAAGAAGTGGACTTTTAGTACATATTGGTAAAGGGATTTTAAAATTTGGAAGGGCTAGAACAATGAAAGAAACCATTCAATCTATTGAAAAAATTACTGCCGAAAGTCTTCAAGATACCGCCAATGAAGTATTTGATATCCAAAACTTTAGCCACCTACACTATATACCCGATAAATGAACCCTATAAAGTCCTTGATCGAACAAGGCGAGGGAATTTCACTTGACTTTAAACAGGTTATCAATGATGCCCGAAAAATCGCCAAATCAATGGTAAGCTTTGCCAATACCAAAGGCGGTATTTTACTCATTGGGGTTAGAGATAACGGAAGTATTGCTGGAGTTAAATCAGAGGATGAAGTTCATATGCTTGATCTTGCTTCAGGATTTCACTGCAAACCTGAAGTTAAATTTACTGTAGAAGAATACCTGGTTGAGGGAAAATTAGTTCTCAAAGTCCATGTTCCTGAAGGACGCGAAAAGCCTTACTATGCGCAAGGAGAAGATGATAAATGGTGGGTTTATTTAAGAGTGAATGACCACTGTATTTTAGCTTCGAAAACCACTGTTGATTTCATGAAGACTCTTGATAAACCAGTTAAATTATCAATAGGTAATCAAGAAAGAGAAATCCTAAAATTTATTGCACAATCTGAAAAACCAACCCTCAAGGATATTTGTGCAAAATTCAATCTCGGTAAACGCCGGGCCGGCAGAATCATTGTTGATTTAATGCGGGCCCAAGCGATACAGAGTCATACGACTGAAAAAACAGAGTTTTTCAGCACAGTTTATTAAAAATTATTTAGTTGCTGCTTCAAACAAATCGGCAACTTTGTCCCAATTTACCACATTCCAAAATGCAGAAATGTAATCAGGTCTGCGATTTTGATAATGCAAATAATAGGCATGTTCCCAAACATCCAAACCTAATATTGGAGTACCTTTAACCTCAGCAATATCCATCAAAGGGTTATCTTGATTTGCAGTAGATGTAACTACCAATCTTCCTTCGTGAACAATCAACCAAGCCCAACCACTTCCAAAACGAGTTGCGCCGGCTTTAGCAAATTGATCTTTAAAAGCATCAAGACTTCCAAAGGCGTGATTGATAGCGTCCATTAGTTTGCCTGAAGGGCTTCCACCTGCGTTAGGCCCCAAAACGGTCCAAAATAAGGAGTGATTGAAGTGTCCACCACCATTGTTTCTTACTGCCATACTGTGATTTGACATAGTTGCCATTATTTCTTCAATGGTTTTGCCCTCTAAATCTGTTCCCTCAATGGCAGCATTTAAATTGTTGATATAGGCTTGGTGGTGCTTTCCGTGGTGAATTTCCATGGTTTTCGCATCGATATGCGGTTCCAATGCGTTTAAATCATAAGGTAATTTTGGTAATTCGAACATAATTTTAATCTTTTTAATATTAACAAATTTAGCGAAGAATGGTTGCTAGTACAATAAATTCGCATAAACATAATGAATGAATCGTTAAAGATTTTAGAATGGGTTGCTGCATTCCTTTCGCTTTGGTGTGTTTGGCTCGCTGCTAAAAATCGAATAATAAATTGGCCGGTAAGCATGTTGGCATCCATTTTGTACGCCAATGTTTTTTACAATAATCGGTTTTATTCGGAATCCTTTTTACAAGCTATTTTCTTCGCTTTTCAATCTTTTGGATGGTGGTATTGGTCAAGTTTAAACCCTAAAAAAACTAGCCAGTTAATTCGTAAAACTCCAACCAAAACTGCCAAGTATTTATTGTATTGCTTTTTCTTGGGATATCTACTTTGGTATACAATTTACACCTACCTTTTCAAGGATGCACGCTTTCCACTAATTGATGTTTTCCTGACAGTTTTAAGTATTACAGCACTGTATATGCAAGCTAAAAGATGGATTGAACATTGGTACTTATGGATAATTGCAGACATAATCTATGTACCCATGTTTTATTTAGGCGACCAAAAAATTACCTCTGGTTTGTATTTAATATTTATTGGATTGGCTTTCTATGGGCTAAAACAATGGAAAAAAGAAAAGGCCGCACAAGGCGGCCTTTCAAAATAATTTATTATTAAACTGATTATTTCTTCTTTCCAGTTGCAGCTTTTTCTTCTGCAGCAGCTTGCATCAAAGCACGAGTTGTCTTCACAGAAAGAATTGCGTTTGCAGGAGCATCCAAAATTTCAATCTTGTCAGCAGTAACGTCTTTAACTTTTGCACTTTGTCCGATTTCTAATGTATCAATGCTTACATCAATGTAATCAGGCATGTCAGCCAAGAAACCACGAACTTTCAAACGGTTGATTTTCTTCACTAATTTACCACCCGCACGAACTCCAGGAGAATTTCCTACTACACGAACTGGAATATCCATAACAACTTTCTTTCCTTCAGCAACTTCCATGAAATCTGCGTGGATGATTGCTTCTGAAACTGGGTGAAATTGCATATCTTGTAAAATAGCGCTGTACATAGTACCGTCTAAATCTAATTTTACTTTGTATACATTGTGAGTATAAACTAAATTTTTGAAATCCGCTTGGTAAATAGCAAAGTGTGTACCTTCTTTTCCATCTGAATACATTACACATGGAACCTTACCTTCTTTTCTCAATTCTTTTGCCGTACGTGAACCAACTTCACTACGCATTTCTCCTTTTAATAAAATGGTTTTCATATTTTCTAAATAATATTTTTACTTGATTTGTTTTAAATCCAAAACAGTCTGTGAGTTAGACACCTGTCTGAATAAAGAACTTATACTTCCATGTTCGTGTACATTTCGGATTGCACGAGCAAACAATGGTGCAACAGATAACACTTTAATCTTATCTGTGTGTCTCTTTAATGGAATAGTATCGGTTACAACTAATTCGGTAAGTTGCGAATTTTCTATGTTTTCATATGCTTTACCACTCAAAACAGGGTGACAGCATAGTGCTCGAACGGTGCGCGCACCTTTTTCCATCAACATAGAAGCAGCTTTACACAAGGTTCCACCCGTGTCTATAATATCATCAATCAAGACTACATCTTTACCGTCTACATCACCAATTACAGTCATATTTGCGATTTCATTGGCGCGTTTTCTCTCCTTGTCACAGATTACCATAGGCAAGTTCATCACCTTAGCCACTTCACGTATTCTGTTTGAGGCTCCAACGTCGGGTGCAGCAATTACCAAATTCTCTTGATCCAATGTTCTGATGTATGGAACAAATACAATGGAAGCTTCCAAATGGTCAACAGGAACATTAAAAAACCCTTGTATTTGAGGTGCATGCAATTCCATTGTCATTACACGATTTGCCCCTGCAGTACTTAGTAAGTCTGCAACCAATTTAGATGCGATTGAGACCCTTGGCTTGTCTTTTCTATCTTGACGTGCAAATCCATAATAAGGAATAACAGCCGTGATATAATTCGCACTTGCGCGCTTTGCAGCATCAATGGCCATTAAAAGTTCCATCAAATTATCGGTTGATGGATAGGTTGATTGCACAATAAATACATCGCAACCACGAACGCTTTCTAAAAAATTAGGTTGAAATTCGCCATCGCTGAAACGACTGATTGTCAACTCTCCAGGAGTTGTACCGTAATACTCGCAAATAGCTTGGTTTAATGACTCAGAGGCAGAACCGCCGAAAATCTTTACAGGATGTATAAGTGATGTCATAATATGGATTTTACTTTCTCACAGGCTTGCGCCGGATATCATCAAATCTTTTTGGTTGTTGTCCGACTAGGGCTCGAACCTAGACTCTTCTGAACCAAAATCAGACGTGTTGCCAGTTACACCATCGGACAATTTTGGGAGTGCAAAAATACATTACTTTTTGTATTCCTCAAATGTTTCTCTCTTTTTTTTATAAAAAACTCAAAGTTTTTGCAAAACCTCTGTAACTGATTTTACATTACTTCTGAGCTGCAAAATGTAATTACCTGGTTTCAAACCTCTTAGATCCATTGTGTATTCTTGAGTACCAACTGAAAATTCTTCATCCAAATATTCATGAACCAAATTACCCAATGGATCGTATAACCGCAATTTTAGCCTTCCGCCTCCATCTGTTCTAAATTGAACAGTACTTTGATCCATTGCGGGATTTGGGAAAATATTAGCAATTGAAATTTGCGTCATGAAATCAGCAAAATCTTCAATACTAGCCGCATTATTTTTGAAGATAGGCAGCGTATTAAAGTCAGTACCTAAAATAGATTTAACTTCAGCACTTGACAATTCAAACCAATCTTTTAAAACAGACGCATATACTTGTCTAAAATCAAATTGCATAGGAACATTATCATTTACCGTAGTGGTTGTTGGAATCCTAGGATTGTTTCCAATCACTCCAGGTTGAACTCCATCTCCAAATACGAATAGCGGTGCTGCCGCTCCATGATCAGTACCCACACTGGCATTACTTTGAATTCTTCTACCGAATTCACTAAAAGTCATTCCTGCCACTCTATCACTTACTCCCAATAGCTCTAAATCATCTTGAAAAGCCGCAATGGATTGACTTAAATGCGCCATCAAGTCTGCATGGGATCCTTTTGTAGTGTCTGTGCCATCTACTTGGGCACTATGCGTGTCAAACCCACCCAAACTCACCATGTAAACAGGCGTTTTTAATCCCCCGGAAATCAACTTTGCCACAATCTTTAGTTGTTCGCCTAAATTCATTCTGGTACCGGTTGGATATAGGGTAGACTTATTAGTTCCTTTAGACGCAGCTGCTTTAATTACAGTGGCATATTGATTGGTTTGCTGTGCCAACAATCTTATATAAGCCAATTCATCTCCTGCAGGTGTACTTGGTACGCTTCCGGCGTTATTATCAACCAAATTATAGAAGGAGCTCGGGTTGGTAATTGCCATGCCCATATTGGTATTTGGACCCATAAATCCGAGTGAAACCAAGGGCCCTATTTGAATTGCCAATGGGTCTGGCATGGTTGAATTGGGATATCCAGTAGGAAAACCTGAATACTGCTTATCCAAATACCTACCCATCCATCCTGTAGTCAAAACCGTGTTGCTATCAGAGGCACTCATCCATATATCCGTTGCACGGAAATGTGAAAAATTTGGCTGCGGATATCCAACAGACTGCACAATGCTCATTTTCTTTGCCTCAAATAACTTATTGTTCAGCTCTGAAAGTTCTGGGTGTAAACCAACATTATCCACCCATGTTTTTAAGACTTTTGACTCATTTAAAACGATGTTTGACCTTGCCTTTGTCAAGTTTGAATACTGATCTAAAGGAATGACCATATTTAGGCCGTCATTACCGCCATTCAATTGAATCAAAACCAATACTTTCCCGTCTGCCGAACGCTTACCCAATGCTGCTAATAGCGCCGACTCTTGGAAAGATTTTACACCCATTCCGTTCAAAGAAACAGGTAAAACGGTACTTGCCGCTGCTGCTTTAATAAAGGATCTTCTTTTCATCGTTTGGAGGATTAAGAAAGTTGATATTCTGAAAGATTCATGATGGCCTTGTACAAACTCTGTAATTTCAATGTTGCAGTAGACAATGCAGTGGCATGGTTGGGGTAACTAGAATCTACTGCTGCATTATACTCATCCGTCCAATTATAATCTGGAATCCCGCCAGGCAGAAGGATGTCTTTTAAACTCCCCATCTGAGTGGTATCCAAATCCATAGGCAATAAAAACTCAACGGCTTCATTAATCAAATCATCTGGATAATTAGGCTTAATAAACTGTTTGGTGATTTTCCAAACATCTACCTTTATTGTAAAGCCTTCCACTTTATGACCTATCCAAAGCAGATAATCTTGATATTCATTTCTTTTCGGGAGGGAATCTGAAGTAATCCAACTTCGGTGAAACAAAGGAACCTGATACCACGCTTCCCAACCTGAAACACTTGGAGGATCACCTAAATTCATTTGAGTTATGGAATTATAAGCTGCTCCAAAACCATAGGCTTTATATAATTTTTGATATTCAGTTTCAGCCGGTAATTCCAATTCCCATTGACGCATAAATCCGGCAATATGAGAATAAGGATCTTTGATTAAACATGCCCTATTCCATTGATCATAAAAGTGCTCACTTTCTAATAAGGCCTTTAAAACCGGCTTTATCTCAAAATCATTGTCTCTAAAAATCTTTGCTAAAGGTTCAATAACATTGGCTTCAGCATCAGAATCAATTTTGTAATAAATAAAAAACTTATATAGCCTTCTACAGATGTATTTTGATACTTCATTCACCGTAAAAATCATATTCAACAAATCATCCAATTCATCCAATCCTGCAGACACTCCGGTTCTCCCTTTGATAACCGTATTGGAATAAAAGCTGGAGAATTGTTTGTCGCCTGTATCATGATTTTTAGAAACAAACATTGTAGAAAATGGAGTTGTTGTAAAGTTGATGGTAAATCCAGTTAAGACCCTTGCTGCGGCTTTAACATCATCTTCGGTAAATTTGCTTTCAGGTCCTTTACCCAGGGTAAACAACTCTTGAAGTTCGCGGGCGTAATTCTCATCAGGTGCATCTTTGGTATTCAATCTACCATTTAAGAAATACAACATTGCAGGATCTAAGGTCATCTGTCTGATTAAAGTTTTAAAATTGCCCAATGCATAATCATTCAAAACTTTAGAATAAAAATAACAATTAGCCGCCACGGGTACTTCTAACATTTGCACCGGTAAATGATTGTGCCAAAACACCATCATTTTTTGCATAATTGATTGATTGCTCTTCAGTGCCAAAGACCAAAACCACGACTTAACACTGTTCTTTCTAACCGGTTCTAAATTTGCATCAAACGGTGCATTCACCCACGTCTTTCCATAAGAAACTTGAGTATCAGGTGTTGTTTGCCCGTAGTTATTCAGCGGGGGTTCAAATGTATAATTTGTTGTGTCTAACAATTTATCAACCGCTTGACTCAGGTTCAATTTTTCAAAATCCTTTACTTCAGCAATACTTGGTCCGTACAGCGTGCGCCGAAGAAGATGAAGCACCTCATCTCTTCCCCATGTTCCTTGGTATTTTGAAATACCCGTATTGGTTCTGCGGGTTATTTTTTTAGAAGTATTGGAAGAATCACCCAACTCGTCGACCATCAAATGGTTGGATTCAATGTTGATTGACTTGGCTCTAAAGAAATCTCTACGATTCATAATTGCATTTCTTGTTAGACGCAATTAACGCAGAAACGTTTGATTAATAATGAATAATAAAAATGTTTTTACAATCTGATGAAAGACAATTCCTCACGACTGAGGCTTTTTGCAAACAACTGATAGCCTTTTGCCAATAACTTTTCAATCATTTTAGCAGTCAGCACCTTACCATTTGAAATATATCGTTCATGCACTTCAACCACAATTTGCGTGATATCGATATTTTGATCCAAAATCTGATCCATCACAGCATACTCACTGCCTTCTATGTCCAATTTCAGTAAGTCAATTCTCTGATGCCCCAAATCTTTCATAATATCAGACAATGTTTTCACCTCAACTTCTACGGTATTTGAGTCGTCTACGTAGGTCATAGATTCTAAACTGCCAGATACATGATTGGCATTCTTGGGCAAATGAAATTTCATGGTTCCAGTTTCTGAGGATATTCCGATGGGCATGGCCTTGAAACCTTGCGGCAAATTTTGACCACTCAGCCACTGAATAGATTTGGGAGTGGGATCAAAAGCAAACACTTTGGCTCCTGTTTTTTCAATCAAATGCCTATCAAACGTGATGTCTTCGCCAATGCCAAAAGAATACACAATTGATTCAGAACTCAATTCAGGCAGATGTACAAAAAAGCCTGCACTTTGAACTCCCAACCAAGATTTTGTTATCTTGGTTTTAATCTTTAAATCTGGTCTTGGTCTTAGTTGATTTCGAACTCGTAATTTTAGATTATTAAGTGCTGGCATCGACACAAAGTTAAAACAAAAAAAGTCGCCATAATTGACGACTTTTCTCTCTTAGTAGCGGGAGCAGGACTCGAACCTGCGACCTTCGGG
>ENA-UPTJ01001039-UPTJ01001039.1-marine-metagenome-genome-assembly--contig:-NODE-1039-length-15762-cov-6.333928_pt1 | contig 15762 bp, 13 predicted proteins | sample MGYA00238168_ERZ767080 | MGnify/ENA primary metagenome ERZ767080 (study PRJEB28935, sample SAMN06266237) | marine metagenome | isolation source: Columbia River Estuary | place: USA:Columbia River... | reverse complement strand
TGTTTCCAAAGGGTGCACGGCCAATGCGTAGAATTGCTTTAAGCGCAGCCCTTTGTTGCGGTCGCGAATGAGCGACCCGCGGTTGGCAGAGAAGTGTACCCCTCCATCGCAGGTAAACATCAACTTATTGCCGCCGTCCCACCACTGAATGTTGTGCTGATCGGCATGAACGTATTGACCGGACGTACCCGCCCAGATGGAGATCTTGCTCCAGGACGTTCCTCCGTCGATGGTTCTGAAGTTATCCAATCCTCCAACGATGATCTCTTGATCGTTGTTGGGATTAAAAGCAACGGAAAGTCCGTACCAGGCTTGTCCGGTTGCCCAACCGGTGGTAGGTTGTCCGGTAGTAGCCACCCAATTGTCGCCGCCATCGGTAGTTTTCCAGATGGTGGGCACCTGATAGCTTCCATTCGAGGGAAGGGCGACCAGCGTGCTTCCTTTAATACCCAATTCGACGCGTTGATTGAAACTGGTGAATGGCGTGGTAGGGTTTGACCAACCACTGGATGAGGTGGCTGTTTCAGGAGAATCGGTGTAGGCATAGCCGGAGGCCGAGAAAATTCCGGATGTTACATGCAGACGTCCGGGACCACCGGTGGTACTGATTTCGATGTCAGCAATACTGGTTCCCACACCGGCCGGTGTGATGCCGGTCCAGGTGGCACCTCCATCGGTTGAACGTTGCAATCCCTGTCCACGGGTACCGAGGTATACATTTCCTTGATGATCGCATACGATCTTGGTTCCATTGGGAAAACCGGACGTGCTGGTCAGGTAATTCCAGGTGTTTCCACCATCGGTGCTTTTAAATACGCCGATACCGGCCACGGCATCTGCGTTGCCGAACGATTCACCGGTTGCGAAATACATGTTGGTCTGAAATCCGGGGCGAGGATCCTGACAGATGGAAGCGATGGCTAGGTTGCTGAGAAAATCATTGACCAGTGTCCAGGTGGCTGGCGCCACGGTGATGTCGGTGGTCTTCCACAATCCGCCGGACACACTGCCCACCCAAACGGTCTTGCGGGTAGGATCGAGCGAATCGACGATGGCCGCGCGAATACGTCCGGCTGTTTGATCTTGGTTTGGACGGCTGTTGCCGTTGGGGCCGTTGATGTCGCCGTTGGGACCACGCTCAGACCAGCTCAATGCATTGATTCTTCCCACCGAAGCGATCTTCGAAGATTCGGTCGACAATTTGGCTTGCCAGAGTTCCGCAAAAGGCACCTTACCAGTCGACGGATCCTTGGTTCGCTCTATTTCGAAGGCGATTGCATCCCCCGGACGATCGTATCCATCCTGTCCGTCAGTGGGCTGCAGCTTTTGTGTGTAGGGCAAGAAAAGTCCGAGCGCAACGATCAACGACAGATTGCGAAATGTGGTAAGTACAGATTGATTTTTCATCTAGTATTATTTGCCGACGATCATGCTGATCTCAACGTTTACAAATTTGGGGAGCGCAGATACCTGAACGGTTTCCCGGGCGGGATAGTCGCCAGTAAAATAACTGCCATACACTTCGTTCACGGTGGCGAACTGATGCATATCCATCAGAAAGATGGTGGTTTTCAAGACGTGTTGAAAATCCCGACCGGCCGCCTGCAAGATCGCCTGCAGGTTACGCATCACTTGATGGGTTTCATCGATGAGATTGGCGTTGTTCAATTGTCCGGTTGCGGGATCGATGCAGATCTGTCCGGAGATGTAGAGCAGATCGCCGTATCCGACAGCTTGATTGTAGGGACCAATGGGCGCGGGGGCCTGATCGGTGCGGATGATGATTTTTGTCATGGTAAATAGAAGTCCCTCAAGTTAGCTTTATCTCTTTTCTTTGCAAAAAACCGTTGCATGTGGGTCTTTGTAGGCGATGCGCATTTGTTCAACACTCGTTTCCCGTCGGCTAAGCCGGACGACCTGGCGCCTTGGGTTCTTTACTCAGGCGATCAACCGCTCCCTACTGCGTCTGTTTATTTGGATCTAAACGGCCGGTACGCTTTTGATCGTCCCGATTCGGCCCCTTCCGATGCTTGGTGGTTGGTGCATGCGCCGGAATTCACCCTGGCTGAACTCCCACCGCAAACCATTCGCCTCAACGGTTGGCCGGGCTTTACCAACGGACCGGACTGGGAGGTAGTAGCCCCCAACGAGGCGGCAGAAAGCATCGCTTCCAACGTTTTGACAGCTTTGGGAAAACAACCTGTTTTCGTGCCGGATCAGCTCGGTGGAATCGGCACCCGGGTGCTGGCTTCCATCATCAACGAGGCGTATCTGCTAATGGGCGAAGGGTCTGCCAGCCGCACCGACATCGATCTGGCGATGAAACTAGGAACGAATTATCCGATGGGTCCCTTCGAATGGAGCGAACAGATCGGACTACCCGCTATTCATTCGCTTCTCAAACGTTTATCGGAAACAGACCCGCGTTATACACCGGCTCCGGCTTTGGTCGAAGCCCTGCAAGTACTATGAGCCATTTGCTGCTAATCGATACCGCCGTGAATGCGGCCTCCGTTGCACTGACAAGCGATAAAAAAATCCTTGCCCAGAAAGAAAATACCCGACAGAACGACCACGCAGCCTGGTTGCACCCAGCCATCCAATCGCTGTTCGAAGAAACGGGGATTTCTATCGGACAATTGGACGCCGTGGGCGTAACGGCCGGACCCGGCTCCTATACCGGACTCCGCGTGGGCATGGCTGCCGCCAAAGGTTTCTGCTTCGCTCAAAACATACCGCTCATTTCGATCAGCACCCTGCAGCTACTGGCCGCAGGTGTACAAGAGGAAGCCACCGATCTCATCATCGCACTGATCGACGCCCGGCGCGATGAAGTCTATGCCGGAGTCTATGATCGAGACTTGCGCCCGGTTGTGGAGGAACAAGCGATGATCTTAGGCACGGACTCCTTTCAATCTTGGAGAGAAAAAAACCACGTGATCTATACCGGAGATGGCGCTGCGAAAATCGAACGATTGATCGGAATTAAGCAATTCCCCCTATACACGGCTAAGAATTTAATGGGAAAACTAGCGGGCCTTACTTATGAAAAATTTCAGCGATCCGAATTTTCGAATCTCGCGTATCTGGAACCGACCTATTTGAAAGAATTTCATCAAGCCCCGAAGGATAAATAATAAATTTTCGTCTAATGTATTAGGCGTAAAAAAGCCGCAAGGAAAATGAGTAGTTATATCTTAAATATCTCCGATGGGAAAGAAGCTGGCAACCCAATCAAATTGGATCTGCTTGCCTTAAAAAAATCTGCTGTCATCCTGCGTGCATTGAACCACAAACTTCGCCAACAGATCTTGCGTTTGATTGCCGACAACGGCACCATCACCGTCACCGAGATCTATGTCAAATTGCGGCTGGAACAATCGGTTGCTTCCCAGCACCTGGCCATTCTTCGAAAAGCGGGGTTTGTAAAAACAAAACGCGACGGCAAGTTTATCTATTATGCCCCCAACCTGCCGCGCATCCGTCAGATCAATCAACTGACCCAATCGATCGCCGGTAATTGATTCGCAGAAAATCCTGATTCCGCAGTAATTTTGGGGCGAAATTTCAATCGCGCCCATGTACATTCAACAACTGTATACGAATTGCCTCAGCGAGGCCGCTTATTATGTAGAAAGTCAAGGTGAAGCGGCCATCATCGACCCGTTGCGGGACATCGACGCTTATATCAAGCTGGCCGCAGAGCGAAAAGCGACCATCAAGTATATTTTCGAGACCCATTTTCATGCCGATTTCGTGAGTGGACACCTCGACTTAGCCAAAGCCACCGGCGCACCCATCATTTACGGTCCAAATGCCGAGACTCAATTCCCCATCCGCAAAACAACGAATGGCGAGGTCATCAAACTGGGCGCCTTGCAGTTCACTGTGCTGCATACACCCGGTCACACGTTGGAATCAACTTGTTATTTATTGAAGGATGAACAAGGCAAAGACCATTGCGTGTTCACCGGGGATACCTTGTTTGTGGGGGATGTAGGCCGACCCGACCTGGCTCAAAAAGGAGCCGACTTAACGATGGAAGAACTAGCCGGCATGTTGTATGAGAGCATTCAGAAACAACTCGTGCCACTCGCGGATGACGTTATTGTGTATCCGGCACATGGTCCGGGAAGCTCCTGCGGAAAAAACCTGGGCCCGAATACCTTCAGCACCATCGGTGAGGAGAAGGCCACCAACTATGCGATGAAAGCGGCTACCAAAGAATCTTTCATCGAGCAAGTGACCGACGGAATCGCTGCCCCACCTCCCTATTTCCCCATCAATGCGCGCATCAACAAAGAAGGCTACGATCCGCTGGATGCCGTGATCGAGAAAGGCATGACCGCCCTTTCTGTGACTGATTTCAAGTCAGCCACCAAGGATGAAACCATTCTGCTCGATACACGCCCCGCTGCCACCTTTACGCTTGGATTCGTTCCGGGATCCATCAGCATCGGTCTCGAGGGCCGGTTCGCCGAGTGGGCAGGCGGATTGCTCCCCTTCGATGCCCCGATTCTGTTGATCACCGAAGTAGGCAAGGAGAAAGAAAGCATCATTCGATTGGCCCGTGTGGGTTTTCATCGGATCGACGGCCATCTGCAAGGCGGCTTCGAAGCCTGGACAAAAGCCGGAGAAGAAACCGACATGATCATCGATGTGGAAGCAGACGAACTCATGATGGATATTCCCCATGACCCCAATCTACTCGTGTTGGATGTACGTCGTGAAAATGAATTTGCAGGCGCACACTTAAAAGACGCCTTGAATTTTCCCTTGGGCAATATGACCGATCCCGGCTCCATGTCCACGATCGAAGACACACAAAATCTGTATGTGCATTGCGCGGGTGGATACCGCAGCGTAATCGCATGCTCTTTATTGAAACGCCAGGGCTTTCATCAACTCCGGAATGTACTGGGTGGCTGGTCTGCGATCAGCAAAGAAGAAAAAGCACAGATCGTGAAAGAAGCGGCTTTGGCTCGTTGAGTAAGTTAATACGCGATCTAAACGATCTCACGACTTTTTAAACTACCTCAACCCATGAGTTCCCCGTACTCCGCCTTCCATTCGTACTTCCACCTTCGGTGGCTCCATAGATAATTTGCGGGGACTTGACGGATCACACGCTCGAGCTCATTTCGATACAACGCCGCCAGTTGAGCCGGCTCAAAGGAGTTGGCCGATTCGGTTAGGATTCGCATGGCAAAATGATAATGACCGCGTTTCAAACGCTGCATTTCGGCCATGACCACGATTGCATCAGCCTTGATGGCTCCTTTAGCCGGACCGGTTACAAACGGAGCGGGTTTGCCAAAAAATTGTAACCAGTACGCATTGGCCGGATGACCGGGATTCTGATCGGCTGCCAACGCCAAAACGTATTGCCCTTTTAGTAGTTCTTCCCGTTGATTCTTGAATTGCGTGGCCGGCACCAAGACGGTTCCGTATCGCTTGCGAAAATCATAAAAGATCCGATCGAACGCCCGATTCGCGATCGGCATATAAACACCGATGAAGGGAACTGTCAAGTGCACGGGGTACAAGACGTTCACGTATTCCCAATTGAATTGATGACAGCCTAGCATGAATACCGGTTTCCCGGATGACAAGGCCTGATCCAGCACCTCAAAATTGGCAGAGCTGCGTTGAAGCGCTTGCTTTTTGGAAAGCGTGATGAACTTGATCGACTCGACAAATGTGTCGATCATATTTTGATAAAACTGCTTGGCTATGACGATCCGCTCCGCATCCGTTTTATCAGGAAAAGCAATCCGTAAGTTCGACAACACCACCGCCTTTCGATATGCAAAAACATGAAAAACCAAAAAATAAATCGCATCTGAAAAAACATACAATACCCGAAAAGGCAACAAAGAGATCAGCCAGAGGAGCGGGTAGATGATATAATACATGGTAGAAAGTTTGGGTAGTTTGGCAGTTTGGAGAGTTTGGATGTTTGAGCAGTTGGGTTATTGGTAGACAACTTACAAACTACCCAAACTGCCCAAACTTATAGCTCGTGCCAGACCCCTTCTTCTTTTAACAAATTGATCAACTCTTCAACCGCAATCTCGCTGTTCACATTCTTCTTTACGACCTCTTTGCCTTTGTACAGGGTGATCTTGCCCGGTCCACTTCCGACATAGCCAAAGTCAGCATCGGCCATTTCACCCGGACCGTTCACGATGCAACCCATGATCGCGATCTTCAGCCCTTTCAGGTGATGCGTAACCGAACGGATCTTGGCAGTGGTTTCTTGTAAGTCGAACAGCGTACGTCCGCAACTCGGACAACTGATGTACTCTGTCTTGGATATTCGAGTGCGGGTAGCCTGCAGAATACTAAAGGCCGTATTGTTGGTGAATTGATCGAGGTTCTGCACCGGCAAATACGTGCGCCCTTTCACTTGTGTATTGTCAATGCCAGCCGAAGAGGTATATCCCAAGCAAACCCCATCGCCCATGCCATCCAACAACAAAGCACCTGTCTCGGTCGCAAAATGGATCAAATGTTCATCGGGTGTTTGGGCCGAACTATCGGTGAGCAAAACAACCGGATTTTCAATACTCCGATCCATCAGCTCCACGAACATTCGACGAACCGACTGCATCGCGTTGGCACGACGACTACTCAAGCAAAGCACCACGGTCGGATCATTCGCCAATTCCTCCAAATGGGTAAAGTCATTGATGTTCGTTTCATCCGAAAAACAATCCAGCATCACCCAATTCAGCGCTGCATGGCGATCGGAGGCCTGCAAATAACCAGTGGCTTCGTAAATCGGTGTATAATGAACCGGATCGTTCGCTTGTTGGCAAGCATCCGGATATGCGATTAATTTCAAGGTGCCGGGAATGGCATAGGGCAAGAGCTGATTGCCGGTAAATACATAATCGGCCGCTGCATCGGCAATACTCCATTTATCGGTAGCCGCATCGTAGGTGTAGCCGACTGCTTGCAGGGATGTAGGCGCACTGAGATCGGTCTTGCTTAGATCCGCCACTACCACGGGCACTTGTTTGCCGCCTACGCGGTCGACTACAAAACTGACCCGACGTTTATACTCAAATGGGGAATACGGCAACGACTCAATTGACGGAATGCCCACAACCGATGCGGCATTTCGAGATGCATATCGCTTGACCAGATCGCGACAAACCGGGATCTCGAATTCCGGATCCTCCGTGAGTGAAACTCGAATGGTATCCCCAATGCCATCTTCCAGCAAGGTACCGATGCCAATGGCACTCTTGATTCGTCCGTCCTCTCCATCGCCGGCCTCGGTGACACCCAAGTGTAAAGGATAACAAACACCGAATTCATCCTGCATGGTCTTTACCAGTAAACGATAAGCCTGCACCATCACCTGCGGATTGCTGCTCTTCATGCTGAGGATGATGTTGTGGAAGTCCTCATCGCGCGCGATCCGCAAAAACTCCATCGCACTCTCGACCATGCCGATGGCGGTATCGCCGTATCGGCTCATGATTCGATCACTCAGCGAGCCATGATTGGTACCGATGCGCATAGCCGTGCCGTGTTCTTTGCAGATGAGGACCAGCGGGGTGAAGCGTTCGCGGATGCGATCGATCTCCTCTGCGTACTCGGCATCGGTGTATTCGAGCTGTTCGAATTTTTTCTTGTCGACGTAATTACCCGGATTCACCCGCACTTTCTCGACGATGCGGGCTGCGATCTCGGCGGCATTGGGCGTAAAATGAATGTCGGCTACTAGCGGTGTGTTGTACCCGCGCTTGCGGAGTTCATCCTTGATGTTTTGGAGATTTTCTGCCTCTTTTTTGGAAGGAGCAGTAATACGTACGAGTTCCGCACCCGCCTCAATGCAGCGAATGGACTGCTCCACCGTTGCGAGGGTATCCATCGTATCGGTGGTGGTCATGGTCTGCACGCGAATCGGATTGCCGTCACCCAACCAAAGATGCCCAATGCGAACAGGGAGCGTTTTCAGTCGGCGGTAGCCGGTCAACGAATCGGTATAGTAGTGCAGGTTGGACATGCTGTAAAATTATCTTTCCCCTTTGCGGAATCCAAGTTGATCTAAGATGCCGGTCAGGATCTTCATCCGAATGCTCGACATTTCGATATTCCGATCAGCCGACTCCAAATTCAGTACAAAGAAATAGGGATGATTGTTCTCTTCGATCCAACCCACAACCCATCCCAGGGCATGTCCCTTTTCGGTAAAGCCCAAACCGGTTTTGTAGCCCAAGCGGTATTTGGTATTGCTTTCTCGGAGCATGGCGCGCTTGACCGTTTCCTGGTAGGTTTTATAGAAGGGAAGTTGATTGAAGTACAAGCGTTTTACAGTACCTAGTTGCTCATCGGGCGTGATCTTGACCGAATTATCGATCCAGAAAGAGTCGACCGCTGACTGCAGTCGGAAGGTATCCTTGATTGAACGCAGTCCGTATTTCAGACTATCCAACCAGAAATTCATGGTGTCTTTTCCGATTCGACGAGCCACCTCTTGATAATAAGGAAGCGAGGAAACGCGAAACGCTTCGTACATGGTCAGGTCTTTGTTCCAATCGGTGATCTCACGGGTAACGCCGTCCCAGGCAATGACCATACTATCACTGCTGATGGCCCCGGTTTGCAGTCCAATGAGGGAATTGATGATCTTGAAGGTGCTGGCCGGCAGATAACTGCTGTCGCGGTAGCGGTTCAGGTTGTACGTAGTAAACTGACCGGTCGCGTTGTTCATGATCGCGAAGCAACCATTGACTCGGTTGTCGGTAAAGAAAGGAGCCAACGAATCATCTTCCTTGACGTTGTTGTTGACTGTACAGGAAGTAAAAAACAGGGGAAAGGAGCAGATTGCCAGGAACCAAGATCGCATGCCGGGAGGTTTTGGCAAAGATACGATGAACAGAGAATGATGAGTAGATGAGAAGTTGAGGGGATGAGACTGACTTAATCTCAACATCTCATCTCCTCATCCTCTCACCTTTACAAGTAAATCCCGTTCTTCAACTTAACGTGCTTCCGACCCATGCAATCACGTTTCATGCTGACACATGAACTAAACAGTAAGATCGTCAACAGGGCACTGAAAAAGAGAATGCGGTTGGACATAAGATGAAAACGATTGGACAGGCCCAGAAGTATAACGCAAACTGTTAAACTCTCAAGCCCAACTCCAATCTTCCATCTCCCATCTACTTCACTACGCCCAGCTCCTTCCCCACCTTCACAAAGGCGGCAATGGCTCGTTCGAGCTGTTCCTGCTCATGGGCGGCGCTGAGTTGAACCCGGATACGGGCTTGTCCTTTAGCCACAACCGGATAAAAGAATCCGATCACATAGATCCCTTCCTCCAACAAACGTGCCGCCATGGTCTGGGCCAATACCGCATCGTACAGCATGATCGGTACGATCGGATGGTCGCCGGGCTTGATGTCGAAACCGGCTTCGGTCATTTTTTTGCGGAAATAAATGGTATTGCCTTCAAGTTTATCACGCAGATCGGTGGTCTCCGTGAGCATATCCAACACCGCAATGGAGGCACCCACGATCGAAGGAGCTAAGGTGTTGCTGAACAGATAGGGACGAGAACGCTGACGCAAGATCTCGATCACTTCTTTGCTACCGGAAGTAAATCCGCCGGAGGCGCCGCCCAAGGCTTTGCCCAGTGTGCCCGTAATGACATCGATCTTACCCATGACACCGCGGTATTCGTGTGTACCTCGACCGGTCTTGCCCAGAAATCCGGAAGAATGACATTCATCGATCATGACGATCGCATCGAAACGCTCGGCCAGCTCAACGATCTTATCCAATTGAGCGATGGTACCGTCCATGCTGAACGAACCATCCGTGACAATAATGCGACTGCGACAACCGGCAGCTTCTTTCAGTTTTACTTCCAGATCGGCCATGTTGTTGTGCTCGTAACGAAAACGCTGGGCCTTGCACAAGCGAACCCCATCGATGATGGAAGCATGATTCAGGGCATCGGAGATGATGGCATCTTGTTCGTTGAATAAAGGCTCGAACACACCGCCATTCGCATCAAAGGCTGCTGCATAGAGGATCGTATCCTCGGTCCCGAGGAACTGAGAGATCTTTTCTTCGAGTTCTTTATGTATATCCTGCGTACCACAGATGAATCGCACACTGCTCATGCCAAAACCCCGCTGTTCGATGGCTTGATGAGCCGCTTCGATCACGCGGGGGTGACTAGAAAGTCCTAGGTAATTGTTAGCACAAAAATTCAATACTTTTTTTCCACCCACCACGATCTCCGGACCTTGGGTGCTTTCGATGATCCGTTCCGTCTTAAAGAGTCCGGCTTCGCGTATTTCGTTCAACTCAACTTGGAGCCTGTCAACAATACCCTGGTTCATGGAAACTTATTTATACAAAGATAATGGTAGAGGTTGAGGGAGTTTAATTAACAAATCCTTCAGAGCTACTCCGATAATTTTGCCCAAAATCACATCTATGAAAGTCTTACTGACCTCGTTGAGTTTCTTGTTTGCACTTGTAGTTGCTGCACAGTCCGATAGCGCACGAACCGTTGTAGCCGATACCATCCGTACTTCAAAATGGACAATAGCCATCCAGAAAAATAGCGACAAATGCTCCATGGACAGCGGAGGCTGTTGCAAAAAGAAAACCGGATTTAACTATCATACATCCAAGAAAAAACACAGCTATGGAGGCGGCTTGGACTTTGGATGGTCCAATTTCATCGACAATACTAACTACACGCAAGCGGTCCTCAGCGGTGATGTGGCCAGCGGCATCGGCGCCAGCGACCTGAAACTGAAACTTGGCGCCTCCCGAAACATCAATATCTGGTTTGTGATGGATGACGCTCCACTGATCAAAAAAGTGCTTCGCATACAGTACGGATTCGGAATCGAGTTAAACAACTACTTTTTGGATAGCCGAAACGTCTATATCGCAAAAAATCCCACCTATGTGTATGCGACGACCACGCCCTATAAAAAGGCCAAACTGGCAGCCGATTATTTCAGCATTCCGCTGCTATTAAAATTGAATCTGACCCCGCATCGCAAAGAAAACCCTTTCACCATCGCGGGTGGAGTGAGTGGTGGATTTTTGTATTCTGCTCGTTTCAAGACCAAGAACAGCGGCGACATCTCCAAGATCCGAAGCGATTTCGACCTGGAACGTTTCAAGTTCTCATATGTGGGTGAACTCGGCCTCGGCCCCATTAAACTTTATGGTAGCTATGCCATGAAGGATATGTTCAAAAATGATTTGAACATGACGCCGTATACCGTAGGATTTCGGTTTGTAGACTAATTATTGTTGAGTGAGTTTAGAAAACAAACGCTCAACCTTCTAAACTTTCTCAACTATCTCAACCTTCTCTACCCTCTGCCCTCAACGATCTCCTTCACCACCCCCGGATCGAGAAGCGTAGTGGTATCGCCCAGATTTTCCGTTTCCCCCTCGGCGATCTTACGCAAGATGCGGCGCATAATTTTACCGCTGCGTGTTTTGGGAAGTCCGGAAACGAATTGGATCTGATCGGGTTTGGCGATGGGACCAATCACACGCGTTACCGTTTGCAAAATATCCTTGCGCGTTTGTTCCGCATCCTGGTGAAAATGGGAAATGATCACATAAGCATAAATGCCCTGGCCCTTCACCGCATGCGGATAACCTACCACGGCACTCTCCACCACACCGGCATGACAATTGATCGCATTTTCTACCTCGGCGGTTCCGATCCGGTGGCCACTCACGTTCAATACATCATCGACGCGACCGGTGATCCGGAAATTTCCATCCGCATCTTGCAAGGCCCCATCGCCCGTGAAATATAAATTGTCATACGTAGCAAAATAATTCTGCCGACAGCGCTCGTGATCGCCATAGGTAGTGCGCAAGATCGAAGGCCAAGGGCCTTGGATACACAAATTGCCTTTCAGCATGCCATTTTCATCCCGCTCCGTAACGGGCGCGCCTTTTTCATCTACCAGAATCGGTTGCACACCGGGCAAAGGCAAAGTGGCCCAAGCGGCTTTAGCGGGTGTGATGCCAGCCAAATTCGAAATCAATACCCCACCCGTTTCCGTTTGCCACCAAGTGTCTACTATGGGGCAACGTTTTTTCCCAATGTGCTCATCGTACCAATGCCAGGCTTCTTCGTTGATGGGTTCGCCCACCGTACCGAGTACTTGCAAAGAAGAAAGATCTTTTCCCTCCAAGGGTTCTGTACCGAAACCCATCAGACTCCGTATTGCCGTGGGGGCGGTGTAAAGAATATTGACCTTGTATTTATCGACGATGTCCCAGAAACGTCCCGCATCGGGCCAAGTGGGAATGCCTTCGAACATCACGGAGGTCGCCCCCGCACTAAGCGGACCATACAAAATATAACTGTGCCCGGTGATCCATCCGATATCAGCCGTACAGAAATGAACCTGTTTGGGTTGATACTGGAATACATTGACGAACGTGTAATTCGTCCAAAGCATGTAGCCCGCCGAAGAGTGTACCACACCCTTTGGTTTACCGGTACTGCCCGAGGTATATAAAATGAAAAGCGGATCTTCTGCATCCATCGGTTCGGCTGGAACATGCACCGAACCGGTTTGCTCCAATTGCGTCGCCGCATGTTCCATCTCTTCCTCCCACCACACATCGCGGCCTTTGATCATCGACACGGGTGTGCGGGTACGTGTATAAACGATCACGCGCTTGACAGTTTGATTGCCTACCAGGGCATCATCGATCACGGACTTCAGCGGAATGTCTTTGGCTCCGCGGTACGCCCCATCGCAGGTAACGATGAACTCCGCCTGCGCATCGGCCAGTCGATCGGCAATGCTCTGCGCAGAGAATCCGCCAAAAATCACACTGTGAATGGCTCCGATACGAGCACAGCCCAGCACCGCATAGGCCAATTCGGGAACCATGCCCATGTAGATGCAAACCCGATCGCCTTTTTTAACGCCGTTGTTGCGAAGGACTTGGGCGAATTGACAAACGCGTTTGTGTAGGATCGCATAGGTGATGGTGCGTGTGCGCTCCGACGGATCGTTCGGCTCCCAAATGATCGCCGGCTGATCGGCCTTGTCGGCCAAATGTCGATCGATGCAGTTCTCAGTGATGTTGAGTTGAGCGCCTTCAAACCAACGAACGCGGGGTTCGGTGAAATTCCACTCAAGGACCTTGTCCCATTTTTTCTTCCAGACAAAATGCTCAGCAATCTCGGACCAAAATCCTTCTGGGTCTTGGATGCTGCGTTGATGGTCGGTCCGGTATTGTTCCAACGAACGGATCTGATAAGGATAACTCATGCGGCTAGATTCAATCGGTTCGCATAAAAATACGGAGAGATGGAGGTATATCTTGAATTCAAGTATCTTTCGGATATGACCCTTGCTTCCATCCGCCGAATCATTGCCGCCTCTTCGGTGGGCACCATGATCGAGTGGTACGACTTCTACATATTTGGCATGTTGGCCAAGACGATCTCCCTGGAATTCTTTCCAGCCGATAATCCAACTGCAGCCCTGTTAAGCACCCTGGCCATTTTTGCGGCGGGATTCATTGTTCGTCCCTTCGGTGCTCTGGTGTTTGGTCGGTTAGGCGATAAAGTCGGACGCAAATACACCTTTCTGCTCACCTTGATCTTGATGGGTGGCTCCACATTCTTGATCGGTTGCGTGCCTGGCTATAAAAGCATTGGCATTCTTGCGCCCATACTCGTTCTTTTGCTTCGCTTGATTCAGGGACTGGCCTTGGGAGGCGAGTATGGAGGAGCAGCGACGTATGTAGCGGAGCATGCGCCCGTAGGGAAACGGGGATTATATACCAGCTGGATACAGACAACAGCCACACTCGGACTTTTCGTGGCGCTTGGCGTGATCTTGTTGGTAAAATCAAATATGTCAGAGGCGGCCTTCACCGCCGAATGGGGTGGATGGCGTTTTCCGTTTTGGATATCCTTGCTGCTGGTGGGGGTATCCGTATACATTCGGTTGAACATGTCAGAGTCGCCCTTATTCGCCGAATTGAAATCGAGCGGAAAAACCGCGGTCAATCCGCTGAAAGAGTCGTTTCAACAACGCGCAAATTTCAAGCTGGTATTGCTGGCCCTGTTCGGTGCGGTCATGGGGGAAGGCGTGGTTTGGTATACGGGCCAATTTTATGCGCAGAGCTTTCTCGAAACCAAATGCAAGCTCGATTTTGAACAAAGCCGGACCATTCTGCTTTGGGCCATTGCAGCAGCCACCCCCTTCTTTGTTTTTTTCGGCTGGCTAAGCGACCGGATCGGAAGAAAATGGATCCTGATGACGGGCATGCTACTCGCTGTACTGACCTATCGCCCCATCTTCGGCTATTTCATTGACCACAGCATTGCGCTAGACCCGACGGCCACGACGATCGTGCTTACTAGTGATCTGTATTGGAAATTCGTGGGGCTTGTTTTCTTGCTGATCTTTTATGTAACGATGGTGTATGGTCCCATCGCGGCCTTTTTAGTCGAATTATTTCCGACGCGCATTCGGTATACCTCGATGAGCTTGCCCTATCACATCGGAAACGGTGTGTTTGGGGGATTGGTCCCGTTCATCGGATTGCTGCTGAGTACTTCGCTACCGGGCGATCCGTTGGTTGGACTCTGGTATCCGATCGGCATTACCGCAGTATGTTTTCTAATTGGCGTGTTGTATCTGGATAATAAACAGGATGAAAACGTAATGGACTGAATCATGAATAGTTTAAAACGTGCCTTTGGCTTGGTGTGGTTGATCTTAGGTCCGCTGGTGATCTATGGCCTAGTAGATGCGGCCATTCAATTCATCGATCCGCTGGGAAAAAAGGACATCAACAATCCGGTTGTGTGGATCATCATCATAGGGATCTTCACGCCGATCGCGATCGGACTGATGATCTTCGGATGGTATGCCTGGAAAGGAGATTACGATCGCCTCCCTCATTCCTCCGCCGAACTGGATTGATCACCCCGGCTCACTTGCTTGAGATAGAACAATCCGATCACAGCCGCTAAAATAGATGCGGTCAGGATCGCGATCTTGGAATCAACGATCACCGATGATTCTTGATAAGCAAGTAAGGTGATGAAGATCGACATGGTGAACCCGATGCCGGCCAATATCCCCGCCCCCAACAATTGTTTCCAATTCACTTGTGCCGGCAAACTGGCCAATCCTGATTTCACCGCGAATCCACAGAAACCAAGTACGCCGATCGGTTTACCGAGGAAAAGTCCGCCTACGATTCCTAAACTATTCAGCGAAAGAAGGCTGTTGTAAAAAGCTGGTTGGAGCACGATGCCGGTATTGGCCAGCGCAAACAACGGCACAATGCCAAAGGCAACCGGATTGTGCAGCGCATGCTGCAACCGGTACGATGGGGATTCTTTTCCGGTACCGCCAAACGGGATCGCGAAGGCCAGTAAGACGCCACTGATGGTGGCATGCACGCCGGATTCATGCATGAAATACCACATGAAGGCGCCGGGAATCAAAAAGAAGATCAGGCGACGCATCCCGAGTTTTCCCAAGATGAACAAGGCAATAAAAATGCCCAGGGCAAGACTGAGGTCGAGCAAAGAGAGTTCGTGGGTGTAAAAAATCGCAATGACGAGGATCGCTCCCAAATCATCGATGATGGCCAATGCCGTCAAAAAGATCTTTAAGGAAGTGGGCACTGATTTGCCTGCGAGGGAAAGGATGCCGAGTGCAAAGGCGATGTCGGTGGCCATGGGGATGCCGAATCCGCCCACGG
>ENA-UPTJ01001038-UPTJ01001038.1-marine-metagenome-genome-assembly--contig:-NODE-1038-length-15764-cov-4.588834_pt1 | contig 15764 bp, 15 predicted proteins | sample MGYA00238168_ERZ767080 | MGnify/ENA primary metagenome ERZ767080 (study PRJEB28935, sample SAMN06266237) | marine metagenome | isolation source: Columbia River Estuary | place: USA:Columbia River... | reverse complement strand
AAAAACCCGAAAAGGTATTAGAAATCCTAGATTCTAAATTAAAAGAAGTTTCTTTGGTGGGTTATGGTAAAAGTATTAATATCTTCAAACAAACAGGAAATCCTAAAGACGTGGTTAGAAAATTTAAATTATCTTCTTTTTCAGGAACTCATGCTATAGGACACACTAGGATGGCAACAGAAAGTGCAATTACAACTCAAGGTTCTCACCCCTACTCTACATCAGAGGATGAGTGCTTGGTTCATAATGGATCTCTTTCAAATCATAACAACATTCGAAGATCTTTAAAAAAAGAAGGTCAGAAATTTAATTCAGAAAATGATACTGAGGTTGCGGCTGGTTACATCTCTAATCAAATTTCAAAAGGAGAAAATCTAGAAGAAACCCTAAAGAATAGCCTAAAAGATTTGGATGGTTTCTACACCTTTATAGCTGGTACTAAAGATGGTTTTGCATTGTTGAGAGATGAAATAGCTTGCAAGCCAGCAGTTGTTGCAGAAACAAAAGATTATGTAGCGGTTGCTTCAGAATTTCAATGTATGGCGCACTTGCCAAATGTAAACACAGCTAAAATTTTTGAACCAAAACCTGGTATTGTTTATCACTGGTAAATTATGAATTTAGATCTAAATAAAAAAAAACTAAGAGAAATTAATCAACTACTACAAAATGTTGGTAGAGAAAAAAATAACAGAAGTTTCCAAATTTTAAACCCCCAAGGTCAACACGCTATTTGTGCAGGTTTAAAAGATGATATTGAAGTTTCAATAAAAGGACACACTGGCTATTATTGTGCTGGGATGAATAAAAATGCTTCTATTACCGTACACGGAAATGTTGGAACGGGTGTAGCTGAAAACATGATGTCTGGTAAAGTAATTATCAAAGGCAATGCTTCTCAATCTGCTGGTGCAACTGGTCATGGTGGTTCTTTAATTATTGAAGGAGACGCAAGTTCAAGATGTGGCATATCAATGAAGGGGATTAACATTATTGTAAAGGGATCTGTTGGTCATATGTCAGCATTTATGGCACAAAAAGGTAATTTAATTATTTTGGGAGACGCTGATGCTGATTTAGGAGACTCAATTTATGAGGCAAAAATATTTGTTAAAGGTAAGGTTAAAAGTTTAGGTTCTGATTGTATAGAAAAACAAATGGATGATAAAAATATAAAAGAATTAAATAAAATTTTTAAAGATTTGAATATATCTGAAGATGCAAAAAAATTTAAAAGATATGGATCTGCAAGAAATTTATATAATTTTAAAATTGATAATGTGAGCTCATATTAGTTATGAAAAAAGATTTAAAAGAATTTAAAACATTTCCATCTTCAACAATTAAAGAAATTCAAAGAGCTGCTAAGGAAGGAATTTACCAAATTAGAGGATTGGGTGCTAAAAGAAAAGTTCCAGACTTTGATGACTTGGTATTTTTAGGAGCTTCCATGTCTAGATATCCATTAGAAGGTTATAGAGAGAAATGTAATACCTCTGTAATACTTGGGGACCGTTTTGCAAAAAATCCTATTAAATTAGATATACCAATTACTATTGCTGGAATGAGTTTTGGAGCTTTAGGTGCCAATGCAAAGGAAGCTTTAGGCAGAGGTGCTTCTGCTATGGGAACTTCGACAACCACTGGAGATGGAGGCATGACAAAAGAAGAAAGAGGATCTTCTAAATATCTAGTATATCAATTATTACCTTCTCGATACGGTATGAATCCAGATGATTTAAGAAAAGCAGATGCTATAGAAATAGTTGTGGGACAAGGCGCAAAACCTGGAGGGGGTGGAATGCTTCTTGGACAAAAGATTAATAAAAGAGTTGCTGGTATGAGAACTTTACCTGAGGGCATAGATCAAAGAAGTGCTTGTCGACATCCAGATTGGACAGGACCTGACGATTTAGAAATAAAAATTCAAGAATTGAGAGAAATTACAAATTGGGAAAAACCAATTTATATAAAAGTTGGAGCAGCAAGGCCATACTATGATACGACTTTAGCAGTAAAAGCTGGTGCTGATGTTGTTGTGTTAGATGGAATGCAAGGTGGAACAGCTGCAACACAAGATGTTTTTATAGAACATGTGGGAATACCAACTCTTGGTGCCTTAAGAGAATCTGTAGATGCTTTAAAAGAATTAAACATGCATAGAAAAGTTCAATTAATTGTTTCTGGTGGAATTAGAACTGGTGCTGATGTTGCAAAAGCAATTGCAATGGGAGCAGATGCTGTATCAATAGGATCTGCTGCTATGATGGCTTTAAATTGTAATGCAGATCTTTATAGAAAAGATTACGAAAAACTTGGAACAGAGCCAGGTTACTGTCATCACTGTCATACAGGAAAATGTCCTGTAGGTGTTGCTACACAAGATCCTATACTAGAAAAAAGACTCAATCCTATAGAGGGGGGTAAAAGATTAAAAAATTATTTATCCACATTAACCCTAGAGTTGCAAACATTAGCAAGAGCAAATGGAAAATCAGATGTAAGAAATTTAGAACCTGAAGATTTAGCAGCTTTAACAGTAGAAGCTGCAGCAATGGCAAGAGTTCCACTGGCTGGAACAGATTGGATACCAGGACTAAAAAATAAAAAATAGTATTGTGAAGACTAATTAACAGTTGTAAATTAAGAAATAAAATATGCCTATTAATTTATCTAAAATTGCTAAAGCTAAAAAAATAAAATATTTTTTGATTAGTTTTGTAGATTTTTTTGGTGTCTTGAGATCAAAATTAGTACCAGCACAAGCGATTGCAGACATGCAAAAGAATGGGGCGGGTTTTGCGGGTTTTGCAACTTGGCTAGATATGTCTCCTGCAGATGGGGATATGTTTGCTCTACCAGATCCTAAAAGTTTAATTCAATTACCTTGGAACAAAGAAATTGGCTGGTTAGCTTCTGATTTATATATGTATGGTAAACCTGTTAAGGCTTCACCTAGAGTAATGCTCAAAGAGCAAATTAATAAATTGAATAAAAAAGATTTAGTCATGAAGTCAGGTGTAGAGTGTGAATATTTTTTGATATCAGAAGATGGAAGTAAAATTGCTGATACTAGAGATACTCAATCAAAACCTTGTTACGATCAGTCTGCTTTAATGAGGAGATATGATTTAATCAAAGAAATATGCGATAGCATGATTACTATGGGTTGGAACCCATACCAAAATGATCATGAGGACGCTAATGGCCAGTTTGAAATGAATTGGGATTATACAGATTGTTTAACTACAGCTGATAGACATGTATTCTTTAAATATATGGTTAAATCATTAGCTGAAAAACATGGTCTTAGAGCAACATTTATGCCAAAACCTTTTAGCAATCTAACTGGTAATGGCTGTCATGCTCACATTTCTTTATGGAATGGAAAAATTAATAAATTTCTAGATAATGGAGACAAATTAGGTTTGAGCAAATTAGCATATAATTTTCTAGGTGGAATTATGAAACTTACTCAGCCTTTGACAGCATTTTTTAATCCGACAATTAATAGTTATAGAAGAATAAATGCACCACCAACAAAATCGGGAGCTACATGGTCACCTAGTAGTATTTCTTATACAGGAAATAATAGAACTCATATGATAAGAATTCCAGATAAAGGTAGATTTGAACTAAGGTTAATGGACGGAGCAGTAAATCCTTATTTGCTTCAAGCTGGAGTAATAGCTGCTGGTTTACATGGAATAAATAATAAAATAGATCCTGGTGAACCTTTATCTTGTAATATGTACACTGATCATAAAAATTACCCTCACCTAAAAAAATTACCTGACATAATTGAAGATGCATTAGATCAACTAGAAAATAGTAAAGAAATTAAGGAAGCATTTGGCGGTGATACTATTAAAAGCTATCTAAAGTTAAAAAGGTCTGAAATTAATGATTTTAATCAAGAAGAAAAATTTGATAAAAAAAGCTCGGTAACTCACTGGGAAAAAAATAGCACTCTTGATTGTTAATAAATGAAATCAATCATGCAGAAAGACCTTTGGTCTATTACATCATTTTTAGAGAATAAAAATTATAAATTTAATAAAGAAAATATACTTACGCAACTTCCAGAAAAATTTATAGATGAAGCAATTAAGGCTATATCTAGTTGGGATAATTATGCCCCCACTCCATTGGTTAAATTAAATAAACTAAATGATGAATTAAAATTTAAAAATATTTACTACAAAGATGAGGATAAACGGTTTGATCTAAAATCTTTTAAAGCTTTAGGTGGAGCTTTTGCTGTTTACAAGATTGCCAGTGAAAAAAAGAATATAACTGTATCAACAGCAACAGCTGGAAATCATGGTCGATCTGTAGCCTGGGGAGCTCAAAGACTTGGATTAAAATGTAAAATATTTATAAGTGAATTTGTTAGTGAATCTAGAGCTGAAGCAATGCGTAAATTGGATGCTGAAGTGATTAGAGTTAAAGGTAATTATGATAATTCATTAAAAGAATGCATAAAACAATCTAAAGAAAATAATTGGGAAATTGTGCAAGATGTGTCTTGGGAAGGTTACAAGGAAGTACCAAAATTAATTATGGCTGGATACACCATAATGATTAAAGAAATTTTAGATGAAGTAAAATCTAATTCAATATCACACGTATTTCTTCAAGCTGGAGTTGGCGGAATGGCTGCAGCAATGATTGCTGGCTTTGCAAAATTATCACAAAATATTCCAAAATTTATTATTGTTGAACCAGAAAATGCAGACTGTGTATTTCAAAGTATTAAGAATAATAAACCCACAAGTGTTGATATTAAAAAGGAAACAGTAATGGGTGGAATGTCTTGTGGTGATGTATCAAGTATTGCCTGGGAAATTTTAAAAAATTCTTCAAATTATTGTTTAACTATATCTGATGAAGCAATCTCAACTACTGTAGCATTGCTAGCAGAAAAGCGTTTATCCGATGAAAAAATAATAGCTGGTGAATGTGCGGTCCCAGGTATAATCGCGTTAATAAGCTCATTTAACAATAAAGAATACTTAGATAAGCTAGAGTTAAATGAACAATCAAATGTACTTTTATTTGGTTGTGAAGGTTTAACTGATAGTGCAATGTATCAAAAACTACTAAGTGATGGATTGCAAAAAATCTGAGTAAATATGACAAAAAAAGCCATTGTTTGGATTAGAGAAGATTTTAGAATTGAATATAACGAAGCCTTAGCGACAGCAACTCAAAATCATGAGTATGTAAGTGCTATTTATATATATAACCCAAAAAACTTTGATAAAAAAAGAGAGGCCCAAAAATGGTGGCTGTCTAAATCATTAGAAAATTTAAGTATAGATCTAAAGAAATTAAATATCACATTGGAAGTTCAGTTAGGTGATGAACTAGAGGTATTATCAATTTTAAAAAAGAAAGATGATGTTACTGTTTATTGGAGTAAAGTTTATGAGCCAGATGTAATTAATAAAGGTAAAAAAATAAGAGATCTATTTATTAAGAATGAAGTTCAATATAAATATTTTAAAGGAAACATTCTTGTAGAATTTCAAGAAATGACTAAAGACGATGGCACTCCCTATAAAGTATTCACTCCATTTTGGAAAAAAACTGAACAGCATTATATTTCAAAAGCACCTTCAAAATTAATACAAGTTAAATCAAAAACTAAAAAGATAAACATATTTAAAAATTCAATTTCTATAAAAGAAATTTTACCTAAAAAAAATTGGTATAAAAAATTTGAGAAATACTGGAACCCATCTGAAAAAGAAGCTAAAAAATATTTACAAGAATTAATAAATAATAAAATTGAGGACTATGGTGATGCACGAGATATTCCAGGTGTTAATGGAACCTCCAAGTTATCTCCTTTCTTAAAATTTGGTCAAATACATGTAGAAACAATTTGGAAGAAATGCCAAGACATTAAAGTTAAAAAAATTGGATATAGAAAGTATATTAATGAATTAGGATGGAGAGAATTTTCTCATAGTTTAATTAATTACTTTCCACAAATGTTAAAAGGTAATCTTAGAAAAGATTTTGACAATTTTCCTTGGGTTAAAAATGATAAATTTCTTAAAGCTTGGAAAGCAGGCATGACAGGATACCCTATTGTAGATGCTGGAATGAGAGAACTATACGAAACAGGATGGATGCACAATAGAGTTCGAATGATTGTTGCTTCTTTTCTTGTTAAGCATTTAAGAATTCATTGGATGGAGGGTGAAAAACATTTTAAAAATTGTTTAGTTGATTATAATGAAGCTAGTAACGTTGCTCAATGGCAATGGGTTGCAGGATGTGGTGCAGATGCAGCTCCCTACTTTAGAATCTTCAATCCTATTCTCCAGGGTGAAAAATTTGACAAAGATGGGATTTATACAAAAAAGTGGGTTCCTGAACTTAAAAACATGCCTAATAAATTTTTATACAAGCCATGGGAACTTGAAACCAAATACCAAGAACAAATTAAAGTAATTGTTGGTATCAACTATCCAAAACCAATTGTAGATCACGTTGAAGCAAGAAATGCTGCTCTAGATGCTTTTAAAACAATTAAAAAAAACTAATCTCCTAAATAATGAAGAATAATCAATCTTTTTTGCTTCTCAATTCTGTGCTCAAAAAGATATAAACCCTGCCAGGTACCAAGTAATAACTCATTGTTTTTAACGCTTAAAGAGATTTGATTATTAGTTAACGCAGATTTTATATGTGCAGGCATGTCATCTTTTCCCTCAGCTGTATGGATGTAAAGGGAATTGTCCATAGGTACGAGCTTATTAAAAAAATTTACTAAATCACTTTGAACATCTGGATCAGCATTCTCTTGAATTATTAAAGAAGCACTGGTGTGTTGAATGCTTATATTGATAATTCCATTATTAAATTCATTATCCTTGATCCATTTATTAGTTTCGCTTGTAAATTCATAGAGACTCTGGCCATTAGTACTCAATTCTAAATTAAAAAACTCTTGTCTCATAACTTCGTATACTTAATAGATGTTAATTCATACAATCTACTAATGGTTCTTTTAAATATCTTTTTTAAATCTTCAGAAGAGCTTAATAAATCTAATTGTAGTTGAGAAGTTATCATAAGTGGTATATTTTTTTCATAAAGAATATCAATTAAAGTAATAAATCTTTGTTGTTGATTAGAATTATCACTATTAAAAATTGGAATATTTTCTATAACAATAAAACTGCATACTTCAGTTATTTTAATGTAATCTTCAGCTCCAATATTTTTAGAACATAACTCTTTAAAATCAAAACGTGCTATTCCATTAAAGTAATTCTTAATAGTAAGCTTTCTACCTTTAATACTTAAGATCATTTCTTGATTAGTAAGATTTTTTGTTATTTTTCTAAAAAATTTATTAAGTTTAAAATTAGTTGATTCATTTAATGGATAAAAATATCTTTCATTTCTGTTTTTTACAGACTTTCTATAATCATCTTGGATAATTAATTGTGTCTCGTAAGACCTTTCCTTCATTATTTTAATAAAGGGAAGAAATTGATCTCTTTGTAATCCATCTTTGTAAAGATCATTTATTTTAGTATTTGATGAAAATAAAACTTTAATATTCTCATCAAATATTTTTTTGAATAAGCTACCTAAAATCATAGCATCTACAATATTTGTAACCTGAAACTCATCAAAATAAATTAATTTAGATTTATTTTTTAGTTTTTGAACAAATTTATCTATAATATTTTCTTGTTTATTTTCTTTGTTTTTAAATACAAAGTCATGAAAACTAATCATAAACTCGTTAAAGTGAAATCTTTGTTTAGTTTTATCAAATTTATTATAAAAAAAATTTAGTATCATGGTTTTACCCACACCCACATCTCCTTGTAAATAAAACCCTGTTTTATAATTTTGTTTAGTAAATATTTTTTTTAAAAATGATTTATTAAAGTTTTGATTATAAAATAAATTCAGATCTTCAATTGAGCCTAATTGATTGGAATTAATTTCTAAATTGTTAATTTTACAATAACTAAGAAATAATTTATTTAAATTCATTTGTTGTTTTAAAATCTATACCATATTCTGATCTAGGGCCTTTTCTTAATCCAAATGGACCAGATAAAAATAATGTAAGCGGTCTTGTTCCTGGTTTAAGATCAACTCTGTGTAAATTATTTGCTGATCTAAAACCAATATATCCTGGCGGTCTCCAAAATCTTCCATTTTTTAACGTTTCCCAATACCCCCCTCTTAATATAACGGTTATGTAAGGAAATGTGTGATTATGAACCCCTTCCCCATGATCGTCTGCTAACATTTCATGTAATAAAATATTAAATGGAAACCATTTAGGCCTATGTCTTAATAAAACATAATATCTATTCATCCAGGGTTTAGCTTCATTAAATTTGGGGTGGGAAGGTCCACGATCTAAAACAACTTTTTTTCTTCCTAATTTATCGAGTAACTTAAGAAACATTACTAATTAAATTTGATAATAGAACCGTTGCTTATTAAAAAAAGATTATTTTCATTTATAAATGGCTGCAAAATTTTACTTCCTGAAACTTTTACTACATTCAAGATGTTACCTTCATTACTATTTACAATAATTAATTTTCCGTCACTATTAGTTAAATATATTTTATTCAAAGCTACGATAAAACCAGTAGGTTTTATTTGGTTTCTTTTTTTATCTTTATATTTTTTATATAAATCGTTAATTCTTATTATATTCCCTGATTTTTTGTCAATAATATATAAATATCCTTTTTTAGAAACAGTTATTAAAAGCTTACCAATAACAACAGGTTTAAGATCTGAGCTAATCTCAGTTTTCCAATTAATTAATCCTGTAGCACTATCAATAGAATAAAATTCATTTTTATTATTAGAGAAAAATATTGTGTTTTCATTGATAACTAATTCTGAATTAGATAATTGAAATGCATTTTGACTAATATTATTATTTTGTGTGGGGAGTTGCCAAATAAGTTGACCAGATTTTATATCTACAGCAGTGATATCTCCAATAGAATTATTGAAATAAATATTTTTTTCATCAAGAGCAATGGATATCTTGGTATTTGATTTTGTTAAAGACTCTTCAGTTTTTAAATTCCATATTTCTGATCCATCTTTTATTGATATTGATCTTAGAATATTTTTATAATCGACCACATAAAAAACATCATCTTTTATTTTAATGTTAGAGTTAAAAGGAACTATGTTTGTTTTTGTCCATAATAGCTCTCCTGTATCAATATTAATTGCATAATATTTTGCCACATCATCCGTCACAATTAATATATTATTTTTTAATGCAAAATTTAATCTTGGCCTAATTTTTTTTTCACTTTTATTATAAAAATTATTTTTCCATAGAGTTTTTTGGTTTTCATCGTAAAGAGTTATTTCACCTTTGTTGTCATAAAAAACTAAATTATTATTATAAAATAAAGGGCTGGGACTTATAAAATCAAAATCATTAAATTTAGAAAAGTTATATTTTCCAATTTTTTCTAAGACCCCTTCATAAGTTAGTTCGCCAGTATCATTTTGATCATTCAAGCTGTTTTGATTTAGCTTGCCATTTGATATTTTAACATAAAGATTTGAATTAAATTCTTCTTCAGGTCTTATTTGTTTGGTTAAAATAGTTTTGTTATTTTCAATTTGCTGTTGATTTTTGTCATCTTTATTCCAAAAACCTGCTTTTTTACTAGTTGAGCAGTTGTTTAAAATTAAGAGGATTAGGACTGATAATAGTACTTTATTCACCAAGGTCTCTGTTTAGTCTCTTTTGTGACTCAGTTTTAATTGTGCCGTTAGCATTAGGTAAAATTATAATTTGGTTAAAAAATTCTTTAGCTTTTTGTTTTTCATCTTTTGAATAAAAAAATTCTGCAAGTAAGTATAATGCATGGGACTTCCAGATACTTTCAGAATTAATTACTGGATTAAGTATTTTCAATAATTCATTTTCACTAACAAAGTCTGAATTAAATAATGCTTTTTTATATATAATCAAATTCTTAATTTCATTATCAAGTTTTGTATTTTCAATTAACTCATTAAATAATATATTTATCTCATCATTGTTCTCTAATAAATTATTGTCTAGTAGATGGTATAAAGCTAATGGAGAATAAGTTGCATCATTACTTTTTACAACATTAACCATTTCATCAATTGTTTTTTGTTTATTTTCAGGATTAAGATCTATTAATGCTAAGTTGTATTGATTGGCTAATTTAATTCTATTTTTTTCTTTAGAATTTTCAAATGATAGATAGCCAATTATAATTACTAATATTATTGAAATAATTATTATAAGTTTTTTTTTATTATCTATAAAAAAATTCTTTATTCTCTCATTTCTTGCGTTTGTATCTATGATTGTAATTTCTTCGTCCATTGCTATATCATATTCCTTAATACATACTGAAGTATTCCACCATTTTTATAATACTCTAATTCGTTTTTAGTGTCTATTCTACATAGAGTTTTAATCTTTTTAATATCTCCCGAGGCATATTTTATTTCAACTTGAACATGATCTGATGCATTTATACCGTCTTCAATTTGAAGAACGGTTATCAACTCTGAACCAATTAATTTTAAGTTTACCCTGTCGTGTCCTTCAGTAAATTGTAGAGGTAAAACACCCATTCCAATTAAATTAGATCTATGAATTCTTTCAAAACTTTCTGCTATTACAACTTTAACACCTAATAGTTTTGTTCCTTTAGCAGCCCAATCTCTTGACGATCCTGTTCCATATTCTTTTCCACCTATAACAACAAGGTCTGTGCCTCTTTTTTTATATTCCTCAACAGCATTATAAACTGGCATTACTTTTTCTTCTGGATATAATTTTGTAAACCCACCTTCTGTTCCTGGTGCCATTTCATTTCTTATTCTAATATTTGCAAAAGTTCCTCTCATCATTACCTCATGGTTTCCTCTTCTTGATCCATAAGAGTTATAATCTGTTGGAAGTATTTGATGTTCCATAAAATACTCACCTGTTGGGCTTTCTTTTTGAATATTTCCTGCTGGAGAAATATGATCAGTTGTAACCATATCCCCTAAAATCAAAAGTGGTCTTGCATCTTTAATAGGTTTAAAGCCCTCAGGTTGATCAGATAAATTTTCAAAAAATGGTGGTTTCTTCACATAAGTTGAACTTGAATCCCAATTGTAAATACTGGTATTTTCAGTTTTAATTTCTTGCCACTGTTTAGGGCCTTCTGAAACATTTGAATATCTTTTAACAAACATCTCTGCATTTAGAGATTCTCTTAATGTGTCTTCAATTTCCTTATTAGATGGCCAAATATCTTTTAAAAATACATCTTTACCATCTTTACTTTTTCCTAAAGGCTCTTTGTATAAATCAAATTCCATGTGACCAGCAAGTGCATAAGCTACTACAAGTGGTGGTGATGCTAAGTAATTAGCTTTTATATGTGGAGAAATTCTTCCTTCAAAATTTCTATTTCCAGATAAAACTGACACAGCGTAGATGTTTTCCTTGTCTATTGCTTTAACAATTTCCTCTGGTAAAGGGCCTGAATTTCCTATGCAAGTCGTGCAACCATATCCAACCAAATTAAAACCAAGTTTATCTAAAAATACATTTAGTCCTGCTTTTGCTAAATAATCTGTAACTACTTGTGAGCCTGGTGCTAATGATGTTTTAACCCAAGGTTTAGTTTCTAAACCAAGTTCAACTGCTTTTTTTGCTAATAACCCAGCACCAATTAATACATTTGGATTGGATGTATTTGTGCATGAAGTTATAGCTGCAATTAATATTGAGCCATCTTTAATTTCATAATCTGTTCCTGATACTTTTGAAACATGTTGTTCTTTTCTATTAGTTGCATCTTCAAAAACTTTTTTAAATCCAGTAGATGCATCTGTTAATAAAACTTTGTCCTGAGGTCTTTTAGGTCCTGAAATAGTTGGAACAACTGTAGACATATCTAACGATAAGGTATCAGTAAATTCAACTTGGTCATTAGCCCATAAACCTTGCTCTTTTGCATATTTCTCAACTATATTTACTGTGTTCTCATCTCTACCTGAGAATCTTAAATATTTTAATGTCTCTTCATCAATTGGGAAAAAGCCACATGTTGCACCATATTCTGGTGCCATATTTGCAATTGTTGCTCTATCAGCAAGAGTTAAATTCTTTAAACCTTCTCCATAAAATTCAACAAATTTTCCAACAACACCTTTGTCTCTTAACATTTTTACAACTGTTAAAACTAAATCTGTTGCAGTTGTACCTTCTGGCATTTTATTTTTAACTTCAAATCCTATTACTTCTGGAATTAACATTGAAATTGGCTGACCTAACATTCCAGCTTCAGCTTCTATTCCACCAACACCCCAACCAAGAACTGATAAACCATTAACCATAGTAGTGTGACTATCAGTACCAACTAACGTGTCAGGAAATAAATAGTCCTCGTTTTGAAATTTTTCAGACCAGACTACTTTTGATAAATATTCTAAATTGACCTGGTGACAAATCCCAGTTCCAGGAGGAACAATTCTAAAGTTATTAAAAGCTTGTTGTCCCCATTTTAAAAAAGAATATCTCTCACCATTTCTTTTAAATTCAATATCAACATTTTTTTCAAATGAATCTGAGTTTGCAGATTTATCTACTTGTACAGAGTGATCAATAACTAGATCAACTGCAGAAAGTGGGTTGATTGTATTGGGATCTTTATTTTTTTCTTTAACCGCTTCTCTCATAGCTGCAAGATCAGCAACTGCTGGTATTCCCGTGTAGTCCTGTAACAAAACTCTAGCTGGTCTATAAGCTATCTCAGTTAATGATTTTTTTGTCTTTAGCCATTCTTTAATTGCTTCTATTTGACTTTTAGTAACTGACAGATCGTCCTCGTATCTTAAAAGGTTTTCTAACAAAACTTTTAATGACTTTGGAAGTTTTGAAATTCCATCTAAACCGTTCTTTTCTGCTTCTACTAAAGAATAATATTTGTAGTCCCTATCATTAATACTGATAGTTTTTAGGGAGTTATAAGAATTTTGATTTCCTGGTTTCATTTAATTTAGATATAGAACCCTATTATACAAACAATAAGTAGCAAGGACATAGCATAATTAAATCGTTTAATAAAATTATTATTTGTCGCAAAATTCCTTAAAAACTTACCTAAAAAAGCCCATGCTGTAATACTTGTTAGAGCTGTCAAAGAGCAAACGATAATAACTGTTAAAGAACTATTTAAGTAATCGTTTTCTAATACAAATTTTGAGATCAATGTAATAGCTGCCATTACTCCTTTAGGGTTTAAAAACTGGAATGTAAAAGTATCGATAAATTTTACTGGATTAATTTTTTTACCCTCTTTGGATGTTTCAGAAAATGAAATTTTATAAGCTAAATATATGAGGAATAAAGTTCCTAATATTCTGATCACTTCCTGGATTAGTGGATATTTAATAAAAGTCGATATCAATACAAAATTGATCAAAATTACTAACACAGTATAACCCAACCAAACTCCCATTATTAATGGAATTGTTTTTTTTATACCAAAATTAAAACCTGAGTAAGAAGCAACAGCATTATTAGGTCCTGGCGTAAAACCTAATGAACAAGAAATTCCTATCAATAAAAATAATTCAGGATGCATAAAGTTTAAGCTATTGGAAGCCCATTCTCTGATTGTTGAGATGGGTGAACTAGTATAACTTTGCCTTCATCATCAATCGAACCTAAAATAAGAACTTGTGAAACTACACCTGCAATATTTTTTTCTGGAAAGTTACAAACACCAATAACTTGTTTACCTTTTAAATTTTCTTCATTGTAATAATGCGTAATTTGTGCGGATGATTGCTTAACACCTATATCTTTTCCAAAATCCACTTCAATTACTAGTGAAGGTTTTCTAGCTTTTTCATTTTTTTTAACTGATATTACGGTGCCTACTCTAATGTCTATTTTATCAAAAATATCATAGGTTATTTGTTCTTTCATAAATTTAATATATAATACAACTATATTATGAGTACAGAAAATAGTTCAGATCAATTATTCAACAACTCTGTTAAAATCTTAACTGATTTAATTAGTTTCAAAACTATATCTGGAGAAGACAATAGTTCATTAATTAACTATTGTGATGAAATTCTAAACAAACTAGGCGCTACTTCATTTAAAACTTTTGACGATGAAAAAAAAAGAGTTAATCTTTTTGCTACACTTAAAGCAAAGAAACCTAGTAATAAAAAACCTATAATTTTATCAGGTCATACTGATGTTGTTCCAGTTTCTAAGGGATGGAGTACTGATCCATTTGTTGCAACAATTAAAGATGACAAACTTTTTGGTAGAGGTTCTTGTGATATGAAAGGTTTTATTGCTTGCACGTTAGCTTTTGCTCCCATTTATGCAAAAGCTAATTTAGATAGAGATATTCATTTCTCATATACGTTTGATGAAGAAACTGCCTGTATAGGAGCTCCAATATTAATTGAAGAGTTAAAAAAAAGAGGTGTTAAAGATGGAATTTGTATAATTGGTGAGCCTACTAATATGAAAATAATAGATGCACACAAAGGATGTTACGAATACACAACTTATTTTGAAGGTTTAGCAGGTCATAGTTCTGCTCCACACAAGGGAGTTAGTGCTGTCGAATACGCATCAAGATATGTGAATAAACTAATTGAATTAAGAGAAGAATTAAAAGAAAGATCACCTAAAGACTCTATTTTTGATCCTCCTCACTCTACTTTATCAATTGGAGGGATTTTTGGCGGTATAGCTCACAATGTAATAGCGGATAAATGTCATGTGAATTGGGAAACAAGACCTGTCGTCAAAGAAGATGGTGTTTTTTTAAATGCAAAAATAGATAAATATGCAAATGAAATACTTTTACCAGATATGAAAAAAGTTTTTCCTAACGCATCAATTAAAAAAAAAATTATTGGTGAAGTCACTGGTTTTGATAGAGATGAAAAATCGAATGCTTGTGAGTTAGTTTCAAGTTTAACAGGAGACAACACAAGAGAAGTTGTGTCATTTGGAACTGAAGCTGGTTTATTTCAAGAAATAGGAATAAGCACAGTTGTGTGTGGACCAGGCTCGATTGAGCAAGCTCACAAAATTGATGAATTTATAATTCTTGATGAGCTTAAAAAATGTTTAAGCTTGCTGGATGGCATTAAAGAAAAATCTATAATAAATTAACAAATTGTTAATTTAGTTAAATTAAATTATAATTTTTTATGACAAAAAAAGATAATCGCAATCTAATTGGTTATGGTTCAAATTTACCTAAAGTTGACTGGCCAAACAAAGCACGTATAGCAGTTCAAATAGTCTTAAATTATGAAGAAGGGGCAGAAAATTGTGTTCTTAATGGAGACAAAAATTCAGAAGTTTTTCTGTCAGAAATTATAGGCGCTCAACCTATAAAAGGAAGGCATATGAATATGGAGTCGCTTTATGAATATGGATCAAGAGTAGGTTTTTGGAGACTTCACAATCTTTTTCAAGAAAAAAAAATTCCTATAACTATTTTTGGAGTACCGGGAATATTATTATCAGCTATAAAATTAGTAGCCTTTACATTACCATTAACTAACATCTTAAGGTTAGAGTCTATATTTAGCTCTAATACTAACTTAGACACCCCGTTAAATGTTGGATATCCTATAACTATCTGTTTTTCATAATAAGCTGGTCCTAGTACTGACAGATTTAGACTTACTTCAAGATTGGCTAAAGAGGC
>ENA-UPTJ01001034-UPTJ01001034.1-marine-metagenome-genome-assembly--contig:-NODE-1034-length-15781-cov-5.633728_pt1 | contig 15781 bp, 17 predicted proteins | sample MGYA00238168_ERZ767080 | MGnify/ENA primary metagenome ERZ767080 (study PRJEB28935, sample SAMN06266237) | marine metagenome | isolation source: Columbia River Estuary | place: USA:Columbia River... | reverse complement strand
TTCAGAAAAGTATAAAGTGGAAAAAATGCAAGCGGTGGATATGTTTCCACATACCCACCATGTTGAGAACGTAGCGTTATTTGAACGCCTATAATTTTTTTAGCTAAATGCTTGTGACACGATGTCGGCTTGTTCGGCGTCGTGTACTTTTTTGAAGCCCGTTGATGGACTCGCACTGCTTCTTCTTCCAACATATTTCAAGGATACAGGGAAGTCATAACGGTGCAAATGCAACCATGCGCCTTGGTTCTTAGGTTCTTCTTGTACCCATAAGAATTCTGCACCTTTGTATTTGTTAAAGATTTCTTCTAACTGCCATTCTGGTAAAGGATATAACTGCTCAATGCGAACTACAGCAACATCTTGGTGATTCTTAGACTCTTTTTCAGCCAGTAAATCGTAATAGATTTTTCCAGAGCAGAACAATACTTTTCTCACTTTTTTACCTACGTTTTTATCATCAATCAATTCTTGGAATTGACCTTCACTCAAATCGTTGAGGCTGCTAACACATTTTGGGTGTCTCAACAATGATTTTGGAGTCATGATGATCAACGGCATGGTGAATTCACGTTTTAGCTGTCTTCTCAAAGCATGGAACAAGTTTGCAGGGGTAGTGCAATTCAAAACTTGCATATTGGTTCCTGCACAAAGCTGTAAATATCTTTCGGGGCGTGCACTACTATGCTCAGGACCTTGTCCTTCGTAACCGTGAGGCAATAACATGGTTAGTCCTGAGAATTTACTCCATTTAGCTTCAGCAGACGCAATGAATTGGTCAATCATGATTTGAGCACCATTTGAAAAGTCTCCAAATTGAGCTTCCCAAAGGGTCAAACCATTGGGCGTAGAAGTGCTGTAACCGTATTCAAATCCAAGCGCAGCGTATTCACTCAACAGTGAGTTGTAAATAGACATTTTGGCTTGGTTTTCGCTGACATTATTTACAGGGATGTATTCCTGTTCTCCCACTTCTTGTTTAACTACAGCATGACGGTGCGAGAAAGTTCCGCGCTCAACGTCTTGTCCAACCAAACGAACAGTGTGTCCCTCTTCAAGTAGCGTTGCATAGGCCAATAATTCGCCCATTGCCCAATCAATGGTTCCGTTGTCAATCATTTTTCTGCGATCTGCAAACAACGACTGTACTTTTTTAATGGGTAAATTATCTTCGGGAATGTGGGTGATTTTCTCACCGATGGACTTAATCTTCTCTAGAGATACTTTTGTGTTTGCGGGGATTTGAATTTCCTTTGGACCTGAATGCTTCCAACCTTCCCAAGTGTTTTTAACAGCGGATGGGGTAGGTTTGAATTCACCTTTTGCTTCTTCGAATTTTTCTTGCAGAAGGGCTTGGAATTGGGTTTCCATTTCTCTAGCCAAATCAGCATCTATTTCACCTCTTTGCAACAAAAGTTGTTTGTAAATTTCTCTTGGATTTGGATGCTTGTCGATGAGTTTATACATCTCAGGCTGAGTGAATCTGGGTTCATCGCCTTCATTATGTCCATATTTTCTGTATCCCAATAAATCAATGAATACATCAGAATTGAATTCGTTGCGGTATGCCATTGCTAATTTAACAGCATGCACAACTGCTTCTAGGTCATCTGCATTTACGTGAAGCACAGGACAAAGCGTAACCTTTGCAACGTCTGTGCAATAGGTAGAGGTTCTTGCGTCAAGGTAGTTAGTGGTAAATCCAATTTGGTTGTTAGTCACAATGTGCATGGTTCCACCCACGTAATACGCTTCTAATCCACTCATTTGTACTACTTCGTACATGATTCCTTGTCCAGCAATGGCTGCATCACCGTGAATTAAAATAGGGCAGATTTTATCTACATCATTGCTGTATTTGCTGTCTAATTTAGCTCTTACAAGACCTTTAACCACGGGATTAACCGCTTCTAGGTGCGAAGGATTGTCAGCCAAACGCAAATGAACTTTTTTACCAGCTGCTGTATCAACATCTACACTATAGCCAAGGTGGTATTTTACGTCTCCTTCGAAATCATCAAAGTCACCGCCTTGGAATACCTTACCTTCAAATTCTGAGAAAATCTGAGAATATGTTTTGTTGAAAATATTGGCAAGAACGTTCAAGCGCCCGCGGTGTGCCATACCAATTACAAATTCGTCAACACCCAATCCAGCGCCGTATTGAATTACGGCGTCAAGCGCTGGAATCAAAGCTTCAAGACCTTCTAAAGAAAAACGCTTTTGGCCGATGTATTTTTTATGTAGGAAGTTTTCAAAAACGGTTGCTTGATTGATTTTATTCAAAAAGTGACGTTTTTCATCGGTTGTTAAATTGGGAACATTCTGAGTTTGTTCAAAACGTTCTTGAAGCCAAGTTCTGCGTTTTGGATCACGAATGTATGAGAATTCACAGCCAATACTTCCGCAGTAGGTTTTATGGAGCTTGGCGATAATGTCTTTTAATTTTGCAGGCCCAAGACCAACTTCAATACCAGCGTTGAATGATTTTTCCAGATCAGATTGTTCCAATCCGAAGTTCTCCAAATCAAGAGTTGGAGTATAATTTCTTCTTTGACGGATGGGGTTGGTTTGACTGAATAAATGTCCCCGTTGACGATACCCATGAATCAAGTTTAATACTTGAATTTCTTTTACAGCATCCTCACTTACTACTTCGCCCGACTCGTACTTTTGGGCACCGAGGTCAAATCCTTCAAAAAACTTACGCCAACCAAAATCGACACTTTCTTTGTCACTTTGGTATTGTTGATACATTGACTCAATTGCAGCGGGATCCGCGTTTTGCAGGTAAGAGGTGTTATGCTGGCTCATAAAATTCTTGCGAATTTACCAAAAAAAGAGCCAAGATTCTATTATAAAAAGCGGTAAACGATGGTAAAAACGACGATAGCAAATAAAAATGCGTCGTAACGATCTAAAACTCCGCCATGACCGGGAATGACATTACCACTGTCTTTTACATTTACCTTTCTCTTCAATGAGCTTTCGAATAAATCTCCCATCGTTCCAAAAATTGAAACTAAGATTCCGATGATAATTGCTTTCGATGGGTCAGAAAGTTGGTGAGATAATTCAGATGAAAACCTACTTGCTCCAGGTGTAAGTAGATACAGCTGTAAGATGTAGGCAGTTGCACCGGTGAGTAGGGTGCCTCCGAGAAAGCCTTCCCAAGTTTTACCTGGCGAAATACTCGGGGCTAATTTGTTTTTACCCAATAATTTTCCTGTTACATATGCCCAAGAATCGGAAGACCAAACAAGTGCCATAACCACTGTTGGAATGAGGAAATTGTAGTATTCTTGAGAATTTTGAATTTCTACTTTTGGGTTGCAATAAGGTAGTGTTAATAATAATGATAAAGGTAATGTAAGGTAAATTTGAGCACCGAATAAACTAATTGCTGATCTGTGATGATCTTTGGCTAAGTAAATGGAGTAAATAAAAATTCCAATTCCAACATAGACAGCCCAATTAAATTGGCCAAAATGAATAAAAATTAAAGATAGAACTGAGGCAGCTGAAGATACTTTCCAACCCCAATTGAAACGCATTTTACGCAGTTTGAACCATTCGAAATTACCCCCAAGACTGACCAAGATTGTGAATGCCAAAAGCCCCCAATTGCCAAGATAGAATAGGGTTATGGTTCCTGCAATAAGTCCCGCGCCACTAAATATTCTTGTCCAAAAGTTATTCATGATTTTTTTGTGAGTTGGTAAATGGAATATCCGAAAATGAATGAAGCAGGTATAGCTAAAGATGCACTCGCTAATAATTGATCAGGGTTGTATTTTACTCCGCTATTTTCAAATTTCATTAATATCAAATAATATAAAATGACGGTGGTAGAATTGAATACAAAATGGGAAATTGTACTGTACCAAACCGTTTGATTTCTATAAGTTATTATGCCAAACACGGCCCCAATCAATGAAATTCCTAAAAATTCATAAAGTGATAAATGCATCAATGAGAAAAAAACTGCTTGAAAAATGATGGCGGTTATGGGTTTGGCATATTGGTTCAATGCAATGTTCAGCACAATTCCCCGGAATAAATATTCTTCTAGTAGTGCAGGTAGAAGCGCAACGAGAAAAATACAAAACAAGAGTTCTTCCCATCTGTGCATTTCAAGCATATTTTCAAAAAGCATTTCCCTTGAAGTTGTTAAACTATCTGCCATTAATTTTAATGATTCTGGAAGGGGCAAATGTTGACTTATTTTTGTTAAAACAGCTACAAGTGGAAGTGCTGAAATAGCAAGTAAGAATGACCAAACTATCTTAGAGAATTGTAATTTCTTTGAATATCCTCCAAAAAAAGAAACCCCCACACGGTTTGCCGCAGTAAAAATTAGTGCTGGAACTCCCATGTATAAAATGAATTGAATGAGGTTCGAAAATCGTCCGATATTAATGCCAAGTGCTGAACCATCAGGGGCGTTCATTAAGTATTTAACTTCTTCTATATCAATTCCGAAGGAAATTGATAATGCATAAAGTGAAATAAAATATCCGACCAATTGGAATGTCAATATCAGAATGAGTAAAAGTGCGAGTCCCCATAGATTCAATAGGGGCTTCTGATGTTGGTTGTGTGAAATGGCACTCATCTGTTGTAAATTCGCTGTTTAAATTGCACTGCAAAAGTGGTAAAAATTGGTGATATCTCGTTAGGGGAATTTCCCTTGTTGTTGGCTCCGATGGAGGATGTTAGTGATCCGCCGTTCAGATATGTCTGTAAAAAACACGGCGCAGACCTTATGTATACTGAGTTTATAAGTTCAGAAGGTCTAATTAGAGATGCTGCAAAGAGCACTCAAAAATTGGATATTTTTGAATATGAACGCCCAGTAGGAATTCAGATTTTTGGTTCGGAGATTGACTCGATGGTTGAAGCCACTAAAATTGCCTCAAGCGTAAATCCTGATTTAATTGATATTAATTACGGTTGCCCAGTGAAAAAGGTGGTTTGCAAAGGAGGTGGCGCGGCAATTTTAACCAATCCCCAAAAAATGGTTGCTATGACAAAGGCAATTGTTGAAGCAACCCACCTGCCTGTTACAGTAAAAACCAGATTGGGTTGGGATGATAAGACCAAGAATATTGTTGACGTTGCTGAGCGATTGCAAGATGTCGGGATCAAGGCACTAAGCATTCATGGAAGAACAAGGGTTCAACTGTATAAGGGTGAAGCCGATTGGACCTTGATTGGGGAGGTGAAAAATAATCCGAGAATGCAAATTCCTATTTTTGGAAATGGAGATATTGATACGCCGCAAAAGGCTTGGGAATATAAAAATAGATATGGGGTTGATGGTGTGATGATTGGGAGAGCGAGCATTGGTAATCCCTGGGTCTTTAGAGAAATTAAGCATTTTGTAAAAACTGGACAGGAATTGGCAGGTCCAACACTGATGGAGCGCTTGGAAGCTTGTAAAACGCATTTTGCTAAATCTCTAGAATGGAAGGGCCCAATAGTGGGATTGGTGGAGATGCGCAGGCATTATGCCAACTATTTCAAAGGAATACCTCATTTCAAGGATTACAGAATGAAACTTGTTGCGAGTATGGATGTATCAGAGATTCAAGAAATTTTTAATGAGTTGGAGTTATTATTTAATTCTCCTACTTTTGAAACAATTACACAAATATGAAAAAATTAATACTAAGTTTCACTGCGGCATTTGCATTTTTGTCGCTTAATGCCCAAGTTGCTGGATATCATATGGTTCCATGTATGGGTACTGGTAATCCTGGTGGATTAAATGCTGATCCTGAATACCCTCCAGGGGGTGGAGGAGCAACCGGTTGGACAAACGTTATGACTGGTCCTCAAACTGATGTTTGGTCTGCTAATCAAAATATTCCATTTACCTTTTACTTTAACGGTGAAGCAGTAACTCAATACAAGGTTTCAAGTACCGGTGTTGTTACATTTGACGTTGCATCAAGTGCAGCTGCTCCAAGTGCAACTCCAAGTTCTTTACCAAGTGCTTCAATTCCAGACAAATCAGTTATGGTTTGGGGAGCTGAGGCAAAAACCGCAAGTGACTATATTTTAACTAAAACATTTGGAACTAACGGTAAACGTCAACATTATATTCACTTCGCATCATGTACTGAAGCGAACATTCAAAGTGGTTGGGTTTATTTTAGTATTGTTCTTGAAGAAGGAACTAACAATATTTATTTGGTTGACCAACGTTGGTATTGTTCAACTGGTAGTGCACAGTGTACTGGAAAAACTCAATTAACTATTGGATACCAAATTGACGCAACTACTGCTAACGGAATGGCTAATTACGAAATGCAGTCAGGTAATGATCCTGCTACAACTGACAATGTTTATTACACTATTTCACCTGGTTCTTTAGCTGATAACAATGCGGATGCAGTTAGCTTGGCTTTAGATGATTATATGATGATTGGTGGAGCTCCTTTTACCATGAATTTTGATATTAAAAATTTAGGTGGAAAAGCCATTACTTCTGCTAAATTGGGTTATAGCATTGATGGTGGAACTGAAGTAGTTGAAGATTTTACAGGATTAAACATTGCTGCATGTGCTTCCAAAACAATGTCTTTTGGTACAAAATGGACACCAGCTGGTTTGGGAAAATATACGGTTGTTGCCCGTGTAATCGAGGTGAACGGTGCTAGTGATGATATCGGAACCAACAGCATTACCAAAATGGTATCTATCGTAGATAAGGTTGCAAAACGTAAGATTTTACATGAAGTATTTACATCTTCAACTTGCGGACCTTGTACTGCTGGTAATATTAACTTTAACAAGGTAATTGATGGTAAATCACAGCATTCTACTATTAAATATCAAGTAAACTGGCCTGGAACAGGTGATCCTTATTGCACTCAAGAAGTAAGAGATCGAGTTTCATTTTACGGAATTAATTCAGTTCCAAGAATGGAAGTTGATGGTGGATGGGATGGAAATGCGGGTTCATACAGTACTGCGCTTTATGACGAGTTCGCAGCAAAACCATCTTTCCTTGAAATATCTGGAACAGCTACTAACACTTGGAAAAATACAATTACAGCTGATATTACTTTAAATCCATTGGTTGATTATTCTTCTACCAAATTGAAATTGTTCGCCGTTATTACTGAAGGCACGACCTATGCTAACAAAAAAACAAATGGTGAAACACAGTTTGAAGATGTGATGAAGAAGATGATGCCTAATAGCACTGGTTTCGGTTTAACTGGGTTGACTCGTGGAAATCAGGTTAATCAAAAATTGAGTTTTACTTTCCAAGGAAGCTATCGCTTGCCTCTAGATGGTACCACTGCTCAGCACATCAATCATACTACTGAAAACAGTGTTGAAACTTGGGATGATATGCACGTAGTAGTATTTGTTCAAGATGCAGTAACTAAAGAAGTTTTGCAATCTGAGACTTTTGCCATTGCTTTAACATCTGTAGAAAGTTTAGAAAGCGGTATTTTAGTTTATCCTAACCCATCGAACGATATGTTTGAGATAAAATCTTCAGATTTAGTAAATGTTTCTGCTGAAGTTATTGTAACAAATGTTCAAGGACAAACAATTATGACATCTGCAATGAACAATGGTTCATTACAAATCAATACTGCTGATTGGAGTGAAGGAATGTACATGGTGAGCGTGAAATCTGCTCAATCTACATTCAACACTAAAATGGTTGTTAAACACTAATTAATTTAAATCTATAATTTGAAAAAGGGGGCCTAGCCCCCTTTTTTTTTATATTTGCGGTATTAATTACCCCCAACCATGTTATTGCGAAACATTGTAAGTCGGGAGGAGTTAAAACGTCGTATGGAAGCCGACACAAGGCAATATACTACCATCTCCTTCTATCGTTATTACCCCATTGAGAATCCCCAAGATTTTAGAGATCAATTGTATTTAAGGTGGATAAAGTTTGAAGTAGTTGGGAGGGTTTATGTGGCAAATGAGGGAATAAATGCTCAAATTGCCCTTCCTTCAGATCATTTTAATGCTTTTAAAGAAGATTTATTTACCATTGATTTTCTGAATGGAATAAGATTGAATACTGCTATTGAAGAAAATCAAAAATCTTTCTTTAAACTTGATCTAAAGGTTCGAAAAAAAATTGTAGCAGACGGCATTGACGATCCTAATTTCAATCCAACAGACACAGGTAAATATCTAGAGGCCGATGATTGGAATCGTTATTTAGATGATCCGGATACAGTCGTTATCGATATGAGAAATCATTATGAGAGTGAAGTGGGAAGATTTGAGGGTGCGAGTTGTCCAGATGCTGATACTTTTAGGGAAGAGTTGAAGTTAGTAATTGATGAGTACAATGACAACCGAGATAAGAAAATATTGATGTATTGCACTGGTGGCATCAGATGTGAAAAGGCAAGTGCTTGGATGCGTTATAATGGATTTAATGAAGTTTACCATCTCAAGGGTGGAATCATTAACTATGTTAACCAAACTAAAAGTGCTGGACTTGAAAATAAATTCAAAGGCGTAAATTTTGTTTTTGATCAACGATTGCATGAACGCGTTAGTGATGATGTGTTGTCAGAATGTCATCAATGCGGAACTCCAGCAGACAAACATATAAATTGCGCAAACTCTGGGTGTCATCTTCTTTTTATTCAATGTGATGAGTGTGCTAAAAAATTCAATCATTGTTGTTCAGAAGATTGTAAATCAATAATTGCACTCCCTGAATCTGAGCAGATTAAGCTAAGAAAAGGTAAGCCAGCAGGGAGGATTTTCAGTAAAGGCAGATTTCCTAAAAGTGTTTAATGGATTGAACAAAGACTTTGGATCGTACAATAAATAAACAAAATTTTCGTTCTTGCCTTTATATTCGCGCAATTGTAATTATTTAGTCATTGGTAATAGTGAAAAGGAAATCAAACGCCAACCTTTGGGTTGCCTATTATAAATTAATACTTTTAGCAGTTTTTTTTGCTGCAACTAGTCTTTCTGCCCAATGGGGAGATGATGAAGATGAGGCGAGTTCCTCAAATGATACAGCCTCTATGGAAGTTTCTTCTGGAGGGGGAGCATGGGGCGGCGGTTCAGAAGATGCTGGGCCAAAACCGATTGAGAAAAAGCCTTATGTAAGGTTCGTGCCTCCCTATGATTCTTTAAGAGAACTAATTTTTTATGAGGGAGTGGTTGATGATGAAGAATGTGAAACTTGCTCAGAGGACTCACTTTTTGCTCGAGCCAAAAGATATCTGGTAAAAAGGTTTGGTGAAAAACCATACAAGAAGATGATTGTTGAGGAGAAGGTAAATCAATTGATTTACATGAAGGTTACCATTCCTATGGTTGTAACCTTAGGAGAATATGCAAAGAGGAGAGATGGAGAAATGGAATATGTGATGGTGCTCAGATTTAAAGATGCTCGTTATAAATACCAATTCGGCAATTTTGCGCATGTAACAGATCCTGTGGGTTTGTCTAATGATCGTCTAAAAACTTATCACGAATATTATAGAAAAGCAAAAAAAGGGTTTGAGTCTACCGATAGATACTTAATTGCTGCTGATAAGGAAGTTAAGAAAATGGTTGACGGTTTAACCCTCGCATTGAAGGAGGCTTATAAGCCTGATGAAGACGATTGGTAGTTGTCTATTTTGATAGTTTTTAAAAAAGTTTGTGGATATCTTGTTATCCACGAAAAATTGTCCTATTTTTGCAACCCCAAAATTGATAAAATTAACGCAAGTGAATCCGTTAAGTACATATAAAACCATTTCTGCAAATAAGAATACGATTACCAAGAATTGGGTAGTTGTAGACGCAGCAGGCCAGCCTTTGGGTCGATTGGCTTCAAAGATTGCAACCGTTATTCGCGGCAAGCACAAACCAACTTATTCTCCACACGTAGACTGCGGAGATCACGTAATTGTGATCAATGCATCTCACATCAAATTAACTGGAGCTAAAATGGATCAAAAGGAATACATACGTCACACAGGTTTTCCTGGTGGACAACGTGTAGCACTTGCAAAAGCGGTTAAGAAAGACCGTATAGTTGAGAGTGCTATCCGTGGTATGTTACCTAAGAATCGTTTGGGTAGAAAATTATTTAACAACTTGTTCGTGTATGAAGGTTCAGAACACCCTCATGCTGCACAACAACCTAAAGAATTGAAGTTCGATATCTGAGAATCCTATGAATAACAACTCAGGAAGAAGAAAAGCTGCCGTAGCACGTGTTTATCTTAAAGAAGGTAACGGGCAGATCACAGTTAATAAGAAGTCATTGGCAGATTATTTCCCATTGGCTTGGCATCAAAATTCTGTACAATCACCATTGGTGTTGACTGCGAATCATACAAACTATGATGTAATGGTCAATGTTAACGGTGGTGGGGTTTCTGGTCAGGCAGAAGCAATCCGCTTAGGTATTTCAAAAGCGTTGGTTGATATCAACGAAGAATACAAGAGTGCTTTGCGTCAAGCTGGATTCATGACTCGTGACCCACGTGTGGTTGAAAGAAAGAAAAGTGGACAAAAGAAAGCGCGTAAGCGTTTCCAATTCTCAAAAAGATAATACAGATCAATGGCTTATACTCAACAAGATTTACTCGATGCGGGTGTACACTTCGGTCACCTTACCCGCAAGTGGAATCCAAAAATGGCTCCTTTCATTTTCATGGAGCAAAATGGAATTCACATCATCGATCTAAAAAAGACAGAATCAAAATTGGAAGATGCGAAAGCAGCTGCCAAGAATATTGCAAAGTCTGGAAGACGTATTTTGTTTGTTGCTACCAAAAAGCAAGCTAAAGAAATTGTTATGGCTGAAGCTCAAAGAGCTGGAATGCCTTTCATTACTGAACGCTGGTTAGGTGGTATGTTGACTAACTTCCAAACTGTACGCAAAAGCATCAAGCGTATGCAAGGAATCGATAAGATGGCTAACGATGGTACATTCACTCGCATCAATAAAAAAGAGCGTTTGATGTTAGATCGTGAGAAAATCAAATTGAATAGAGTTTTAGGAGGTATTGAAGATATGACCAAACTTCCTGGTGCTTTGTTTTTAGTTGATGTTCGCAGAGAGCACTTAGCAGTTTCTGAAGCTATCCGTTTGGGTATTCCTACTTTTGGATTGGTAGACACTAACTCTGACCCGACCAACATTGATTTTCCAATCCCTGGAAACGATGATGCGTCAAAGAGTGTTCAATTGATTGCTTCTGAAATAGCAAATGCAATTATTGAAGGTACTGCTGAGCGCAAGCGTGAGAAGTCTGCTGACGAAGAAGTGAAAGCTGAAAAGCAAGAAGTTAATTTAGAAACTCAAGAAGGATAATATTATGTCAATTAGTGCAGCTGAAGTAAACAAACTACGCCAAATGACAGGTGCTGGTTTGATGGATTGCAAACAAGCTCTTTCTGAAAATAATGGTGATTTTGAAGCAGCAATTGATTTCCTTCGCAAGAAGGGAGCTAAAATTGCAGCTAAACGTGCCGATAGAGAAGCTACTGAAGGTGCGGTTATTGCTAAGACCAATGGTGATGGAACTGTTGGAGTAGTAATCGTATTGAGTTGTGAAACAGATTTCGTGGCTAAGAACGAAGGATTTGTATCTTTTGCTCATGAAATTGCTGATACTGCTTTGTCTCACAAACCTGCAACTGCAGATGCTTTAAAAGCATTAACTGTTGGTTCTGCTTCATTAGAAGCTCGATTGATGGAAGAAGTTGCGAAAATTGGTGAGAAAATTGATGTAGTTAAATACGAAATCATTGAAGGTGCTAATTTAGTAGCCTACATTCACGGTGCAAATCGTATGGGTGTATTGGTTGAATTAAGCAATTCTCCTTCTGATGCAAATATTGCAGCTGGAAAAGACGTGGCAATGCAGATTGCTGCTATGAATCCAGTGGCTGTAGACAAAGACGGTGTTGATGCTACCACGATCGAAAGAGAGTTAGAAATTGGTCGTGAGCAAGCTCGTCAAGAAGGTAAACCAGAAGCGATGATTGATAAAATTGCAGAAGGTAAACTTCAGAAATTCTACAAGGAATCTACCTTGTTGAATCAAGAATTTGTTAAAGACAGTTCAAAAACTGTTGGGGCAATGTTAAGCTCTGTTGAAACTGGTTTGACTGTTAAGCAGTTCAAAAGGGTTCAATTAGGTTAATAAAAATAAAATTGAAAAAATCCTCCGAATTCGGGGGATTTTTTTTGTGCATATATGAAAACCAATAAATTTGTCAAATAATAATCAGATGAAATACAAACGAATACTTCTTAAACTTAGTGGTGAAAGCCTTTTAGGGTCTCAAGATTATGGAATTGATCCCAATGTTTTGGCGCAATATGCCCAAGAGGTTAAATCTATAGTGGATCAGGGAGTTGAAGTTGCCATCGTTATTGGTGGTGGAAATATATTTAGGGGGGTTCAAGGTGCTCAAGGTGGAGTTGTAGATCGTGCTACCGGAGATTATATGGGCATGTTGGCTACGATGATGAACGCAATGGCGATTCAGGGTTCATTTGAGAAGTTTGGATTGATTACAAGGCTTCTAAGTGCTATTAAAATGGAACAAATAGGTGAGCCTTTCATTAGACGTCGTGCTATTAGGCATTTGGAAAAAGGTCGGGTAGTTATTTTTGGGGCTGGTACTGGTAATCCATATTTTACCACTGACACTGCTGCTTCACTGCGCGCAGTTGAAATAGAGGCTGATATTGTGCTTAAAGGGACGCGCGTAGATGGTATTTATGATTCAGATCCAGAGAAGAATCCAAATGCGAAGAAATATCAGCAAATCACCTTCAAGGAAGTATATGATTTAGGTTTAAATGTAATGGACTTAACTGCAATTACATTGTGTCAAGAGAATAATAAACCTATTGTAGTATTTGATATGAATCAACCGGGCAATTTACTCCGTTTGATGCAGGGTGAATTAATTGGGACTTTGGTCGTAAATGAATAAACTTCTTTACCTTTGGTAAAATGAAGTTTAGATATTTTATAACTCTTACTTTTATTTGGTTGCTATCCACTCAGATGGACTGCAATGATTATTCAGAAGAATTGCCGTTATCTGAGAACCTTAAGGCTTATATTGTTCCAGAGAACTACGTGGTTGGAGATCGATTTGTATATGCAAATCTCGACGATACGACTGAATTAGATACCTATACAATTAACTATGTGTATCCTTATTCAAAATATTTTGATGGTAGATATAGAGGTGAAGGTGTAAATCTATATTTAGGTACTATGAGCCAGAATATTTTTATTGCCTGTTATGCCTACCTGAATTCTCCTTCGATAATGGTTGATGTTAACATGCCTTATTATGACCCGGGTAAGAATAATTTATCCAATTTAGATAGTGCTGCTCAGTTTCATAAAACAGAATGGGTGGGTTATTCAAAACCTTTGTTGAGTTATTCAACTCCTTGGAAGGTTTTCAATGATGTGATCGAGTCTGAGCATAATTACAAGGGATCATTGAATCCAACCGGGTTAAATGCCCAAGGAATAGGATTTGGAAGATTTAAGTGGGCTAAAGAGGTTGGTTTGATCTATTTTGAAGGTTTTTTTGGGAAGGATTATAAATCGAACCCGTCACTGAAAAGAGTGGTATTGAAAGAAATTCTTCCTCAGTAGAAATTTTTAAACAAAAAAAGAGCCGTTAAATACGGCTCTTTTCATATAAAAATGTGAATTTGATTATGCTAATTCATTCACGTGCTTTTGCAAACTTGATTTCAAGTTGCCCGCTTTATTCTTGTGAATGATGTTCTTTTTCGCCAATTTATCTAAGGCGGTAAAAGCAGTTTTCAATAAAGTTTCAGCCTCAGCTTTGTTAGATGAGTTTCTTACATTTTTAATGATAGTACGAGCAGTTTTATGTTGATAACGGTTCAACTCTTTTTTCGCGTTATTCGCTCTGATTCTCTTTATTGCTGATTTATGATTTGCCATTTCTTCTTACAAAAGGAGTGCAAAGATAACACACAGTGACTTGATAAGCAATTTTTTTCAAAAAATTATTCACTTTCTGGTGCGAGTCTAACAATTAGTCCATCCATTTCATTGCTTAGGTGTAATTGACAGCCCAATCGAGAGTTGCTTTTTACATAAAATGCTTGATCTAACATATCGAGTTCGGCATCAGATTGTGGGGGCAGGGAGTGCTCGCTTTCAGCATAAACTTGACATGTCGCACACATTGCCATTCCACCACATTCGCCTTTGACGGGCAATTCTACGGCTTTACAGTATTCCATTAAGTTTAATCCCATATCTGTAGGCGCCTCATAAACTTGTGAATGACCATCTCGGTCAATGATTGTAATATTTATGGAATTCATGAATTCAGGTGATTGATGCAATTTGAAAGTTTAATATCGAAAATTTCCGGCTGGTCAATTTTTTGTTCTAAAATGTAAAGACATAAGTTTTCATGTCCAAAATTATCCATTTGAGAAAGAGGAGTATCGGTAAGCAGGCATAAAAAACTTCTAATAGCTCTTCCGTGCATGCAAATTAATATGGTTGAATCGTTGCTATTTAAAATTATTTCTAGGGCTTTTTTTTGCCGGTCAAACATTGATTGTGCAGATTCTCCATTTTCGCATGCAGCATGGTAGTCGCCATTTCTCCATCGCTTGGAAATACTTAAAAAATGTTGATACCTTTCAGGGGTTGGTTCTTGACCTTCTAATATCCCCCAATTTATTTCATTTAATTCACTTAATGTGGTTAATGAATATCCGTCTTTTTTAAATGGTTCAACACTTTGATGAGTTCTTTGGAGTTCAGAAACATAAATTTTATCAAAAGGTATATTGCGGTAAGCTTGATGAAATAGGTTTGCTTGATGGTGTCCTTTTTCATTCAGAACTGAATCAAGACCCGACCCTTGTACTATTCCTCGAAGATTGTAATCTGTTTGTCCGTGTCGGATGAGATAAATTGTTTTTTTGGGTGTAGTCATTGACCTTTGTAATTATGTCTGAATCAATTTGGTTTGATGCCGCAAATATAACCATAGAAGGCTTGAATGCTCGCTGTGAAAATACAATGAATACATCCATTGGATTGTTTTTTACTGGGATAGATGAACATGGTTTATCAGCTAAAATGATTGTCAGTGAGAAAAATTGCCAACCTTTGGGTATGTTGAACGGTGGTGCTTCATTGGCTGCCATTGAAATTGTTGGTTCATTAGCGGCGAATTTGGTCTTGAATAGACAGGAATGGGTGGCAGTAGGTCAAAACATTCAAGGAAGCCATTTTAGGCCTGCATTCATTGGAGAAGAAATTTTAATTGTAGGTAAACCACTACATTTGGGTTCAAGGTCTCAAATTTGGGAAGTTGAGCTAAGCAATGAAAGAAAAAAACTGATTTGTAAAGGAAGTATAACTATGGCCGTGATACCGAATCCCAAAAAACATGGATGATCAATTCTTGATTATCAAAAGCCCAAAAGATGGGGTGAAGGGTCAATTTCATTACTATTCTGGCTCCTTATTATTAAAGGATCATAACACTAGAATGATGGGTGATGAAATTTTGGGTTTTATAAGACCATGGGGCTCTGATGATGTTTATACTTTTGAAAATCCACAACGTTTATTGAACCAAGATGAATTCAAAAAATTATCTGCTCATTTGAGTTTTGCGGGCGACGATGATAAAAATACTACCACTAAAAATCAATTCAATCGACAGATTGATCTAATTAAAGAAGAGATCGAACTAAATGAATTTGAAAAAGTAGTTTTGAGTAGAATAA
>ENA-UPTJ01001027-UPTJ01001027.1-marine-metagenome-genome-assembly--contig:-NODE-1027-length-15817-cov-5.560018_pt1 | contig 15817 bp, 14 predicted proteins | sample MGYA00238168_ERZ767080 | MGnify/ENA primary metagenome ERZ767080 (study PRJEB28935, sample SAMN06266237) | marine metagenome | isolation source: Columbia River Estuary | place: USA:Columbia River... | reverse complement strand
TGCATCTCCGGTACAGGAAACACCAACCACCACAAGTGATAAGAGCGTAAGTGAAAGAAAGCGAAATGTGCTTGTGTTCATGGACTAGTTTAACGGACTTTGAGCATAGCGCGCACATGTTGAGTCACGCCGTTTTGGAAACGAGCATAATACACACCCGGTGGTAACGGCTCACTATCGAATGGAATCGTATAGGTACCTGCTGCATATTCCTTATCGACCAGATTCATCAACACCCGACCCAGCGTATCCATGATCTGAATGAGTGTATGACCACCGGCCGTTCGGAACTTAATGGTAGTACTTGTTTGGAATGGATTTGGGTAATTGGTGATCATAACCTCCACCGGTGAAGGAGCAGGTGGCACCACCCCACTGCACACCCCCGCCTTGATCAGCGGTAAACTTTGCAATTGGCTGTTGACATTGGGCGGGAATAGGGAATCGACCACGGTCTTATCCAAGCAAAACCATTTTTCCAGCAGGGTAGAATAGATGCTGCGGAAATCGTACTGCATGGGGATGTTGTCATTCACCGTAGCGGTTGTCGGCAATGTAGGATTGACGCCCAGCATACCGGCTTCGACGGATTTGCCAAAGAGGAACATGGGTGCGGCAGCTCCATGGTCCGTACCGGAACTGGAGTTTGATTTGATCCGCCGACCGAATTCACTGAAGGTCATTCCAACGACTCGATCTTCAATGCCCAAGAATTTGAGGTCTTCCTGAAACGCCCGGATGGCATCCGACACGCGTTGTAGCAACGTAGCATGCGATCCGGTGGTTGTATCGGCGGCATTGACTTGTACCGAGTGCGTATCGAATCCACCAAAGCTCACCATGTACACGCGGGTCTTCAGTCCGCCCTTCACCAAGCGAGCAACGATCTTGAGCTGATCGGCTAGGGAGTTGTTGGTTGGGTAGGTATACTGGGAGGTGACATTGTTTGCTGCAGTGCGAACCGAATTCGCGTACCCTTGTGTTTGTTGGTTGACCTGACGAATGAATTTCAGCTCCTTGCCGGCCGGGGTATTGGGAACCGGATCGGTGGTGCCATTTACGAGGTTGTAAAAACTCGTGGGATTGGTAATGCTCATACCCATGTTCACGCTCGGCCCTTGCAGGGTGAGTGACGTGGTAGAACCGATCTGAATGGCCAGCGGATCGGGCATGTCGGTATTGGGATAACCAATCGGAAAATCTGGATATTCATAATTCAAATAACGGCCGGCCCATCCCGTATATACCTCCTGATTGCTGTTGGAAGCACTCATCCAAATATCGGTGGCCCGAAAATGTGAAAAGTTTGGTTGCGGATAACCAACAGCCTGGATCAATTTGGCCTTCCCGTCTGCAAATAATCCTTGCAATCCCGTCATGGAAGGATGCAGTCCCGTACCGGTTACACCAGCAATCGGTAGTACACGGTTTTCCGGAATGGCAACGTTGGTGCGGGCATTGTAATATTTGGAATAGTCGGCCACCGGAATGACCATGTTCAAGCCGTCGTTTCCACCCGACAACTGCACGATCACCAATACGTGATCGGTTAGTGTATTGCCGCGCATCAGTGCTTGTACCAATGGCGACTGACTATTGAAGGCCTTGATCGAGTAGCCATTGATCAGGTCGGGCAGCATTGCAGCCGCCGGGATCGAGCCGTATAAAAAGTCTTTTCGTTTCATAAGTATCGGTTATCGAATGCTTAGATGAGTTGATATTCGGCCAGGTTGAACAGGTATTTGAACAGGTTCATCAACCGGGAATTGACGGTATTGAAATTCGCGGTGGTCGGATTGGCGGTATAAGCCATCCAGGCATTGGTCCAATAATAATCCCACTGTTGTCCCGTCAGCAAAATCTGTGTCTTGATCTGCGCTTTGCTGTTGACAGAGAGTGGATTGCGGAAGAACCGATCTACCGCTTCGTCGATCAGATCGTTCGGATTACCCGGATTCAGAAAGGTTTGCGCCAGGGCCACACAATCAAACTTCAACCGTATGCCGTTGACCAAATAACCGGTTGCGATCATGGTATCGGTGAACTGATTTCGTTTGGGCAATGAGTCGGCGTTGATCCAGATCTCATGAAAAAGCGGTTCTTGGTAATAGGCCGGCATGCCCGATACGTTGGGAGGATCGTTCAAGCTCATACCCATATTCGTCATCCAGTTGCTCATCAAATTCCACATGGAATAATTAGAGAGATAATCCGTAGCAGTCGGAAAGCTGGTATTCAACTCCCGGATAGAACCAATGACCTGATCGGCCGGGTTCTTGATGACGCAGCCCCGATTGAGCACGTCGTAGAAATGCTGACTTTGGAATAACGCGGTCAACACCGGCTTCAGCTCGTAGTTGTTGTTTCTAAAGATGGTCGCCAATGGAGCGATCACTTGTTGTTCGGTATTGTCATCGATCGTATAGTAAACAAACCATCGATATAATTTACGCACGATGAACTTGGCTACTTCCCCTTGCGAAAAAACCATATTCAACAAATCGGCCAATTCCAGATCACCGGCCGTAGCACCGGTTCTTCCGGTGATCACCGTATTGTTGAAAAATGGAGAAAAGGTTTTGTTTGCTGTGCTGTGACGGCTGGCTGTAAAAATCGTTTGCCAAGTCGTGAAATTGATCTGCCAACCGGTCAATACTTTAGCTGCTTCTTTTACGTCCGCTTCTGTGTATTGCGAATCCGGGCCTTTGCCCAAGGTAAACAGTTCGAACAACTCGCGTGCATAATTCTCATCGGGTGCGGAGGCGTTGTTCAAATACCCATTCAAGTACCGAAGCATGGAAAGATCTTTGGTGATGTTGCGCACCAATTCCTTGTAATTCCCCAATGCGTACTGACGGATCAGCGCGTGCTGACGGTAGGTCCAGTTAGTGACCCCAATATCCGTGGTTTCATTACCAAAATGATCGATCAAAAAAAGCATCAATTTCTCCCGAATGCTTCGATCTTGGTTGATCATCACCCCCGTCCACCACTTTTTGTAGGAGGCCCGACGCTGAGACTGAACGGTTCCATCGTTGTTGATGTCGTTGATCCAGGTGGTTCCTTGCAAAATATTGGCATCGGCGTTAACGCCCAGCGTGGTGGACGTGACGTATTCTTTGACGGGCGGGGCAGGATCCGGGGCGGTTGGGTTGAGTAATTCCTGCACGGCTTGGGACATGGACAAGTTCTTGAAATAATTCACGTCGGCGCGTTTAGCCCCGAACATGGTTCGTTTCAAGAGGTGAACGACCTCTTGCTCCGTCCAGGGCCCCGTGTACGCATCGATCCCCGATAAAGTGCGAGGTGGCTGTGCAGTCGAAGTGGGAGCCGATCGGCGAGTGGCCGTAAAGAATTCTCTTCTGTCCATGGCAGTCGGATTAAATGAATTACGTATGCATTAAAAATAGCTAAAAAGAAAAGCCAAAAGCAATAAATACGAAGGAAAAACAGCTGAAATCCCTGTCTGTTCGTAATTCTACGAGATGGTCAATACGACTCAAGGATACCGGCAATGCCCTGTCCGCCGCCCACACAAGCGGTCACCATTCCAAAACGTTTTCCTAAACGCTTGAGATCGTGGAGGTTCTGAATAGTCAGTTTACAGCCGGTGCAACCCAACGGATGACCCAGGGCAATTGCCCCGCCGTTGATGTTAACTTTTTGTTCATCCAGGTTGGCTTCCCGGATGACGGCCAGTGCCTGCGCCGCGAAGGCCTCATTCAGTTCGATCAGGTCGATCTGGTCCAGGACGAGTCCGGCTTGTTTCAGTGCAAGTGGAATCGCGGCTACCGGTCCGATCCCCATGATGCGCGGATGCACACCCGCTACGGAGCAAGCAACCAGTCGTCCCATCGGCGAGAGACTCAACTCCTTCATTTTTCGTTCGCTCATGACAATCACAAATGCAGCACCATCTGAAGTTTGAGATGCATTGCCGGCCGTTACAGTACCCTGCGGGGAAAAGGCGGGTTTTAGTTTTGCCAAGGCTTCCAGGGAAGTGTCGGCACGGGGACCTTCATCGGTATCCACCAAAAAAGTTCTTGTTTGTTTTTTTCCTCGATCATCCAAATAAACTTCTTCAACGGGAATAGGTAAGATGCCCGATTTGAAATGACCCGCTTCGATGGCGGCCATTGCTTTTTGATGGGATCGAAATGAAAAGGCATCTTGATCAACGCGTGAAATTTTATAGTCCTGTGCCACGGCCTCCGCGGTTAGTCCCATGTTCAAATAATAATCCGGTTCCGATTGGGCGATCTCGTAAGAAGGAACCGTCTTCCAGCCGGAGGTGGGTACTAAACTCATACTCTCCACCCCTCCTGCTACAATGATATCGGCCATGCCCGAACGGATCTTGGCGGTAGCAATGGCGATTGTTTCCAGACCGGAAGCGCAATAACGATTCACCGTCATGCCCGGCGTTTCAATGCCCAATGCACGGGCGGCGATGAGGCGTCCCACCTGTAAACCCTGCTCAGCTTCGGGTACAGCATTTCCAACGATTACGTCATCGACCGATTGTCCGGTAAGCCCGGGAACGGAACGCATCAATTCCCGGATCAAGGTAACGGCCAGATCATCGGGACGGGTGAATCGAAATCCCCCCTTTTTGGATTTGGCAACTGCCGTTCGGTAACCGGCAACGATGTAGGCTTCTTGCATAAACGAATTGCTTCTGTACCAAAACTACCGAAATGGAACGGCGACACAATGGAACCCAAGTATGGTATCTTTGTGATGCATGTATCCCCTCCTACGCAGCATTCTGTTCCAATTGCCAGCTGAACGTGCCCATGCAATCTCGATGACCGGTTTACGCTGGGCTTGTAGTTTGGCACCCCTTCGCCTTTTGTTGCGCCTATTTTTTCGTCCCACCGATGCCCCCATCCGCCTGCTTGGCCTGTCTTTTCGACATCGGGTAGGTCTGGCCGCGGGGTTTGACAAGAACGCTAAATATCTACGAGAATTGGAAACGATCGGTTTCAGCCATGTTGAGATCGGAACCGTCACACCCATTGCGCAGTCGGGCAATCCCCTACCCCGTCTGTTCCGACTTCCAAAAGACCGGGCCTTGATCAACCGGATGGGATTTAATAACGACGGACTGGAATCCATTGTCCATCGCCTAAAATCTTGGAGGGGAAAGAATCCCGACTCCCAACTCATCATCGGGGGCAACATCGGCAAGAACAAACAAACACCCAACGACACTGCATGGACCGACTACTTGCGTTGCTTCGAAGCCCTGCACCCATTCGTCGATTATTTCACGGTTAATGTGAGCTCTCCCAATACACCCGGGTTACGCGCGCTGCAGGAGCCGGAATCGCTAAAAAAGATCCTCACCACATTGCAAGAAGCAAACAAGAAATTCACGGCAAAAAAACCGATCCTCTTGAAGATCGCACCGGATCTGGAGAATGAAGCATTGGGGGAAGTGGTCGATCTGGCTATTTCAATCGATCTGGACGGACTGGTTATTGCAAATACCACCTTGAGTCGCTCCGGCTTGAATACAAACCAAGCTGCCATCGAATCGATTGGACTGGGCGGATTAAGTGGAGCACCGCTTCTTCAACGAAGTATGGAAATGGTGAAACAGGCCAGCACCCGGTTACAAGGCAAGATGCCCATCATTGCCAGTGGTGGGATCTTTACCCGCAGCGATGCGCAGGCGGCATTGGAAGCCGGAGCCAGCTTGGTACAAGTTTGGACGGGTTTTATTTACGAAGGACCGACCATTGTGAAAAAGATCACTAAATCAAACTGAACATGGAATACTTGCTTACGACCGAAAGCTTGATCAGTTTCCTAATCCTGACCTTACTGGAAGTCGTATTGGGAATAGACAACGTGATCTTTGTCAGTTTGATCATGAACCGATTGCAAAAGGACTCAGACCGCAAACGCGCCAAACGCTGGTGGATGGTGTTGGGTATTGCCAGCCGCAGCGTTTTGTTGGTCGGATTGGGATGGCTGCTCGCACAAAAAGGAAAAGCCTTGTTTTACATCGGCGACAAGCCGATCGACCTGGCTAGTTTAGTCATGTTGTTGGGAGGATTGTTCCTGATGTATAAGGCCGTCAAAGAGATCCATGCCAAATTGGAAGGCGCCGAACACGTAGCGACCTCCGGAAAGAAAAATGGGCTGGGCTTCACACAAGCGTTGTTTCAAATCCTATTGATCGACGCTGTTTTTTCTTTTGACAGCATCTTGACCGCGGGTGGAACCGCTAAACACATAGAGATCATGATCGCTGCTGTAGTCGTAGCCATGATCCTCATGTTCTCCTTCAACAATTACATTTCCGAATTCATTCACCAACACCCGACACTCAAAATGCTGGCATTGTCCTTTCTGGTGATGATCGGACTTAGTCTGGTGATTGAAGGCTGGGACTACGAATCGGCTGAACAACTCAAGTTGAAGAACTACATCTATTTCGGCATGGCATTCTCCTTTGTGGTGGAGATATTGAATATGAACATGCGAAAAAAAGTGGCAGGCAAGCCGGTTGAACTGCATGAGCCTACCTTGCCCAAGGAATAATTAGTCAATGCTTTTGCAAGCGTAGCCAAGTGGCACCTACTACACCGGCTGTTTCTGTACGCAAGCGTGTTTCGCCCAATTGTACGGGCTGAAATCCGGCTGCACTTGCCAAGGCGATCTCTTCGGGTGTAAAGTCACCTTCGGGACCGATCATCAATCCGACAGCTTCAGACAAAGTCAATTGTGAAATCGGCGTACGTTCCGTTTCTGTACAATGGGCGATCAAGCGTTGCAGTGAACATGCCTGCCAGTCTTTGACCAACGTGGTGTAAGCGACTGGCTCTTCGATCTGGGGCAACCACACCTGTTGACTTTGCAACATGGCCGCAACGGCGACTTGGCGTAGGCGATCGATGCGCAATCGATCTTTTTCCGTGCGTTGGGTCCGTATCGGAATGATCCGCTGTACGCCCAACTCCGTTGCCTTCTCGATAAACCACTCAAATCGGCTAGCATTTTTTACCGGCGCGATGGCGATCTGGATCAATCGGCCGGCTGGTTTTTGAGCTGTGCGTTCAAGTACTTCAAGGGTGCATGATCTTTTGGAAACGGCCAGAAGCTTTCCATGCACCAACTGACCAAGTCCATCGGTCAAGTTTAGCTCCTCACCCTCTTCCATCCGGAGTACCTGTGCTACATGATGGCTGGTATCCGCATCGAGTTCCAAGGTGGGGCCTCCCAATAAGGTATGGCAATAGAAAAACGGAAGCATATTAAAAATCAGGTTCCTCTTCTCCGGGTTCGTTCATGCGACTCGGTGTTTGCAAGAATACTTTTGCTTGACCTTGATCGTCGATTCCGTTAACGGGCTTCCAATTAGGGGCAAAGCCACTTGAATATCCGCCACCCCCATCCTGTTCATCCACGAATTTCTGGATGTGAAGCAAGGCGCGAAGTCGAATATTTTCCAAGGCTCCATTCCGGTGCTTGGCGATCTTGACGAACGTATCGCCGCGGTTACTATCACCGTTCTCATCCATGGTGACTTCATAATATTCAGGACGATATAGGAACATTACCAGATCGGCATCTTGTTCGATCGCACCGGATTCACGCAGGTCACTCAGTTGCGGCATTTTGGTACCATCTTTAGCTGCACCACGTGTTTCAACGGCACGACTCAATTGAGAGAGCGCAATGATGGGAACGCCCAGTTCCTTCGCCAGTGCTTTCAGGTTTCGGGAAATATTACTGATCTCCTGCTCACGGTTGCTGCTGCGATTTTCACCAGTTCCACTCATCAACTGCAAATAGTCGATGATGATCAATCCGATGTTGTGCTTGTTTTTCAATCGGCGACACTTGGCCCGCAATTCAAAGATGTTCAGCGCCGGGGTGTCATCGATGAAAAGCGGCGCTTGAGCCAGCTTCTGAATGCCCTTAGCATAGAGTTGCTTCATCTCGTGCTCGGCCAAATTACCCCGATTGATCTTTTCCATATGGATCTCACTCTCGGCCGATAGAATCCGTTGCACCAATTGAGGGGCACTCATTTCGAGTGAGAACACCGCAACAGGCGTTGGCTTGGATGCATGCATGGATGCATTGCGGGCCAGGTTGAGGGCAAAGGCTGTTTTTCCCACCGAGGGACGAGCCGCTAGAATGATCAGGTCTGTATTCTGCCAACCAAAGGTTATCCGGTCCAAACTGGGAAATCCGCTGGGCACACCGGTCACATCCTCTTTACTTTTACGCAGGTCCTCGATCCGTTTGATCGAATTCACCAGGATCGCATCGATGGTCTGAAAATTCTTACGCAGGTTGCTGTTGGTGATCTCAAAAAGTTTCCCTTCCGCATTATCCAACAAATCGAACACATCGGTAGAATCCTGATAGGCATCCCCGATGATCTCGCCACTAACTCGGATCAATTCCCGTTGAATGAACTTTTGCAAAATGATCCGTGCGTGGGCTTCAATGTTGGTGGCGGAAACCACCGCGTTGGTCAAGCGAGTGATGTAGTAGGCGCCGCCGATTGCTTCGAGGTCCTCGCGGAAACGAAGCTCTTCGGCCACCGTCAAAATATCGATCGGCTGATTCTTGTTGGCCAAGGACCACATCGCAGCAAAGATCTTTTGATGTGCTTCGACATAGAAACACTCGGGTTTGAGCAGTTCGATCACCACGTCAAATGCCTTGCGCTCGAGCAGAATGGCACCCAGCACAGCCTCTTCGAGGTCTTTGGCTTGAGGAGGCACTTTGCCATAGACCAGGCTATTCATGTCGAGTGTAGCACGACCCCGTTTCCGGTCTTTATCCTTTGGCGTATTCTTGGTTTCCATGTTCGTTGAGAGATCGGTCGTTTAAGTACCGGCACACACGAAATAACTCGCTGTGCCTATTGGAAAAAAATTTTTCTTTCTGCACGAATTCTGCACGGGTAAATGCCGGTTATCCACAGCCCTAGGCCAACCGCAATTCACGGGCATTGTTGCGTGCTGCCTCGGTCGGCTGCTCGCCACTCATCATTCTGGCTAGGGTCTCAATCCGCTCTTCTTCGGACAATCGATTGACTTGGGTTTCAATGCCCTGTCCGGTTGCCGCTTTCGATACGTGCAAATGATCACCCCCCTTCGCGGCCACTTGCGGCTGATGGGTGATGCAGATGACCTGCTTGTCATTGCCCAACGATTGCAAAATCCGTCCTACCTGCTTAGCGGCTTCGCCGGAAATGCCCGCATCGATCTCGTCGAAGATCATAGTGGGAAGATCCAACCGATCGGCTACAAGTGATTTGATGCAGAGCATCAATCGACTCAACTCCCCGCCGCTGGCCACTTTACGGACTGGCTGCCAATTAGGTTCCCCCATGCCTTCACTGTAATTCGCATCCATCAAAAAAATACAAGCATCGATCCCGTATGCTTGCAGCGACGTTTCTCGAAGCTCCACCTGAAAGCGAGCCGTAGGCATGCCCACTTGTTTCAACAAACGATCGATTTGCGCTGCCCAAGTGGGAATGATCTTCAGCCGGTTGTGATGCAATTGGTTGGCTTTTTCAAGGAGGGCTTTTTCTTGCTTGGCACACTGGACCTCCAGTTCTCGAATGCGGGATTCGAGTGATTGCACACCCCTGAGTTTCGTTTGCAACTGCGCTTGGAGTTCTAGTAGATCAGCCGTTCGCTGACAGCCGTGCTTTTTAAGCAATCGAAATCCCAATGAAAGTCGTTCCTGCCAGGCATTCAATTTTTCCGGATCCGACCGAAAGCGGTCGGCGGCTCGGTCTATTTCCTGTGAAAGATCACGCAACTCCAGATCCACGGCGTGCAATCGATCGGACCATTGCTTCAAGGAATCGCTGTTGTTTTCGTAGGCCGAGAGGGATTGATGAGATCTACGAATTTGCAGAAGGATATTCTCTCCCTCTCCCTGAAGCCGTTCGAGTACGGCTGCGATTGCTTGGGTCATTCCCTCGGATTGTCCGGCTACGCGTACTTGCTCTTCCAATGACTCGATCTCATCCGTTTTGAAGGAGGCTTCTTCCAATTCTTGCCAAACATGCTGAAGATAATCCTGCTCATTGCGGGACCGTTCTTGTTCGGTGATCAATTGTTCCAGCGCTCGTTTATCAAATTGCCATTGTTGATACGCTTGATGATAAGAATCTGCTTCCGACAGCTGTCCGGCCATGGCATCCAGCAGGGTGCGTTGAAAATCACCTTCCACCAATTCCTGGGTGTCGAATTGTTGATGAAGATCGACCAGCTGGCCGGCGAATGATTGTAACTGAGTGAGGGTGACCGGCGTGTCGTTGATGAAAGCACGGGATTTGCCGGTAGGCAGTATTTCACGGCGGAGGTACCAAGCCGATTCGGCGGTCCACTCCTGTTCGACTGCAAGTGGATGCTGCTTGAGTCGATCATTGTAAAAAATCCCTTCCACAATGCATTTTTCGGCAGCTTCCCGAAGCACGCTGGTATCGGCCCGTTCACCGAGGATCAGTCCGAGCGCCCCCAGCAAAATGGACTTACCGGCACCCGTTTCGCCCGTAACCACGGTGAATCCGTTGGCTAGTTCGATCCGAACTTCCTTGATGAGTGCATAGTTCCGTATGTACAGTTGTTGCAGCATGGAATGGGAGGAGAAGCAATTTAATCCATCGCTCGATATGGATTCGGCTTCCGGCCTACAATTTTCCGGGCAAAAAAAATCCCGACCCAAAGGCCGGGATGTAATGCTATGGGGGCGATCAACCGAGGGTGACCTTGTTGTTCAATTCCTCATCGACCAAAATGCGTCCGCAGTTTTCACAGATCATGATCTTTTTATGCTGACGAATTTCGCTTTGCTTTTGTGGGGGGATGGCATTGAAGCATCCACCGCAGGCATCCCGCTCCACGGGAACCACGGCCAGTCCGTTGCGGTAATTACCCCGAATCTTTTCGTAGCTCATCAAGAGCCGGGCCTCAACGGAAGCTTTGGCTTCGGCGGCTTCCTTATTGAGTTGCTTTTCTTCTTTTTCGTTGGCTGCAATGATCTTCTCCAACTCCCCTTTTTTGGTCTGCAGAACGCCTTCTTTCACCTCGATATTCTTCTTCGCTTTCTCTAAACTCAATGCTTTCTCCGCGATCTCTTCTTGAGCGTCTTTGATGTGCTTTTCCGCCAACTTGACCTCGAGTTGTTGCATCTCGATCTCCTTGTTGACCGCTTCAAATTCGCGGTTGTTCTTTACGTTCTCGCTCTGCTTTTCGTATTTCTTCACCAAGGCTTCGGAGTCCTTGATCGCGTTTTTGCGTTGTTCGATGAATTCATTCACTCCATTGATCTCCTCCTCGATGCGCAATTGACGAGCACGCAGACCGGCAATCTCATCTTCCAAGTCGGCCACTTCCATTGGAAGTTCCCCTTTGAGGATGCGGATTTCATCGAGTTTGCTGTCGATCTTTTGGAGACGGAGGACGGAACTGAGTCGCTCCTCGATGGAAAAGTCTTTTACGGGGGCCATGCGGCTGGAAAATTTGCAGGTTAACGGTAACGGACCGGATTGGTAATCAAGCCTGTTTTGAGGATGGCAAAGGTAGGGAATTTTTCGGCTAAAAAGGCCTGTAGCAGGTCGATCGTGTATTGCTCGGACTCATAATGTCCCAAATCCACCAGCAGCAAACGATTATCTGCTTCAAAAAACTCATGGTACTTCAAATCGGCAGTCAGGAAGGCGTCGGCGCTTTGATCCAATGAATTGGAAATCAGGAAGCTACCTGCGCCCCCACAGAGGGCTACCCGGCGGATGGCGCGTCCAATTGTAGCCGTATGACGAAGCGAAACCACCCCGAAAATTGATTTGATACGACCCAGGAACTCTTCCTCCGGCAATGCCTCCGGCAATTCCCCGATTAAGCCTGAACCGATGGAAGGGTGTGTGTTGGACAAGGCGACCAAATCATAGGCCACCTCTTCGTAGGGGTGGGCCGACCGAAGAGCAGCCAGGAGCGACGACTCCAAAGTAGCGGGGTACAGCACCTCCAGCTTCCATTCAGGTTCTCGGTGTTGGACACCCAATTTGCCTACATGGGGAGAAGCGCCTTCCAACGCCCGAAAACTACCCTCCCCAGCCTGACGAAAACTACACTGATCGTAGCGGCCAATATGTCCGGCCCCTGCAGCAAAGAGTGCATTCGCCACTGCATCAACGTGTGCAGCAGGAACGTATGTGTTTAGCTTTTTTAGCTGCTGGCTTTTAGGCATCAGCACGGAGCGATTTAGGAGGCCCAGTCGATCGGCCATGGCTCCATTGACGCCTTCCAGCAGATTGTCCAGATTGGTATGAATGGCATAGATGGCTACATCATAACGAATGGAACGAATGAGTGCCCGTCCAACATAATGCCGAGGATCAATGCGTTTGATCCCGCCGAATAGAATCGGGTGGTGCGCCACCACCAAGTTGCATCCGCGTTGAATGGCCTCTTCGATCACGGCTTCGGTTGCATCTAGACAGCACAAGACGCCGGTACAGTCCCAAGCTGCATCGCCGGTGATCAAACCGGCATTATCGTATGATTCCTGCCAGGAACGTGGCGCCCATCGCTCCAATTCCTGAATGATGTCATGGATTCGCATGATGGCAAATTACGAAGGGATTTTACGATTGTTGGTTTGATTTCAGGAATATACCCTGCCCGAATGAAAAAGTTCATCTGCCAATTAATGATTACCGGCCTTCATCCCCGTGATCAAGCTGGACATGGGCCATGTATCCGCCTCGTTCAGTTATGACATCACGATCTCCAACCTGACCCCATTCAACCCGGGTGGAGGTGGCTTTGAAGCCGGACTCGTTTACCCCTGGTTCAAACCCGGGTCGGTCAGCGATGCCCGTTTCTCCAGATTCTAAGCACTTTGCCGAACATTCTATTTCCGTTTTCGTTAATTAAAAAAAACAATCATGGCTCTACAATTTGGACAACCCGCCCCCGATTTTTCCCTGTACGACTCAGACAAGAACAAGGTAACGCTGAGTGAACTCCATGGTAAGAATGTACTGTTGATGTTCTATCCACAAGCATTCACTGGATTTTGCACCCAACAGGTCTGCACCACCCGCGACAACATGGCTCAATATGAGACCGCAAATGCTGCTGTTTTTGGGATTTCTGTAGATTCCGTTTTTACACAGAGTAAATTCAAAGAACTGGAGAAGCTCAACTTCCCCTTACTAAGCGACTTTAATAAAGAAACTTCCAGAGCCTATGGGTGCATCTACGAAGACTGGATCCTGGATATGAAAGGTGTATCCAAAAGAGCTGCCTTTGTGATCGACGCGGAGGGAATCATACGTTACGCCGAAGTGCTGGAAAGCCCCGCCGACCTCCCCAATTTTGATAAGATCCAAGAGGTGTTACAGGGTCTTGGTTAAATCTACTCCGGGCAAACCCCGAGCCCAAGTTATAACTGATTGACCTACAATAAATTTATTGCCCAGACCGGGAGAATCCTTTTCCCGGTCATTTTTTTTTGTACTGAAATAAAATTAGCTTTGATACGTTGTCAACGAAACTGATCATATCGCTATTCTGCCTGATGGCCAGCCTGCAAATCGATGCACAGACGAATCGTGTGTCCGATCCAGTGCCCGCCTCACCCAATGTCCGTTTATATCCAAACCCTGCTACTACCTACATTCAATTTGAACTCGCCGGCAACGTGCGCGCAGCTGGACTTTACATTTACAATGGAGTGATGGGTAAGAAGATGATGGCCATTAATAACGTATCCGGACCCGTTCGGATTAGCTTGAATGATTACCCCCGTGGTCTTTACGTATACCATCTCCTCAATGCCAAAGGGCAAATTCTCGAGGTCGGTAAGTTTCAAGTTTCCAAGTAAACTTTCAATTTATTATTGCACCTGAACGATCAGGAATTTCAGGTATTGTGTATTCTCTTGTCCCCAAACGATTGGATGATCGGGTGATTGTGTTTGAAACAAAACCTGACGGATTCTTCGGCGCGCATCCCGGGCCGCCATGTCGATGATCTGTAGAAACAATTCCGAGTTGACCAGATTGGTGCAAGAAGAGGTGACCAGAAATCCACCGGGACGAACCAATTTCATGCCTCGTAGGTTGATTTCCTTGTAACCGGTAATGGCTTTTTGAATGGTTTCCCGGCTCTTGGTGAAGGCCGGCGGATCCAACATGACCACATTGTAATTCTTTCCCTCCTTGCCCCAGGATTTCAACACATCGAAGGCATTGGCCACTTCGAATCGACAGCGGTCCGATAGCCCGTTTAATGCTGCATTCGCATTGGCCATTTGAACGGCATTGGCGGATATATCCAGCCCCAGCACCGACTTGGCTCCATAATGAGCCGCATGCACCTCAAAAGTTCCGGTGTAGGTAAATGCGCCCAATACATCGGCATCCTTTACGATGTGCTGAATGGCCCGACGGTTGTCTTGTTGATCCAGGAAATAACCCGTTTTCTGTCCTTGCTCCACGTCGACGTGAAAAAGCAATCCATTCTCGCGGATCTGAATGCGTGTATCGAAAGGTGCCGATAGAAATCCTTTTTGTTGGGGCAGTCCTTCCAATTCCCGAACGGGCACATCATTGCGCTCATAAATCCCCTTCGGATTGAATACGGCCTCCAGTGCTTTGACCAAGGCCGGCTTCCATCGGTCCATGCCCAAGGCCAAGGTCTGTATCACAAAATAATCATTGAACTTATCGATGATCAGTTGGGGCAAGCCATCGGCCTCTCCAAACACCAACCGGCAATTCTCGGTATATCCCAACTTTTGGCGGTAATGCCAACAACTGCGGATCTGGTCCAGAAAATATTGTTCGTCGATCACCGCCTTTGGATCACGGGTCAGCAAACGAATCTGGATCTGGGAACGGCTGTTGTAATAGCCCTGCCCGACGAACCGATCGTCATGGCTGAACAAGGTCACTATATCCCCATCCTGGGCCCCTTCATCGATCGTATCGATCTCATTGGCGAAAACCCAAGGGTGCCCCAGCTGAACACGCGGAGCGATTTTACGTCGAAGTTTGGCCCGAATCATGGCGCAAAGTTAACCCGAAGCAGCTGCGTGGGGGGACAAATTGTCTTACTGCTCCCGCGATTTGTCTGTCATTCTCCCTTTGGAGTCATAATTGAAGGTATTTTTGCCGACCACAATAGTTATGGAGAACACAGAAAACATCATCCCCGAAGAACAGCCGACGAGTTCAGATACAACGGAAGCAGCTGCTCCGTTGAGCGAATTGGAGCAGAAGTCGGCCGAATTGGAGGCCTTGAAAGCCAAGCACCTTTATTTGGTAGCGGAATTTGAGAATTTCAAACGCCGCAATGCCAAGGAGCGCATCGAGCTGATCCAGACTGCCGGCAAAGAAGTGATCCAATCGCTGCTGGACGTGATGGACGACTGCGATCGCGCCCAAAAACAACTGGAAGCTTCCGCCACCGATCCGGCACTCAAAGAAGGCTTATTGCTGGTGTTTAACAAGCTGCGTAATACGCTGCAGTTGCGCGGACTCAAAGCCATGGAAACCCTCCATGCCGAGTTTAATGCCGACCTCCACGAAGCCATCACCGAGATACCAGCGCCTTCTGAGGCATTGAAAGGAAAGATCCTGGATGAAGTCATCAAAGGATATTATTTGAACGACAAGATCATCCGCCACGCCAAAGTCGTGGTGGGAAATTGATATGAGCAAACGCGACTACTACGAGATATTGGGTGTAACCAAAACGGCCAGTGCGGACGAGATCAAAAAGGCGTATCGCAAAGTCGCCATGCAGTATCACCCCGATCG
>ENA-UPTJ01001024-UPTJ01001024.1-marine-metagenome-genome-assembly--contig:-NODE-1024-length-15831-cov-5.549886_pt1 | contig 15831 bp, 12 predicted proteins | sample MGYA00238168_ERZ767080 | MGnify/ENA primary metagenome ERZ767080 (study PRJEB28935, sample SAMN06266237) | marine metagenome | isolation source: Columbia River Estuary | place: USA:Columbia River... | reverse complement strand
AACAGCTACTCGGCTTTGATACTACGACCCGTGACTACTCAGGAATCATGGAAGATTGGCAGAACAGGGCTATGGACATGGGCTACCCGATCTCACATTGGGTAGTTGAGGTGAACGCAGCGCAACGATTCTTGTTGGCACATGACTTTGTTCGCAAATGGCAGTCCCGCCACAACGTAAACGTGATCGCACACACCACTAGCCGTAACAAGATTGACGAAAATCTTGGTGTGGAAGCGTTGCTTCCACAGTTGTTTCGTTCCGGTGCGATTCGTACCCCATCTATGCGGGAGAACTGGAAAACTCTAGCCTTCATCGAAGAACACTCATCGTGGACTAGGGATAAGAAGAATGGTACTGACCTTGTGATGGCGTGTTGGATGGCGATGTTGCATTTACCTAACTTGTCGCCTGTTCAACGGCCACAAAAGAAATGGCGACCGTCTTGGCTCGTATGATACCTTTATAGGACTTACGCGAACTGAGGTTTTATGGCAGCAAAGAAGAAAACAAGTAGCGGTGCATCGGAAAAAGCGAAGAAAGCACAGTCGGCTCGTATGACTGCACAATCTGCGCGAACAAAACTTGGCGCACTATCAAACAAGCCAGATGGCAAGTGGGCATCGCCTTCAGTGCAAAAACAAGCTTTCAACACTTCACGAACACAAGAGATGATGTACCCAGGTACAAAATTCAAGGGTTACACCACGGTCAAACCTGGTCGTGCTGATGCAAAACCTTCTCCTAAAAAGCAATCATCTATCAAGAAGAAGTAGGTTCAGTGTTAACCACTGAAGAAATCGTCCAACTCTACGAACAACGCCGTAGAAATCAAGGTCCCGTTCAAGAACAGATGCGTCGTGTACGCGATCTAGCGAACGGCGACGTGATCGTTCCATTGAACGAACTTGACAAGAACGCTAAATCTTCGGTAGCGAACCTGCTGGTACAAGGGTTGGATCAGATGTCGATGCGTGTGACATCAACAATGCCATCCCCATACTTCCCACCGATCAAAGAAGGCTCAGAACGCTCTAAGTCATCTGCCCGTATGCGTAAACGTGCGATGTTGTCCATTTGGGATCACAACCGTATGCAAATGAAAATGCGTCGACGCGCACGACACCTCCTCGGCTACTCCCAATCTGCCGTAGTTATTAAACCTGACTTCAAAACTTTGATGCCTGTGTGGTCGGTGCGTAACCCGTTGGACACTTTCGCTGCACCTGTAGATGATCCTGATGATCCGCTACCACAGGACTGCATTTTCACGTATCGTGCCAGCGCAAGTTACCTGCTACAAAACTATGGTGAACTTGTATTAGGGAAACTGCGTTTAGGCAAAATTGCTGCCGACACCAAATACACGATGCTCGAATATGTTTCCCCAGACTGCATCCAGCTGATCGTTCTTGGCGCAGAGGACTCACCGAACCTGACTGTTGGTGAACGTGCTGGTGTAGAGGCGATGATGCTTGAATACATCCCGAACCGTACAGGTATACCACTAGCAATCGTTGCTAACCGCATTACCCTTGATAAGCCTCGCGGACAGTTTGATGGTGTGATGGGAATGTATTACACCCGCGCACGACTACAAGCCTTAACTGAGATCGCTATTGAGCGCGGTATCTTCCCTGAAGAATATCTGATCGCTCGACCTGGTGAGAACCCTGAAATTTTGCAGGTCGCTGATGGTAAAGCCGGACAACTTGGTGTTGTTAAGGGTGGCGACATTCAACAGTTGCAACTCAACCCAGGTTATAAGACTGATACTGCGCTTGATCGTTTGGAACGACAGGAACGTTTAGAGGGTGCTATCCCTGCCGAGTTCGGTGGAGAGTCAGCATCCAACATTCGTACTGGTCGCCGTGGGGAATCCGTGTTGTCAGCAACAGTTGACTTCCGTGTACAAGAAGCACAATCAACGTTTGAACAATCCATCTTGGAAGAAGACAAAGTTGCTATCGCTATCGAGAAAGCGTATTGGGGCAACCAAGAAAAGTCTTTCTTCTTCGGACGCAAATCATCCGCCGGTGAAGAAACCTATACGCCAAACAAACTTTGGCAAACAGATTTCCACTATGTCGCATACTCTGCGGCAGGCTCCGATGTGAACTCGCTGATAGTCGGCCTCGGTCAACGACTCGGAACAGGACTTATGTCTAAAGAATCCGCTCGTGAAGCCGACCCGCTTATCAGCGATCCAGACCTAGAACATGACCGCATCATCGCAGAAGGAGTTGAGAGTGCTTTACTTGCGAGTATTCAACAACAGGCTTCGGACCCTAATGGTCCGTATCAGCCAGAAGATTTGGCATATCTAACCAAGCTTGTTGTCGAGCAAGACGTACCGCTGTTTGATGCTGTGCGTCGTACAGATCAACGCGCTAAAGATCGTCAAGCAACACCTGCACCAACAGGCGCACCTGAAACGATGCCAGGTCTTGCGATGCCACAGATGGGCGGACAGCAACCAATGGGTCCACCACCAGGTCCGCAGGGCGCACCACCAATCGATCAACTACTTGCACAACTCGGAGGGTAAATGAGCGACGTACAAGCAGGGACTAACCGCATGGCTATTCAAGCTGCAACGGGTCAAACCTATGGGAAAGCAACAGAGCAAATGAACGCTCAACGCGCTGTACCAATGGGTGCATCACCAACAGAAGCCGCACCTGTGCGACCTGGGACTATCGGTGCGTTAACACGCGGAAGCGAACGCCCTGCCGAACCTGTTACCGCTGGCGCACCATTTGGTGCTGGACCTGGACCAACAATGGCAGGCATCCAACCAAACACTTCACCAGCATCAGGTAGCAAACAAGATTTGGTTGAGCGTGTTCGCGCAATTTATTCGATGTATCCGAATCCTAATCTGATGGCTTTGATGACCGCATTGGAAGCAGGATGAACTTAGAGGATGCGCTGAAGATACGATCCGAAGTTGATTCATACAACGAATCTCAGAAACGGGTTAAGCAGTATCAAGAGATGTACGATGAGAAAATGGCTGAGGCTTTGGGACGGGCTTACGCTCAATATCATTGGGTTGCACCAGAAATTCTTGTGCCTATGGTTTTGTCCGGTCAAGAGTCGATGTTGCGTGAAGTTTCTAAGGTTTCCGCTAAAGAGTCAATGTCTAGCGGTTTGACCCCTCACATGATGCGCCAACAGTATCGGGATAAGTATGTTCCAAAGGTGGCAATAAATTGGTGAAGAAACAGAACAAGACACCAGAGGAACAACAATCTTTACCTATTGCTCCTGCATCAAACCCACCTAAGTTGGGTCCCGCAATTCCAGCGACATACCAGCCACCCCAGGTTACGCAACTTCAGGAAATGGCCGCTGTTTCTGCTGCCCCATCAGCAAAAAATGTTCAACAAGCCGCAAACATTTCTGCTGCTTTAGAGGGCGCAGGTTTCAAACCTTCTACTGCTGCACCAACAGAAAGAGTTGGCGAGCGTGGGCAGCAAACAGTTTCAGACAGGCTTGCAACAATCAACGCCAATAAAAACCGTATGCCAATGGGCGACGGTGCATACATCAAGAAAAACGGCAAATGGAAGTTCGTTCCAAAGCAACAGTTTCAAGGTGGATTCAACCCTGGAACCATCACCGATGTAAGCACCGGAGGGTTTGGTGTTCAGGAATATATCGGCGGGAGATTTGCTAACGACATCAAAACTGTTGTTAAAACTCCGTTTGTTTATTTCAAAAATTATGGTGGCTCACAAATAGCAAAAGCGACTTCTAAAACTGTTGACGCAATTCCATACACCGAATGGGCAGAAAATGTTGTAGGAAAAACTTTGTCAATTTCTGCTTCTGCTGGATCGACTGCATGGAACACGATGGTCCGTGACCCATTGAGACAAACGCTGACTGTGGCTATGGCTCCAATACAAATTATTGAAAACTTAATTATGTTTTCTCCGGCGTTGATTTTGAATGAAGATAGTTCAATAGTTACTGCTTCTGACGCAAGTATTTGGGAGCAGATGCAAGGCATTATTACTAACACAACCTTGCTTCAAAACAAATCTACTGGTGAAGGTTATTTGCCAGGTGGTCCAGCCGAAGAAGCGCGTAACAAACTTGAAGAACGTTTGCGTCCAAAAATATATGGTCAGACAGCAACGGTGGGTCGCACAATTGCTGCATTAGGTGTGATAGCCGACGTGTACGAAGCTGGTGATGACATCCACAGTTTGATAAGTGGCACAACTGACATGGGTTTTCAAGTATTTATGGACCCATTGAACGCAGTCCAAGCTCCTAAAGTTTTACGTTCTTTACCAGAGGCAGTTACCGCATCTGCTGCATCTGCTTCGGCAACAAGAAAACTGGTCAAGGCTGGAGTTGCTTTGACACCTGAAACTATTGCTAAAGCCGACGAAGTTATATCAATGATTGACGAGGCTTCACAACTATCTGAAGCCGCTGTAAGTCTTGTTACCCGTCAACCAGGAATCACTTGGTCTGGTGACAGGAACATTATTGCTCGCGGCGGACAACCATTAGACCAATTTCTTGACATTGGGCCAGACGGTCCAACAAACGTAGGGAACTTGATTGGTCCTGGACTTTATGACACAGACCTTTCACCACTTGCTACGTCATACAATGTGGAAACAAGGTCAGGAACTCGCCTGCTCAATCTTGGAGATGAACAAGTAACCGTTCCTAAAGTTAGCACCGTTCCTGGCGAAGCGATGGTGTACGAGTTTGAAACACCAACGGAAAACTTTTTGACAATAAACGGCGAGGACGCTTGGCCCACTGATCCAAATATTCCGTGGAACCTTCGTGCAGCAGTACAAGAACTTGGTTACACACCAGAAAATTTGCTTGAAATTGAAAGAAAACTTGTCGAGTTGGGTTTTGATCCCTTGCCGGGTGGTTTGCGACTTCCCCCTAACCCTGAAGATTTCTTTAGGGGGATCAACGACACTGGAAAACTTGTTGATGTAAGAAATTTGCTTGCCATGCCTGAATCTTGGTTAAAGAATCAATTGTCAATCAATGAACGAGTAAGAGGGTTTTTTGCTCAAAGAAAATTGCGTTACCTGTTTGATGATTCGATAGATCAAGCACCATTTGTAAATTTCGGTGATGAAATGTATGTGAGTACGGAAACTGTTGTAAACCCTGAAACTGGATTTATCGAAAGTTCAGGTATTGCATATTCAGTTAAAGGTGAATCTCTTTCTTTTGCAATAGACAACCCAACATCTGCATCAAATTATAGGCCAGCACCAGTCCAGGCTTTGCAAAGGCAAATTGAACAGTGGGCGCAATTTCTTGAAGATTCCGAAGCTGGTCCTTTTATTGCTCAAAAGATAGATGAAGCGCAATCTTTGCAAGAACGATTTTCTTCTGTTGCACAAAAATTTATTCAACGAAAAACTGCGGCATCTGCTTCTGAATTTCAAGGCTTAAAACTTGATAAAGCCATGTTCGATGAAACGGTTTCTGAGTTTAGAGAAGTTGCAAAAGAATTTCAAAATTTTATTGATGAACTGAAGGAAATGACAAAAGCCTTTGAGGGTAGGGCTGGCGTTCCTTTTGACTTGTCAAAAATAAAATCAATACCAAATTTTGAAGATTTGCCAAGCCGCGCAAAGGCTGTCCTTGCATATTCTGGAATAACGGATAATGTTTTTGAAGAATTTGTGGACCAGACTTTGTATAGGTTGCGTCTTGGCGTTGACTTAAATTTTGATATTGGCGACGTTGGCCCATTTAGGGGAATGAAATTAAAGTTAGATAGAAGTGGAATTTCTGATTTGAAGTTGGAAAAATTCCAACCAGATGTTATTCCTTACGAAACTCGCACCTTAGATGTTGTTAACGACTGGTTCAAGTTGAAAGGTGTTGATGCGATCAGTTATGACGGTGGTGTGAGAATCAACTCTGACTATGGTCAGCATCGTGCAAGAGTTGTTTTGTCCCCGTCAAAACTAAAAGTTAGATCAGCCAGAACTGGTGAAATGTTGCCTACCGTCCGCGCTGCCGAACTTATCCGTCAAGGCGACAGACTCGAAATAACGGCAGAAGAAATTGCTCAGGCACAGGGATATTTGGATGAACATGGTCTTATCGATGCTGCGTACAAGAGCGTTGCTGCCGAACCGTATTCGCTTTGGAAAATTTCCGGTCGTGGTCAAAACACATTCAAAGCTATTGCGTCTGAAGGAAATGCTTACGAAATTTGGATGAAGTTCCTTAAAGGAAAGTCGCCTCGTTTGGCACAGAAGCTTTCTGAAGCGACCACTCCCGAAGCGGTTGAGGCTGTGTTTGATGCTGCGAGGGCAAGTCTCGATCCACTGGAGAATATAGCTCCTGGTGGTTTGCCTGGTTGGAGTGGCAACGTAATTGGTGAAGCTGGTTATCGGACCAAACAGTTGATTTCTAAAAACTCCCGTATGGCAGCGACTCTGCCACGATCAAATGTTTTGCCGATTAACGATTTGGCTGCTGGAGCGAACCACCTTCACGACACGATGATTATTCTTAAAACCCCAGATGACGCTAGATCGGCTTTGATGAACGAATACATCAGGATCGTGTCTCAGGATGATGCGGCATTGATCCGTGGCGATCTGTTTGACTTCGCCAAAGAATTCAAAAACGTGGTTATCAAAGAAAAAATTCAACCAGTAGTTGACAAGCTAAAAGCACCTTTGAAGAAAACGTTTGAGGAGATGACTCCTTTTGAACGTGTCACGATGAAGCGTCGAACTGAACTTGTGGCAGAGATCGAGGAGGCGGTTCGTAAGGCTTCAACATTTTTGGTTTCACGAGAAGAAGAAATCGTGCGTTATGTTTGGGACGATGTTGGCAAAGGTGTGACCCTTGACTACTTGGAGGGCAACGGTATGGGGCCGATGTATTTGGCTCAACAAAGAACAAATGACATCAGCCTGTTGCCGTTTGATACGGACGAACTTGACCAACTTCTTGATCTGACTTCCGATTGGGCTGAGTATTCACTGCTTGCCCGTGTTACCCCTGGCATGGGTCAAACATTGGATGTTCTTGATAATGCGATGGCTAAGGCTTTCTGGTTGCAGACTGTTTGGAAAAAAGCGGTTCTTTTTTCTGGCCGTTACGTGCTTCGTGTTGTCCCAGAAGAAATGATGCGTAACTCTTTGTCCGGACAGTTTGGTAACGAGTTTGGTTATGTTGCAGAAATCTTTTCTGGTCGCATGAATAAAGACATTTATGGTCGGGTCATGCCACGAATATCTGAGGCTGATGATATTGCATTGAAACTTGACGAGGCGTTGAACGTTTTGCCAGCTCGAATTGAGAGGGCGGAAAGATTGGGCAATACCAAGTTGGCTGACAAGTTGCGTCGCAAACTGGACAAGATTGATGTTGCTGCTGAGCAGGCACGTCTTGATGAAATTGATTTGATCCTGGAATCCGAGGTTGCTTCAGCCCGTGATGTGATGATCGGACCATCTCCAACCAAAGCTGGTGACACCGCTTTAGGAAATCTTGTTGCTGGTCATGTTCGGGCAAGTTCGCAGCAAACCGTTTTCAGAAGTGAAAACCCTACCTTGTGGTTGAAGGGTGTTGCTCAGGCATCTATTGATCGTGGTGCTGATGTGTTGGGTTCTGCTGTTGCTCGCGCTTTGCAGACAGGTTCCCGTGGTGCTTTGGAAAAACTGGCTAATGAAATGTTTGAGGGTTCGTTAAGGAAACCTTATGAATCGTATTTCAAAGGCTTGGGTAAGTTGAGTCCAGATTACGAATGGGACACTCTTGCGGGTGCAAGAAAATATGTTGAGTATGTGGTGGATGACTTGCAACAGGTAACTGGCGGACACCCTAAATTGTTGGGTGCTATCGCTAACAACGGTGTAATTATTGGCGGTGAAACATTCTCCCTTGGCCGCAGAACCGCATACGGGAACATCCCATCAGCAGAGTTTATGAGCTTGCTAAAAGCCGGTGATCCTGATGATCTGGCTACACCTATTTTTGCTGAATGGTCTAAAGCCCCAGAAGCAACAATGGTGTTCCCCCGTGTTTCACAGTTTGATGAAGAAAAATCTGCTGGAATTTTTAGTTGGTTTATGCAAAACGCTTATGGCCGAGCATCGGACAGGTTCGCTAGAGTTCCAATGTTTAACGCACGTAAATGGAATTTGATTGCCGACATGGTTCCGTTACTCAGCAAGGAAGAAGCACTAAAGCTGAAGACTTCTTTACCTGATCTGAACCTCCCACAGCACGTCGTCGAAAATATCCTTGACAACATTCCACGGGCTAAAGGCACTGGCACATTAGAAAAACTTGACAACCTTGCTGGTTATCGAGCAGTTGAAGACACGATCAACCTGTTGTTCGACTCACGCAAGAAAACTTTGTTTGGCTACAACCACAGAATCTTGTTCCCATTCTTCGATGCTTTCCGTGAAGTTAGCGTCCAGTTAGCAAAAACTGCAATCAACCCTCTTGCCACCCACAAGATTGATAAAGCTGCTGAGGCTTTAGGGAACTTGCAAATTGGTGGACCTGGTGAAACCAACATCATTGGCCCAGGGGATATTGACCAAGATGGCAAGAACGAAGGTTTTGTCTATCGTGATCCGCAAACAGGGTCTTTGAGTTTCAATTATCCACTTGTCGGTGGCGCAGCGCGAGCGTTGACTGGTATCCCATTTGACTACAAAGTGAGCGTCGGTTCTTTGTCGATGGCTACAAGCGTCATCCCGTCGGTTGGTCCGTATGTTGCTTTGACCTACACCGCTATCCCTAACAGACAAGGTGAGGTTTGGGACAGACTAAATAAGGTATTCATCCCTTACGGTGAGCCATCTAACGAATTGCAAGACTATTTCACTCCTTTGGCTATCCAGCGTTTCGCACAAGGTTTGGCTGCTGGAACACCATTTGAGCGAGTGTCACAGTTCTTGGGCAACCCGAACAATGACCCTGTGTATAAAACTTTGCAGAGCAGGGCGTTCATGGCTGAACTTGCTTCAGGTAAATACACACAAGACGAAGCTGGTGTTCGTGAAGCGATGCAAGCATCACAGGACAAAGGCAACACCTTGTGGTGGTTGCGCGGTCTGACACAGTTCTTCTCCCCTGGCGCACCAATCAGCCAGTTCTATGCAGAACAAGACAGCAAACTGGTCCCGCTCGGTGTTCTGTTGGACAGTATCCGAAAAACAGAAAACGATATTCGTGATAAGGGCGGCACATTCCAAGATCAAATCGATGGTGTAGTGAACCAGTATGGTGATCTTGTCCTACCATATCTGGCTTCTATCAGCGAAAGTACTGTGCCTGGTTCAGAATCCAGTAAAGAGTTTTACAAGTTCAAAAACGAAAACGAAGATTTGTTTAGACGCTACCCAGATGTTGCAGGCTATTTCGGACCGAACACAAACGAGTTTGACCAAAAGATTTACAACATTCAGAAACGTGCAGGCGAACTTGTTGCTTTGCCGAAAGAAGAAATTGCTGCCCAGATTGAACAGATGTGGGGGAACTTCCGTTACAACAAATATGATCGTGAACTGACGCAGGCTTTGGGCGAAACCCCTCTCAAATCCTACGCTTTGAGCCTTATGGAAGCGCAAATCAAGTCATCGTTGCCGAGTTGGAATAGGACACTTGCGTTTCAGGAATACAACGATGAGATCGTCAACTCGGTGAACTCGATTGTCAAGGCATCTATTGACCCGAAATTGGCTAACTTGCCGGTCATGGCTCCATTGAAAGAGTATTTGGCTCAACGTAATGCGATTGTAAATGTGATTACTCGTGGTTCTGGTCTTACCAGCGTCAACTCTTGGCGCAACAACCGTGGTGGTATTGCCGAACGTGAGGCTTTGAAGATTATTGGGGATCAAATTGCTGAGAAAAATCCAGCGTTCCAGGGCGTGTGGGATAGTGTTCTATCCAGAGAATTTAAGACTCTCACCGAACAAGAAAAACTATTGGCTCAGACAGGACAGTTACCGTAATGGCTCCAAGACCTAAACAGAGTGGCTCAACTTCTACAACTACCCCTCCGCCAGTTGGACCAGCCCCGTCAACAACCGTTCCGTTGTCCCCTGAAACGCAAGCGATTATTGCCGCCGTTCAAGGTTCACTTGGCTTTGGTGGACCAGGCAAGGACATTCTTGGCTTTGAGGGTAGTGGCGTTTTTGAGGGCGGTCGTCTTATCCAGTATGAGGGGCCACGTAAAACTGTTGGTGGGGAGCAAGTTCTCCCACAATATTTTGAAGGTGATGAACAAAATATCGCTACTTGGGATGCCGAGGAAGTTATTGCTTGGCAGAAACGTCTTGCTTCTGGCGGGTACTTTTTGGGTGAGTCATATCAGCCAGGTATCGTTCGCCAGTCAACTCTTGACGCATACAAGCGGGCGTTGGTTGACGCTAACCAAAGCTTCATTAGCGTTGAGCAGGCGTTGGAACGTTCAAAGAAGTTCCCGTATTCGGGTGGTACTGGTGCGTTGAAGAAGTATCGCATGACTGCCGCAACGGACTTGCAGAATGTTTTTGACAAGGTTTCGCAGAACGTGTTGGGTCGTACTTTGGATACCGAAGAACTGGACAAGTTGGTTAAGACTTATCAGGGTGTTGAGCTTGCCGGTCAGAAGTCGCAGGCTGGTGTAGCTGAGCAGGCCCCTACTGCTGCTGCTTTTGCACAGAAGAAGATCGAGGCTGGTAATCAGGATGAGGCTGATGCTGTCCAGTTTGCGGGATATGCACAAGTGTTAGAAAGGATGCTCGGTGGCTGAGGCAAAGAATCCTCGTAAGGCGTATATTGACGCAAAGATTAAGGCTGGTTCTACTAAGACACGTGCTGAACTTGGGCGCGAGTATGACGAGGAACAGGCAAAGAAGGCGACGACTGTTGCGAATCCTGCCGATTTGAAAGCAAAGGTCGACCGCTATCTTCCTGCGTATTCGTATTTGTTGGACCCTAACGGTGTATTCGGTCCTGATGTTGCACAGGTGTTGGCTGATGCTGTGGCTCAAAACTATCAAGACCCCCGTCTTGAAGGTGCGTTGGCTGCAACAAACTTTTTTAAGACTGCTACACCTGAGCAGAAAGCTTTTGCTAAAAGGCAGCTTCCGGCAGGTAAAGCACAGATCACCGCTGAAGCGAACAGTATTAAACAGTTGGCGAAGTCTTATAACTATGCGCTTTCGGATGCTGAGTTGCAGGCTGTTCTTACCGGTGCGCCGATGCCTGGTACTGGTAAACCTATTTCGCAGGATGAGTTGTTGAACAAAATGAAGTCGTCTGCTAAGGGTGTGTTGCCTCATTTGTCGTCACAGATTGATGCTGGTCTGTCCTTGAAGGACATCAGCGAAAACTATAAGCAGTATGCTGCACAGATTTTGGAGCGTGACCCTAACCAGATTGATATGTTCCAGGGTCCGTTCTTGGATGCTTTTGGTAATGCTGAAAAAGGTCAGATGTCTTTGGGTGATTGGGTTGCGAAACTTAAGTCTGATCCGCGTTACGGCTATCAGAACACTAAGGCCGCTAACAGGGATGCACAGTCTTTGGCTTTAACTATTGCTAAAGCGTTTGGAAAGGTTCGATAATGAGCGACATTGGTTTTGGTGGCGTAGATTTCGGTCTTGGTTTAGAGAACCTTAACGCTGAATTAGCGGCATATTTTCAGACTCCTGAAGGTCAAGCGAATCTTGCTGCATCAGGTTTCCAAATGCCAGAAGTCGCAACTGGCGGTGACTCAATGGTGTACGCAGGCGGTGTCCCTAGAAGCGTGTTTGACGAATCTGCGCCGTACGTTTCACCTGCCGCCCCACCAGAACCTCCTGCCCCTGCTGCACCAGCTTTCTCGCCTAACCCTGATGCACGTAACACGATCAAGGCAGTTCTTTCTACCTATGGTTTGGAATCATTGGCAGAAGTTTTGTGGGGCAACTACACATCAGGTTTGGTTGACATCAACAATGAGCAAGCGTTGGTGTTCTCAATCCGTGACACCGATCAATATAAAACCCGTTTCGCTGGCAACGCTGCACGTATGAAAAAAGGATTGGCTGAACTTTCCCCAGGCGAGTACATCGGTCTTGAAGATTCTTACCGTCAAGTTATGCAGTCAAATGGTTTACCTCCAGGGTTCTATGACCAGAACGATGACTTTTCAAAACTGATTGAGGGTGATGTTTCACCGTCTGAGTTGCAGGATCGTGTTCAGCAGGGTTATGCGGTTGTTGCCCAATCTGATCCAGAGGTTAAGCGTCAGATGCAAACCTTGTATGGGGTCACGGAAGGTCAGTTGGCTGCATACTTTATTGACCCAGAGCGCACAGCCCCGCTGCTAAAACAGCAGGCTAGGGCCGCTCAGATTGCTGCTAGAAGTCTGGAGCAGGGTGGTATTCAGTTGACTGGACAGTTCGCAGAGAACTTGGCATCCCGTGGAATTACTGAACAGCAGGCTCGCGCAGGCTTCGCTGAAGTCGGTGCTTTAGGCGAACTACGACAGACTTTCGCGGGTGAAACTGCGCTGACCGGTGAACAACTGGCAGGTGCGGCGTTCGGGATTGATGTCGCCTCGCAACAAGAGATTGAACGTCGTAAGCGTCTCCGTACTGGTGAGTTCGCTGGCGGTGGATCATTTGCTCGGACAACTGGTGAAACATCAGGCTCTATTTCTACTTCGGTGGGTAAAGCACAATAGGATACTTGACATTGTCAAGTGAGGTGTGTGTATACTGTTAATGTTCGGTTACGGACACCATTGGAAACCCCCCGATTTCAATGTGCAAAAGGGGTGAGACTTGCAGCCATTCGATAACCTCCAGTCGAATGTGGGCAGAAGGAGTGGGTCATGTCAGATGCAAACTACGAGTTTGAGGATGATGTAGTTCAAGACCAGCAGCAATCGAAGGACCCTGTGCGAGCGCACCTGCGAAAGCTTGAAGCCGAAAATAAGGCTTTACGCGAGCAGGCAGCATCAGCAGAGGCAGCCCGACGAGAACTTAACTTCGTGAAAGCGGGCGTAGACCCCAACGATCCGAAGTACAAGTATTTCGTTAAAGGCTACGACGGTGAATTAACACCGGAGGCGATTCGACAAGCAGCAGAAGAAGCAAGTCTCATACCTAGCCAGAACAATGAAAGGGCTGCTGAACAGCAGTCATGGAATCGGGTGGCACAGGCAGCGAAAGCTGGACAGACAAGCGAACCTCCTGTTGATTACGCTCAACGTATTGCACAAGCAAAATCCGCGGATGAAGTGATGCAACTACTGGCCCAGGCGAGAGCCGAAGCAGAAAAATACTAATCACTCCCCATTGGATTCACATTCTTTGGGGCTACCCCTAAAGGAAAAGACAAATGTCTTATACCCAGCAAAGTTCGGTTGACACCGACCAGGCAGCGTATGACCGTTTGGCGTATTTCGCCCTACGTTCAGAACTCTTGTTCGACCAAGCAGCCGATGTTCAACCAACCAACCAGTCAATGCCTGGTTCTTCGGTAATCTTCACGATTTTCGCAGACCTCGCAGAAGCAACCAGCACACTTGCTGAAACCACTGACGTTACACCTGTAGCGATGAGTGACAGCCAAGTGACTGTAACCCTTGCCGAATACGGCAACACAATCAACACCACCGCAAAGCTCCGTGGAACTTCGTTCTTGGACATTGATGCAGCAGCAGCGAACCTTATCGGTTACAACGCTGGTGACTCAATCGACAAGGTTGTTCGCGACGTTCTTGCTGGCGGTGACAACGTTGCCTACGGTGGCGGTGGATCATCTGATCCTTCAAGCCGTGTAACGGTTCAGGCTGAGGACATCATTGAAGCCAACGACATCCGTAAGCAGACTGCTGCTCTACGTGCTGCAAACGTTGCAACCTTCAATGGTTACTACATGGGTTACATTCACCCAGACGTTTCCTATGACCTTCGCCGTGAAACCGGTGCAGCATCATGGAACGCCCCACACGTTGCTGTAGACACAGCAAACATCTACAACGGTGAGATCGGAACCTTTGAATCAGTACGATTCATTGAAACCCCTCGCGCAAAGGTGTTCGCTAACGCATCAAACGGAACCAGCACAACTGGAACGATTGACGTGTACTGCACACACATCATGGGTCGTCAGGCGTTGGCTAAGGCTTACAGCCAGGTTGACGGAAACGGCATGGTTCCGAAGGTAGTTCGTGGACCTGTTGTTGACTCGCTCATGCGTTTCAACCCAATCGGTTGGTACTGGCTCGGTGGCTATGGCCGCTTCCGCGAAGCATCGTTGCGTCGCATTGAGTCGTCATCCAGCATTGGTGTTAACGCTTAATTGAGTTAACCCTCCACAAGATGTGGGGTAGCCGAGTCCCCTCGCTCGGTTGCCCCACTTTTTGTATTTGGTATAGTCTTTTTAGCGAAAGGTTTGTATGTCGATTTCTAATTATGCGGAACTGAAAATCCTTGAACACACCACAGGCAAGACTGCTTGGACTATTCCTTCAAACGTGTATGTGAAGTTGCATACTGGTGATGCTGGTGAGGCTGGAACTTCTAACGCTGCTACTGAGACGACTCGCAAGGTTGCTGCTTGGGCTTCAGCAGCGTCGGGTTCTATCGCGACTTCTGCGACTTTGGAGTGGACGAACGTTGCTGCTACTGAAACTTATTCGCATTGGTCTATGTGGGATGCGTCGACTGGTGGTAACTGTTTGTGGACTGGAGCGTTGTCGTCGTCTGCTGCGGTTACGGCGGGCGATACTTTTCAGATCACTTCTCTCACGCTGTCGCTCGACTAGCCGTTAGGGGATAACCCCTCATGGCGCAAACAGCAGTCACAGGTTTTAGCGAACCGTTTGTTGATACTCACCCGTTTTATCGGGCAACCTATTTTCGTGTTGTTAGTCGTACCGCGACTGGTGTTGGTGATGGTTCTGCTTCTGTTGCTTCAGGATCGGCACAGGTTCGTTTAGGTCAGTTAACTGACTTTAGTTTCCCTTACCGTTTCGGCGGTCGTTTCTATTTGGGTGTTCGTGCGGTTCTCACCGTTACTGCTACAGCTGACGGTTTAGGTACTGCTTCTTCTTCGGCACAGGTGTTGCGTCAACGGCAGGGTACGGGTAGTGGTACTGGTTCGGAGTCTGCGACACGCATCGTTGTTCTTCTCCGTTCCGCAACTGGTTCGGGTGTTGGGACGATGGATTCAACGGGGTTGCATATTGCGCCTCGTACAGCCACAGGTTCAGGTGTTGGCTCTGGTACAGCGTCAGGTCAGATTACGCCTGTTAGAACGGCTGTGGGTAGCGGATCAGGGGCTTCTAGCGTCACGTTCATCCGTGTCCCTATCCGTACTGCTACGGGATCAGGTGAAGGTTCGGGGGATGCGGTTGATCTTGTTGTCAACATTCGTACCGCAACAGGTTCCGGTGAAGGCACATCAGTCACATTGGGTGGCATCCTGTACTTCCGTACCGCCACAGGTTCGGGTACTGGCACAGAGTCAGCGACATGGGTAAAGTCGCACATCTTCCGTGTGCCATACACCTACAACTACCCTGGCGGTTACTTCGGTGGTGGCGATGTCGCTAACCGTTTAGGCCGTTACAACCGTTCGGGTGTTCGAGGCAGAAACCTTTACAAGCTAACCAACGGTGAGTACACGATTGTGGATCAACGTGATCTTGGTCAGGTAGCGAAACTTTGGTACGGTGGTAGGGATCACTTCCTAACCGATGCAGAGGTGGAAGAACTAACCGCAGCAGGATTCGGAGACAGTATTACCTGATGGCTATTTTTCGTCCACCTACCGACAACTTTGTGCGTCCCACTTTGGCAGAGAACT
>ENA-UPTJ01001017-UPTJ01001017.1-marine-metagenome-genome-assembly--contig:-NODE-1017-length-15903-cov-10.198511_pt1 | contig 15903 bp, 10 predicted proteins | sample MGYA00238168_ERZ767080 | MGnify/ENA primary metagenome ERZ767080 (study PRJEB28935, sample SAMN06266237) | marine metagenome | isolation source: Columbia River Estuary | place: USA:Columbia River... | reverse complement strand
CGGTAACATTAACCGCCGCGTAACCATTGTCCCCATTCCTCTTACTGTTAAGTATTGCTGGGATAAGTGTTTCCAGTGTGATGGTAGCAGCCCTATCATCACCTCCTCCATTCGCAGCCTGACCCAAAGCATCAAGCCTTTGTCGGTTTATCCAAACCCATTCAACGGCGAGATGAACGTCAGCTACGAGAACACTCGTTCTTCCAAAGTATCGGTTGAAATCGTCAACCTGCTTGGTCAGTCGGTCAAGTCGCTCTACAACGGCCAGCAAGCTGCCGGTCAGCACGAGTTGGTTTGGGACGCGACTTCGACATCTGGTGCCAAGGTTCCATTCGGTACCTACTTCGTGCGTCAGGTTGTTGATGGCAAGACCTCCGTTAAGAAGGTTATCTACAACCGTTAATCACTTCTCCAAGATTTCAAAAGAAGCCGCGGTAACGCGGCTTTTTTTTTGTTAAATTCGTCGCGTCTAAATCTCAATTTTTTGGTATGAACAAAGGTTTTGCAATGACCTCGAGGGTCCTCAAAGGACTTCTTGGTTTGGGAGTTCTGGGTATGGTATTGGCGGGCACTGTATCCATTGCGACAGGCCAGGTGCTGCGGTCCAGTCCCCGTTTTCCAACGGATACTTCTTTGGTGACCATTGTTTACGATGCATCGCAAGGGAATGGAGCCTTGGCGGGCGTTGCGCCGCCCATCTATGCCCATACCGGAGTCATCACCAACCTTAGTACATCACCAACGGATTGGAAATACGTTCGCGGTAGCTGGGGAACGACCAATGCACCGCTCATGACGTCTCTTGGCAACAATTTGTACAGTATTTCGTATGTGCCCAGAACCTTTTACAACGCAACGGCCAATCCTCCAGGGGTGCCTGCTGCCGAGACGATTCGTTCCCTGGCCTTTGTTTTTCGGAACACCGCAGGAACCATCGTTGGACGCGCAGCGGATGGTTCTGATTTGTATTTGCCTCTCTACGCTGCAGGTCAATTGCATACGGCCATTTTGAACCCTTCGGGTAACAACAGCATTGTTCAGCCGGGGAGCAATTTGACTTTTGTGGGGGCTGCATCCCAGGTTTGTAGTTTGTCATTGCGTGTGAATGGGGCCGTGGTAGCTACCACGGTCGGTGATAGCTTGGGCTATGTACTTCAATTTCCTCAAGCCGGGAATTACGATTTGATATTGGAGGCCCAGGTTGCATCAGGAAGTCCAATTGTTCGGGACACAACTCGTTTGGTGGCCTTGGGGAACCAAGCTGCACAACCGCTACCGCCCGGAACGGTGGAAGGGGTTAATTATATCAACGATAGCACCGTGGTTTTGGCATTGTATGCGCCGTTGAAGCAACACGCCTTTGTTTTGGGGCCCTTCAACGATTGGTCGCCTGATGGCACCTATCGCATGAACCGCACCGCCGATTCGGCTTGGTATTGGTTGCGGTTGGAGGGCTTGACTCCTGGTCAAGAAATTCCATACCAATACCTGGTGAACGGCAGCCAGCGCGTTGCCGATCCCTTTGCCATCAAGATTTTGGATCCGTCCAACGACCGCTTTATTCCGGCTACCACCTATCCAAATCTACTATCGTATCCAACAGGTACTTCGGGTATTGTTAGCGTTATGCAGCCAGGGGCCCCAGCCTACGCTTGGCAAAACACCGGATTTCAGCGCCCTGACCCTCGCAAATTGGTGACTTACGAATTGCATGTTCGGGATTTTGTGGGAAGCCGACGCTACAAGCATGTCATGGATTCGTTGGGTTATTTGCAGTCCTTGGGGGTCAATTGCCTGAGTTTGATGCCGGTGAACGAGTTCGAAGGCAATGATTCATGGGGATACAACCCCAGCTTTCACTTGGCGGCTGATAAGGCTTATGGCACCGAAAACGATCTCAAGGCCCTCATCGATTCCTGCCATGGACGGGGTATTGCGGTGGTGTTGGATGTTGTGATGAACCATGCTTTTGGCCAAAGTCCGCTGGCTCAACTGTGGTGGGATGCCGCTAACAATCGCCCGGCGGCGAACAGCCCGTATTTCAACCCTGTCCCCAAGCATGACTTTAATGTAGGCAATGATTTCAACCACGAGAGTCCAGCAACGCAACGGTTGCTTCATCGGGTGGTTCGGCATTGGCTGATGGAGTATCGAGTGGACGGCTATCGTTTTGATTTATCCAAAGGCTTTACGCAGACCAATACATTGGGTAATACCGGTGCGTGGGGTAATTACGATGCGGCCCGGGTGGCTTTGTGGAGGCGGGTGGCCGATTCGATGTGGGCGATGTCACCGAATTCCTATGTCATCTTGGAACACTTGGCCAACAACGATGAGGAGAAGGTTCTGGGCGATTACGGAATGTTGTTATGGGGCAACTTGAATTATGCGTTCAATGAAGGCACTATGGGCTTTCCTACCAACTCGTCTTTTAGTTGGGCCAGCCACAAAGCCAGGGGCTGGAACAAGGCTGGGGTCATGGCTTATGCCGAGAGCCACGACGAAGAGCGCCTGATGTACAAGAATCTGCAATTTGGCGCTCAGAATTCTTTGGTCAATGTTCGGAATCTCAATACCGCCCTCAAGAGGCAGGAATTGGTCCCGGTTTTTCTGATGAGCATCCCCGGCCCCAAAATGTTATGGCAGTTTGGGGAATTGGGCTATGATTTTTCGATTAACCGCTGTCCCAATGGAACCGTGAACGCCAATTGCCGAACCGATGCCAAACCAGTCCGTTGGGATTATTTCACAACCCCTGAGCGCAAATATTTATATCGTGTCTGGTCGGCCATGAACCAATTGCACAAGAACGAGCCAGCTTTTGCCACGGATTCTTTCTTTTTGGCGGTAGCGGGCGGAATCAAACAGATTCGTTTGGTGCACCCGGACATGCATGTTGTGGCTGCCGGTAATTGGGATGTTGCCGTTCGGCAAGGCATATTGCTGTTCCCGGACAATGGATGGTATTACGATTATTTTACGGGCGATAGTGTACAGGTAACCAATTTCACGATAAACGTGATTTTGGACCCCGGTGTTTACAAACTTTACACCTCTCGTCGACTGAGTCCCCCCAACCTGGCCTTGGGTCATAACGAGGCCGATGATTGGTGGGAAACGCCACGTTATGGTGATTTGGAAGTGTATCCCAACCCGGCCATCGAAGGATTTACGGTTCGTTGGCCATCCAACAACCCAGAACCTCAGAGCCTGCAATTAACGGATGTGCAGGGCCGGGTATTGGATCGCATGGAAACCCAACACGACGGACAATACCAATGGGTGCATTGCTCCTCTTGGCCCGCCGGGGTTTCACCCGGGGTTTATATCATCCGCGGGCCGCAGGGCCGCAGTGCTCGCTTGATCCGGCCTTAGCCCGGTGTTGGGCCTTGGGCGGCTCGCTTAGTACCCGTCGTTTTGGGTCAGGTTGGGGTTGGCGATGATATCCGAAAGGGGTAAGGGATAAACCTTGAATTTGGGGTTGATCGCTTGACCGGCCGCAGGACCGCCTTTGTAAGGCCAGAGGTAATCGCCTTCAATAAAGCGATTGAAGCGAATCAAATCCGTACGACGCAATCCTTCCCATAACAATTCCCGACCTCTTTCGTCGCAGAGTTGGTTCAGGGTAGGTAGTGCGCTGATGTTGTTGGAATTGTTGCCGTAGGCCCTTTGCTGTACCCGGTTGTAGTATTCAATGGCATTGGCCGAGGATCCAGCACCGCCACGTACAATGGCTTCGGTGTACATCAAATAAATATCGGCCAATCGGAAGATGGGGAAATCAATATCCATGAAGTTCCGCTGAGGGTCGTTGCCGTATCCACCGCTGCGGGTTTTGTTACAAAACTTGGAAACCAGAACCCCTTTGCTGAACTCGGTCCAATCTGTTTGCAGGCTAAGGTCGGTGGTCATCCCCATGGTATCCAAAAGGAATTTGCGGGAGTCGCTGCTGTCGGCCGGGAACCAATTCCATACCTGGGGGGTGGCACGGTTACCTGCCCAGCCACCGTCGGTGCCCCGCTTTTCTCGGTAGGCTGCCGTAGGGGCAGAAGGCGTGGAGCTTTTGACCAAGAACGTGGTACCGCCGTAATTCTGTGAGCGGAGTCCATCAAAATTGATGGCAAAGATGATTTCGTTGGTAGCCAAATGATTATCAGCCAAAAACAAATTGGCGTATTGTGGCTCCAAGGAATAACCGGCGTCGATGACCTTTTGGCAATAGGTGGCGCATTCGCTGTATTTGGGCGTGTTGATATAGACCTCGGCATTGAGGTAAAGGCGAGCAAGCAGGGCCCAAGCAGCGGCCTTGTCAACCCGGCCGTATTGGTTGGAACGGGGTTCGGGCAAAAGGTTTTCGATTTCTTTGAGCTCGGACTCAACATAAGTGAAGAGTTGGGCACGGCTGGCTTGTTCTGGGATCCCCGATCCAGGGCGATCTTCTTCGGTCACCAAGGGCACTTTTCCAAAAAGGTCGATGGCGTGGTAATAACTGAGGGCGCGCATGAAGCGGGCCTCGGCCTTGTAGCCCAGGATGGTGGCTTTCTCCGAAGCTGAGAAGGCTTTGTCGGCCAACCAATCTTCGGAACAATGATAGATGAACTCGTTGCAAAGCGGAACCTGATAGAAAATCCGCGCATACATCATGTTCACAAAAGAGCTTTGTGAATTCCAGTCTGCTTCATTCAAATCCCGAATCGAGGCATCACCAGACCAAGCGCAAAGGGCCTCTTCGGTTGGCAATTCCTGGAGATTCCACAGGACGCGGAGGTATTGGGAAAAACCCTCATCGCCAGAGATATCGCCTTGACCGGCAGGACCTTGGTTGCCTGAGAGGGAAAGGCCCCCGTAGATTTTGGCGAGCACCATGGTGTAATTGTCTGTTTTGTTACGGCAGGTATCGCAAGGCGCGTAGACCGTTGCGCTGTTCAAGCCGTATTTGGGATAGAGGTTGAGCCCGTCAAAGCAGGAGGTGGTGAGCCCCACAAGTAGTACCGCAACAGCCAAACCCGGAGCGCGAAACGCATGCGAAAGGAAAGATAAAATTTTCATAACCTAGAGAATTAACAGGATTAAAACTTGAAGTTGAGGTTGATGCTGTAAACACGGGCGCGAGGGTAGATGTTGTTATCAATACCCCCAAAGATTTCGGGGTCAACGCCCGAATAATTCGTTAACACAAAAACGTTTTGAATTGATGCCGAAAGGCGGAATGCCAGGTCGTTGCCAAAAGGCTTGCCAAAATCGTAGCCAACAAAGAGGTTGTCCATGCGTAGGAAGTCGGCCCGCTCCAGGTAATAGTCGGATTTGAGCTGGTTGAGACGGAAGCCGGTGTTGAGGTAATCCGTCGTGATGTTGTTGATGAAACCAAGGCTGCCACCGGTACCGGCCAGGGTTCCGTTGTTGGAATTGACGTTGTTGTACATGTATCGACCCAATTCAGCCCTCATGCTGAAACCGGCGTTCCACTTCTTGTAGCGAAGGTTCGAGAAGAATCCGAGGTAAACGGTCGGAATAGGGTTCTTGTCTTTTTGGAGATCCTTGGCGGTGGGGCTGCTGATGGTGTCTTTGCCGTTGGGGGCCCAGTATTTGCCCTCGATGGGACGACCATCGGCGCCGTAAATTTGGTTGTACATGTAGAACGTGTAAGGGGTATAGCCCACGCTATGGATTTGAATGGTGTTACCAACACCTCCGGAAATGCCACCGACCAGAATGCCTTGGTTGGTGGAATCGGGTACCCGGGTCAACTTGGTGATCGTGGTCCGGTTCCAGGTAGCGTTAAACCCAAATTCTAGGTTCATTTCTTTGTTATCAATGGCCACGGCATTGATGTTCCATTCGACACCTTCGTTCTCCAAGTCACCCACATTGGTGAGGATGAGGTCCGAGAAATTGGTGCCGGCGATGGTGGGGATGACGGCCAAAAGATCGTAGGTCTTCTTTTTGTAATAATCAATCGAACCATTGATGCGGTTTTTGAAAAAGCCGTAATCCAAACCAATGTTGGTGCTGGAGGTTTCTTCCCACTTCAGATTGGCGTCAAAGCCCTGAGGGCGCAACATTGGGAGGAAAGTGTTACCAAATTGGTAATAGGCCGATGGTGTGCTCTGGCTGTAGTTGGCCAAATAGCTGTAATCGCCGATACCGTCTTGTTGGCCGGTGATACCCCAACCAATGCGCAACTTCATATTGGAGATAGCGGGCAGGCTGTTAAAGAAGCCCAAATCGCTCATGCGCCAGGCAAAGGCCACCGACGGGAACAAACCCCAACGGTTTTCGGGAGCAAAGCGAGAGGAACCATCGGCACGCAATGTAGCGGTCAGGAGGTAGTGGTCCAGGAAGGTGTAATTCAAACGACCGTAGAAGGACATCAGGGCATTCTCGGTGAAGAAATCGAAGGGGTTGGGCTTTTGGATGGTATCCCCGCGTTGATTAATATCCGGGAACGTGGGACTCTCGGTGCTCCAGTGCTGGAAGCTGTAACCACCGGTCACATCCATGCTGGAGAGCAAGGATTTGAGTTCCTTCTTGTAATTGAAATAGGTATCGATGAGGCGGTTGGTTTTGGTCATCGCGTATTGGTTGTTGACTCCGCGACGGGTCCAAACAGCAGCGGCGTTGGAATCAATCACCACCGATCCCGTGCTGGATGAGTAATCGCCCCCCAGATTAAGGAAGAAGTGCAGGTCGGAAAGGCCGGGCGTTTCAAAGTCCAGTAACACATTACCGATAAAGCGATTGACCGAACTGCGGTCTTCTTTTTGGTTCAACAAGCCCATGGGGTTCTTGGTGGCCAATTGGAGGGGTTGAGCGTTGTTGGCCCATTCAAAGTACCCGTTGTAAGCGCTGGTATCCCGTTTGACGGGGCGTGATGGGTCAAAAACGACTGCGGAACCGATGGCGCCTCCGTCGGCAAAGCGGTTTTGGAGATTAAAGTATTTGGTGTTAAGATCGACTTTGAGGTAGGGGCCGATTTTGGGGCTGAGGTTGAGGTTGAGGCCGGTGCGCTCCAATTTGCCGGTGCGCAGGTTGCCTTGCTCGTCGTAGCGTTCAAAGCCCAAGCGATAAGGCAGGTCCTTGATACCACCCGATAAGGTCAGGTTGATGTCGTTGATCAGGGCCAGTTGATAAATTTCGCTTTGCCAGTCGGTTGAATTGTTGGCCGAGGGTTGGTTGAGGAGGTTTTTCTGAGCGTTGGTGCCTTTTTCGCGGATGAGTTGTTTGAGTTGGGCGGTGTCGAGGACATTGACGGTGCGTGTGATTTGTTTGGCCGACGAATTGGTGGTAAGTTCCAAGCGAATCCCGTCCGAAGCGGCGCCTTTTTTGGTGGTAATCAAGATAACTCCGTTGGCCGCTCTGGAGCCGTAAATCGCTGCGGCGGAGGCGTCTTTGAGGACGGTGAAGGTTTCGATGTCTTCGGGGTTGATGAGGGCCAAGGGATTGGCCGCACCGGCAATACCGCCGTTATCCACCGGTACACCGTCGATCACGATCAAGGGATCGTTGCTGGCGTTCAACGAGGAACCACCGCGGATACGAATAACGGAACCGCCGCCGGGAAGACCGCTGTTGTTGGTGATTCGCACACCGGGGGTTTTACCAATGACGAGTTGTTCAGGCGTTGAGAAATTCCCTTGTTGGAAGACTTTGGAAGGAATGGCCGTGACTGCCCCGGTTAGGTCCCTGGTTTGCGTGGTACCATAACCAACAATGACGGCCTCCTGCAGAAGTTGGGCGTCTTCGGTCAACGTGAAATTGGCGGTTGTAACCCCGGACGAACGGACCGTGACCGATACAGATTGGGTTTTGTAGCCCAAATAGGAAACATCCAAGGTTATGTTGCCGGGTCGAAGGTTGCCGATGGTGTAGTTTCCGTTGATGTCGGTGGCCGCTCCGGTGGTGCTGCCTTTGACCGTGACATTCGCGCCGATGATGGGCTGATTGCCTTTGTCCACAATCCGGCCGGCAATGGTGCCGGAACCCTGACCTGCACTAAGCAACGGAAGCCAAAGCAGCAGGTTCAACAAAAAGGCTTGTCCAAAGCCTGTGAGGTTGGTGTGTTTCATGGTTTGGTTTAAGGAAATTTTGGTTTGGAAGGCTGGCAAAAACGATGTTATCAAACCGTAAATGCCTTGCATTCCCGAAATAACGAATTATTGTGGAAAAAACCTACAATTTTCCCACAAAACGATAGCCCCCGGTCAAGGGTTTGGGGTCCAGAAGGGCCAAGGCTTCGGCCCCCAGGCGGCGGACCTTGCCGGGTACTTCAAAGCAGTCTTCGGGCACGATGACCAGGTATCGGGGGTAGGCCGATTTGGGCAAGCAAGGGGCCCAGGTGTGGGGGTAAAGAGGGTCCTTGGGAAGGGTATCAAGCATGCTTTGGGGTAGACAAAGCGCCACTTGCTCCCCCCAAACAGGGTCTGGAAGGGGCGCTAAGTACCAATGAGGGCCGTTAAGCCAAGCTAAATCCGGGTTTTGGGCGGCCGAAAAGCGGATTTGAGCCTCTAATTCGTCGATTAACAGGGTATGACCCCCGCTTTGGATGGTTAAATCGGCCCTTCCCAGCCAATCAAAGGTCCCCTCCGCGGGGTTGAGCTTGGCGATTTCCCGGGTTGAAAGGGGTTGATGGTTGGTTACCGGGCCCGTTACGACCAAGGCACCGACGTTGATGTCGTTTGGGTCGTTGGAAGTCGAATTCAGGGGTTCCAGGGAAATTTGAAGACCGGGTAAGGGTTTGTACGAGGCCTGAGGATGAGGGAAGAGCTGCTGCAAGGCAAAATGCCCGGCGGTTTCGGTCATTCCAAAGCCCAAAAAAACCCTCCAGGGCTTGCCGTTTGCGGGGGCCCGTTCCAGAACCTTGCGTAGGTCGGTCACGGCCGGACCACCACCCAGAAGCAGAGTTCCCAATCGATCCCCAGGGTCCATCCCCTGGTCTAGCCAATGCCGAAGCAAGGCCAAGGCCTGGGAGGGGACCAAAGACAAATGGTCCAAGTAGGCATCGTAGGGGCGGGGCGGGGTTGTGTTGTCGCCGGGTTTTTGGGTCCAGGGTTGAGGACGAAGGTCCAAAGCCAGGGGGACCGAAATCATCCCAAAAACCGAGGCTCGGACCAGGCTCATTTTGCCACCCATACCAGTCGCCGGCAAGACCATGCCAACGCGTTGACCGGGCGACCAGCCCAGGGCTTCTTGGCTGGATAGGGCTGCTTGTATCATTTGTTCCCGGCTGAGGCGATGGCTGCGCGATGGGCCGGTGGTTCCAGAGGTTTGGAATACAAATTCATTCTGACGCGGGTCCTCCCAAAGGGCCAGGAAATCCTTGGCGGCTTGGGGTAAATCGGGGAGGAGGTAGAGCATAACGGGGCAAGCCTTGGTTGCGGATTTAGGCTTCGAGGGATGGGATGCTTAGCAGGCCGTTTTGAACCCGTAACAAAGAAGGAAAGTTATTGATGTACAAGGCGCCGGTGCCCAATCCCTGGGCCAAGGGGTTCTGGTGTTTTTGGGTTTGTTCCAAGGTCCAATGAGCCAAGGCTTCCAATCCGATATTGGATTCCAAAGCCGAGGTGATCCACCAGCCCAAACCCAGGTCTTGGGCAATTTGGATCCAGGCTTCGGCCTTGCGGAAACCTCCCAAAAGGCCGGGCTTGAGCACCAAAAACGAAACCCCGCTTTGGGCCAACCAGGATCGGCTTGATGCGTCCGGGTAACGGTGCAGAATGGACTCATCCAGAGCGACCGGCAAAGTGCCGGGTTGGCAGATATCAGGTAAACATGAATCGTATCGAACGGGCAGGGGTTGTTCAATGCTATGAACCTGAAGGCTTTGCAAAGATTGCATTCGCAGGGGTGCGGTATCCGGGTCAAAGGCTCCGTTGGCATCGACCCGGATTTGCAAGCGCTCAACCGGGTAGGCTTCCCTCAATTCTTGCAACAATTCCAATTCGGCGGGCCAATCCAGGGCTCCGATTTTGAGTTTGATGCAGCGGTATCCTGCCTTAACTTTTTGGTGGGCCTCGGATCGCATGTTTTCAATTTCGTTCATCCAAACCAGGCCGTTCACGGACAAGGTTTTGAAGGCGCCCTCCTTCAAAGGGGTTTTTGTGCTTTCTTCGGTCGTTGGGTTGCGATGAATATTTGTTGATAATTGTTTTAACAACGATTCAAATCCAAAGACAAGGGAAGGATGATCGCGACGATAACGCTCCAAAGCGGGTTCCATAGCGGCAGCCAAAATATCAAAATTCGGAGCGGAAGCAGCGACCTCGTTGAAATGCCGGACGGCTTCGTGTAGTGTTGCGGTCCAATGCTTTTCGTCCACCCAATCCGGGCTGAGACCGGGCAGAGGGGCGCATTCGCCGTAACAACCGCCGTAGGTCAGCACCCAGATCGGGCGTGTTAACAGGGTGTTTCGAGAGGTTCGGGCCGGTTGCCCAAAGATGAGCTCCAGGCGTTGAACGCTTAGCGTGTGCTTGGCTGCTTCGGGATGCGGACGGAGTGGGCTCATGGGGTTCTCCAATACAAAATCCAGGGCATCAAGGCCATGACCAAAAGGTAGAGGGCGGTGGGTTTGAGGTAAGCATCGTAAGCGGCGGGTTCACGGACTTGCCAGATCCGACGCAGAAGGCTGGAATAGGCCAGGGTCATCAACGACCATCCCCAGGTCAAGGGTACCGAGCGGGGGTAGGCGTAGAGCAGCATACCCAGCAAGGCAACACCGACCAGGATGCTGTGCCAAACGCGGCCACCACGATCCCCCAAGCGGACGGCCAGGGTGATTTTGTTGTTTTGGGCGTCCAATTCCCGGTCGCGCAGGTTGTTTAGGTTGAGGACGGAGGCGGCCAAGAGTCCGGTACCCAGGGCCGGTCCCCAGTCGGCCGTTGACATGGTGACACCGTGCAGTGCCACTATTCCGGCGTAGGCCACCGGACCAAAAAAGGCAATCACGGCCACTTCACCCAGGCCCCGGTAACCGTAGGGGCGGCGGCCCACCGTGTAGCGGACCGCGGCGGCCACCGCGAGGAGACCCAGGACCAACCACAAGGCATAGGTTTTGGGGGAACCCTGGAGGTGTTGTAACAAGGCAAGTCCGCTGACGAGGGCGGCGGCGGCGGCGGCTACAATGGCGATGCGCATGCTTTTGGGGCTGATTTGGCCCGAAGCGACCATGCGGGCCGGGCCGATGCGGTCCCGATCGGCCCCGCTGACGGCATCCCCGTAGTCGTTGGCCAGGTTGGATAGGATCTGGAGCAGAAAAGCGGTCAGCAAGGCCTGGCCCACGATCTCGAACTGCACCTTGCCCTGAAGGGCCAGGAGACCGGCCGGCAAAAGAATCGCCGCCGCCGCCAAAGGCAGGGTGCGCAGGCGGAAGGCTTTTAACCAAGCACGCGGTGAAGCCGTTGTTGAAGGAACCGTTGGTAAGGGGTCGGACATGGGGTTTGAGTTTGCATCTTCGTGCCGTGAATGTAGTATCGGTCGCGTCGGTAAGTAAAAGTCTTGGAGAAAGGGTTTTGTTTAGCCAATTGTCCTTTGGGTTGAACCAAGGACAAAAATTAGGATTGCTGGGCCGGAACGGCTGCGGCAAAACCACTTTGCTGCGAATGATTGCCGGTTTGGACCGGCCCGATGACGGCGAAATTCGTATCAACAAACAAATCCGAACGGCCTACCTGGAACAGGATCCCTTGTTGGGAGCCACGGGCCCGGTGATGGACGCGATTTTGCACAACGACCGCCCTCAGAGTCGATGGCTTCGGGAATACTACGACCTCAGCGACCGGGACCACCTCAGCGAGGACGAGGTGGAGCGTATGAACCGCCTTCATCAAGTGATGGAAGAGCAGGGGCTTTGGACCTACCAGCGGGATTTTAATCGGTTGTTAGGGGAATTGGAAATTCCGGACCTCCGCCAAGACATGTCCACCCTTTCGGGTGGTCAGCGCAAGCGGGTTGCCTTGGCCGCCATGATGGTCGCCGAAGCCGACTTGATTTTGTTGGACGAACCCACCAACCACCTGGATTTGAACACCATCGAATGGTTGGAGAACAGGCTTCGCAACCAAAAAACGACCTTGTTGTTGGTGACCCACGATCGGTATTTTTTGGAATCGGTCTGCAACGGTATGCTGGAATTGGAACAAGGCAAATTGTATTTCCACCAAGGCGATTACGCCACTTTTTTGGAAAACAAAGAAACCCGCGAACAAATCCAAACAGCCGATGCCCAAAAAACCCGGGCCTGGTTACGCAAAGAATTGGAATGGATGCGCCGCCAGCCCAAAGCCCGCGGCACCAAGTCCAAAGCCCGAACCGAACAATTTTACAAGGTCAGCAACGAGGCCTCCAAGCGTGAAGTGCAGGGTCGTCTGGAACTGGACGGGGTAGGCCGCCCGCTGGGGGGCAAGGTTCTGGAGATTTCTTACCTAACCAAGTCCTTTGGCGATCGGAATTTGGTCAAAGAATTCACGTACAATTTTGTGAAAGGGGACCGGGTTGGCGTTGTGGGTCGCAATGGTTTGGGCAAGACCACTTTTTTGAATTTATTGACCGGGCATCTACGGCCCGACGGGGGTTCCGTGGAGTGGGGCGAACAAACGGTGGTCGGTTATTACCGCCAAGAATCCTTGGTTTACAAACCCGGCCAGACGGTCCTGGAACGCGTCCGCGAAGTGACCGATCATATCCGCTTGTCATCGGGCAAAGAAGTATCGGCCGGCGATTACCTGCAACGCTTTTTGTTTCCGCCCAAGCAACAACACGATAAGGTCGATAAATTGAGCGGTGGCGAAAAGCGAAGGCTACAGCTTTTGTTGGTTTTGATTGCCCAACCGAATTTTCTCATCATGGACGAGCCGACCAACGATTTGGATTTGGTGAGTCTGCAAGTATTGGAAGATTACCTCGAAAAATTCAAAGGCTGTTTGCTGCTGGTTTCCCACGATCGGTATTTTATGGACCGCTTGGTGGACCACATGTTTGTGTTTGAGGGTGAAGGGTTTATTCGAGACTTTCCGGGCAATTACACCGATTATCGTTTGAGTCAAAGCGAAGGCCGATTGAGTCAAAGCGAAGGCCGTTTGGGGACTGCGACCTCGGTGACCGCTTCGACCGATTCCTCTGCTAACCAGGCCAACAAGCCTGCCTCAGCGACAGCCAAGAACAAAAAGCGCGGTAACAAACCCACTTTTGCTCAAACCAAGCGCTACGAGGAACTTACGCAGCGTTTGGAGGTCATTCGAGCGGAGAAAGCCAACCTAATCGAACATTTGAATCGCAGCGGGGCGGCACCGGAAGACTATGCCGCTTGGGGGAAATCCCTGCAGGCTTTGGAATCCGAAGAGGAAAAAGCCGAATGGGAATGGCTGGAGCTCAGCGAGGTTCACGCACCGTAAAGACCCTGGACAGGTTAAAGCCAAAGTAGATGGACCCGTCGTTCCAATTCCCACGGGTATCGGCGATGAATTGGGCCTCGTTCAGGCCTCGGCTGTTGGTCAAATGCAGTTGAAAAACATGGCCCCCGGTTTCGATATCCACCCCCAGCGATAGGCTGTTTCGCGTTCCCAAGACCTCGGCTTTGGGCACCCAGATGTAATCCGCGTTGAGCGATACGCGGGGTCCTACTTTGATGCGTCCCCCCGTTCCGATCGCCATCAGGGTATTGGGTATTTCGGGTCCCGAGACCAAATTGCGGTGGAGCAAGGTGGGGGTGACTTGAAGGCTGAGATCCGCCGAGATTTTTTTGGCCAAAAGCAATTGATGGTAGTACGAAAGGCGGGAGCTGAAATAATTTTTGCGTTCCGGATCGGCCCATCGTTGGGCGCTGAGGATGGTGCCCGCAACATAACTCAGCGAAAAAGGCTTGGCGCCTCTTCCCCCCCCGCTTTGACGAATGATTTTGTATTTGATAAAACCATCGTAGGATTTTCCAACATTGGAACGGCCACCTCCAACCATCAAGCGTGGTGTGATTCCGTAGTCCAAAGACATACGCATCGAAGCCTGGTCCAGACCCCAAAGCTCGTACCAGCCTCCGTTAATCGCCCCAAAGCGGTGCATGATTCGAAAGTCCAGGACCCCGGCAGCCACGTTTTCAATGGAATGCGTGTTGATAACGCGGGTTGATTTGAAGGTATATGCAACCGGTTGAGCATCAGGATTTTCGTCGACAAGTAACAGGTCCGTTAACAAGTCGGTTGTGTTGGTATCGGTGGGGCTGTTGGGTTCGGTGGGGCTGTTGGGAACGTTGGAAGGCTTCGAATGTAAGTCCAGTTTGGAAAGTTCGGCATCCCTTGCAAACGTCGATCCGGCCAAAAACAAACTCAAAAATAAATTCAAAAACAAACCCAAAAACAAACAAGGACTCAAAAAGCGATTTTTCATAACAAATTGCTTAGTTGTTGGTGGGAAGGCCTTGGTTGGACCAAGCCCGAATTTTGTTGATATTGCAGGTCGACATGGGTCCGGAGGTGGGCATGACCAAAGGGTCTCCGGCCGAACGTCCGATGCGGTCCAGAATTTTGGCGATGTTGGCGGTACGCGATGCTGTGCTCTCCAAATTGAGATTCCCCGATGCCGATTGGTTGTTGTGGCAGCCCTGGCAATTGTTGGTGATGATGCCCTGGATCTCGGTGGAATAACTCACAGCGAGGGTATCGCAGGGAACGGCGGTTCCGTAGAGTTCCTTTTCGTTGTCGTAATAGCAGGCCTGGCCCATAATCAAAAAAAGGCCCGCCAAGAGAACGGCCCGGATAGATAGGACGGTCCGAATGGAGGCGAGGGGATGGAGTGGATTTTTCATGCTGGACAGGGCTAAGGCTCTTTAGCAAAAATAAGCCTTGGCTAATACCTTTGGGCGTTCAAACCATCCATGTCCACGACCCCTACTCCCACCCTTATTTTGGGTTCCGAAGGTCAATTGGGTTCCGAATTACGCAGGGCCCTCTTGGAGCAGCTCCCCCCGGAATCTGTGTTATGCACCGATTTGAGGCCTGGTCCACGGGCCGGTGATTCGCCCTTTGAGGTCCTGGATGTTTTGGACGAGGGTGCTCTGCGGAATGTTTTTGAGCGGTATCGCCCTCAAAGGGTTTATTTATTGGCAGCGATGTTATCGGCTACCGGCGAGGCGAACCCGCGCAAAGCGTGGAAGCTCAACATGGATGGACTCCTTCGCGTTATGGACTTGAGCGTGGAGATGGGGGTTGATAGGGTTTTTTGGCCCAGCTCCATTGCCGTTTTTGGCCCCGATAGCCCCAAAGACCCCGCCGAGCAGGCCGGCTACATGGACCCAATGACGGTCTACGGGATATCCAAACTCAGCGGTGAATTGTGGTGCCGCTATTACCATAGCAAACATGGATTGGATGTGCGTTCTCTTCGTTACCCGGGTATTCTTTCGTGGAGAACCCCACCCGGAGGCGGAACAACGGATTATGCGGTGGAAATTTTCCATCGAGCCCTGGACCAAGGCCGCTATACCGGCTTTTTGTCCGCCCACACCCGCCTGCCCATGATGTACATTGACGATGCCATCCGTGGAACGCTGGAACTCATGGACGCTCCAGTCGATCAAATCACTTGCCGCACTTCCTACAACCTGGGTGCGATGGACTTCACCCCGGCCGAATTGGCGGACTCCATCCAAAAACATATCCCGGGTTTCGAAATGTCGTACGAACCTGATTTTAGGCAGGCGATTGCCGATCAATGGCCGCAACGGGTCGACGATACCTTGGCCCGCAGGGATTGGGGATGGGCACCCCGCTTTGATTTGGAAGCGACCTGTCGAGTGATGCTGGAATCTCTGAGGGAGGCTTAATGCGCCTGCTCGCTCAGGAATTTGATGCGAACCAGTTTGATTTCTTCTTCGGTAAAATCACCGGCTAGCAAATTCTTGTAAGCCACCTGCAGATC
>ENA-UPTJ01001016-UPTJ01001016.1-marine-metagenome-genome-assembly--contig:-NODE-1016-length-15959-cov-5.057847_pt1 | contig 15959 bp, 10 predicted proteins | sample MGYA00238168_ERZ767080 | MGnify/ENA primary metagenome ERZ767080 (study PRJEB28935, sample SAMN06266237) | marine metagenome | isolation source: Columbia River Estuary | place: USA:Columbia River... | reverse complement strand
TTGCAACAATAGGTCAAAGACTTGCAGCAGAAGAAGCAAAGGGCATTGGAGAAGATGGTTGGTTAAGTGAAAGTGAAAAAGAACAATTACTTGCGGATATGGAAGATACAATAAACGCAGTAGAAGAAAAAACTAAAGAAAAAATGGTTGATTTGGAAATTGAAATTGAAGAAATTAAAACCAAATTATAATGGCATATAATCCAACCAATACTATAAAATCAGAAGTAAATGAATCAGAAAGACAACAATCAAAACCTGTAAAGGCTTTTTTGGCTTCCGTTGATAAAGTATTAAAATCTGCTGATGATTTTTTAAAACTTGAAAAGGAAGATGATAAAGTATTAATATATAATGACAACAAAAAATTTACAGATAAAGATGCAAGATTTTATGGTGCAATAACGTTTTTATCGGAGGATACAATTAAAGAAAAAGCTTACGCATATCCGTTTGATAAAAATAATTTTACATTTCCAATATCAGGAGAGAGTGTAATAATATTAGAAATAAACGATAAAGAACATTTTTATTTACCATATACAATTACTCAATATCCAAATTATAGAGAAGATTATAAAACATCAAAGGCGGGTTCTCAAAAAGAATTAAGTGAAGAAGGTAAGGGTGGTTCCTCAAAAGATTATAATCAAACTAAGGAAACAGGAATACCAAATAAAAAACCTTCCGAATCAAAATCAAAACAATCAAAATATAATAAGGTAGAAACTATTAAATTTTTAAAACCAAAAGAAGGTGATACTATATTGAGTGGTAGAGTTGGTAATACTATTAGATTCTCAGAATTTTTTTTAACCGAAGATGATAAGACATCATCACCTGGAATATTCATTCGTAATAAACAAAACCCAGAATTTGATTCAAAGCCTATTGGTGAGTTGGTAGAAGAGGATATAAATAAAGATGGTACATCCGTTTATATTACATCTGGTAAAATAAAGATTCCATTCAAAGAAACAATAGGAGTTGCAAAAGAAGCATTTGCAGGGTACCCGTCATCAGGTGATTTAAAAGGTAATCAATTATTCATAAATTCTGATAGAATTATATTATCGGCAAAAGCAAGTCAATTTATTATATTTGGTAAAGGGAGTACAGGAATATTAACTGATGGTAAATTTTCAGTAGATGCGGGTGCAGAAGTTCATACTATATCGGTAGGTGGTATGACAACAATTGAATCAAAAGGAAATGACATATATCTTAATTCAAATGGTTCCAATGTATATGTTGGTGATAAGGGAGGTGCTGGTGGTGCAGGAGCAGGAGTACAACCAATTACATTGGGTGGAGATATGCAAGATATAATGGAACAATTAATAGACGCAATATTACAACAAAGTTATAAAACACCATCTGGTGAATCAAAAGTTGGGCCAGAAAATGCAGCCGATTTTTCATCAATAAAGGGTTCATTGAGTAGATTAAAATCAACTAAAAACTTTGTAGGTAAATAATGAGTTGGTCAATATTTTATTTAGAAATGCAAGCTCATATGGTAAGACAGACCATTAGACACAACATACCTCCTGCAAGTGGTGCAAGGGGTTTGATAAAATTTGCGGTAAATAAAAAATTTGAACAAATAATAGATTTAAAAGCTTTTGCAGATGCATTTTGTGATGCCTACGATAAAACTGTAAAAACAGGTAAAACTTTAATAGGTGGAGTTCCTGTTGCGAGTGGAAATAAGAAAATTATGAAAGTAGTTCTTATTGCAAAAATGATGCAAGCCAAAAACTCTGGTAAAAAATTAGATAAAACATTATTAGACTTATGTGGTACTGCAGTTGTAGCCTATTGGGCATTTGCCGGATTAGCAAAATCACCGGTTCCTACAATTCCATGTATAGGTTCTTTAAAAAATATAACAACAACACAAGCATATGTTTTGTTTCCAGGAAAATGGACATCTATTATAGTTGGGCCACAGGGTTCTTTTGACCCCTTTTTATTATCATTTATTGCATCCGCTATGTTACATTCTATAACTTTGGGTGGTATATTTATATGTAATTGCCAATACCCACCACCCGCTCCACCGGCACCGGGTGTTTTACCATGGGTTGGTTATTTTGTCCCACCACCTGGAACAGGAGGAAGTGGATTGAGTGTTAAAGCTTTAATAAAGTCATCCATTAATACTAAAGTACAAGAAGTTAAAGCCAATCTAAATTTTTATAAAGGATTAAAAGATGTAGCTATGAAAAATGGATTATTATTGTTAGGAAGTGCAGCGGGTATTGCTGGATTATTAATTACTAATAAACTAATAAAAGGAAGTAAAAAAGAAAAGTTCCAACAACTTTTATCATCACCTCAAGGAAAATTAGAATTAGCAAAACTACAAAAAGAAGGTATATCTCAACAACTTGCAAATGAAATTGGTGCACAGATATCAAAAAGTGGAGTTCCAATATTTGATGATGTTGCAAGTACCATTGATGATTCTCAACTTAAACAATCACCAAAATCACCTGCACAAAAAGTTAAAGATGGTGATATTCAAAAACAAGTAAATAAAATAAACAACACAACAAACCAAGATGTTTCAAATGCTAAAACTTTACAAAAAAATATAGCACAAAGTTTTAAAACACCAAGTTCGGGTGATATTGGTAAAATTATACCAACATCCGTAACACCTGATACATCTGTTTTAATTGAAAGTAGCTTCAATATTGCGTATGATAAAATAAAAAGTTCTACATTATCCAATTTACAAAGAATAAACTTATTAGATGATATTACAAAAACAATGTCAAATGGTATACCTATTGAAAATATAGATGAACTTATTATGCAAAAACAAAACAATAAAACTAAAGGATAAATATTTATTACTAAACATATACAAAACAATTATTATGAAATCAGAAATTTTATTAACTTTAATTAAAGAAGTTGTTAAAAACGAAGTTAAGTTACAAGTAAAAGAAGAACTTGTTAAACTTATCAAATCTGGTGCAGTTACATTAAACTCACAAAAGAAACCATCTACTCCATCATTAAGAGAGATGACAGAAGTTACTCCTACACCGGTTAAAAGACAACAACCAATTCAACAAACACAAAGACCACAAAAAGAATTTTCAAAAGACCCAATGATTAATGAGATTCTTAATATGACTCAACCATTTTCATCCGAGCAACGTAAAGAAGGTGCACAGGCGGTTGGAAGTGTATTAGATATGATTAAGCCTGAATTAAGGGTTGATGAAAGTGAATGGGAAACTATGGATTTTAGAGATGTAAATGTACCATCTAACGTTCCAAACTTTGAATCAACAGGTGATGGATTGCAAGATGCTACAATAAAAGCATTAACAAGGGATTATTCAGAATTAGTAAAAAGATTTAAATAATGGCAATAGAATTAGGTAAAGTTAATGTAACCGATTTAGCCGAAAATAATTATAAAGTATTAGGAATTGGAGTAAATACAAGTTCGGATAAGAATGGTATTTTTTCTACCAACTATACTACGTTGTCACAGGCTAAAAGTAATTTAATTAACCTAATTATGACAAGAAAAGGTGAGAGAGTAATGCAACCCGATTTTGGATGTGATATTTGGAAATTAATATTTGAACCAATAATAAGGGATGATATTGATTCTAAAATAGAATTTACAATAAATGAAGCAGTAAAAAGATGGTTACCATATTTAAATATAGACGAAATAATATTTGATTACGATGATGCGTCAATTGATAAACATATAATATCTTTGGATTTAACATTTTCATTAGTATCAAATCCAAATATGAAAGACGCATTAAGTATAGAAATTAAACAATAAATAGATGGCACTGAAACCTTTAGATAAAAGTTGGAAAAATAATAAAAAAGATATCAATTATGTTGGTAAAGATTTTGCTACATTAAAACAAAACCTTATAGATTTTACTAAGACATATTTTCCAAACACATATTCCGACTTTAATGAATCTTCACCCGGTATGGTATTTGTTGAAATGGCATCATATATAGGTGATGTTTTATCATTTTATCAAGATACACAATTAAAAGAATCTTTATTATACCATGCAACTGAAAGGAAAAATGTAATGTCAATTGCACAATCTTTTGGATATAAACCAAAAGTAACTGCACCTGCAGTAACGACTATGACGGTTTATCAATTAGTTCCATCAACTGGTACAGGTGCATCAAATCAACCAGATTCCAGAATGTATTTAAAAATAAAAGAAGGAATGGAGGTTGCAGGAAAAAATGGTGTTATTTTTAGAACAACCGATGGTGTTGATTTTGCAAATGAAGTTGATAGAGAAATTGATGTTTATGAAAGAGATACTAACACCGGAGAACCAAATTTATATTTAATAACAAAGAAAGTAAAAGCAATATCGGCTAGTAAGATTTCTAAAACAATCGGCCCAGTTACTGATATAGAATATCCTACTATAACAATAGATGATTTAAATATTATAGAGATAACATCGGTAGTAGATGATTTAGGAAACAAATATTATGAAGTTCCATATTTGGCACAAGAAAGTATATTTGTTGAAAAGCCAAACACACAGGCTAATTCGGAATTATACACATCATCAAGTATTGTTCCATATGTTCTAGAAGTACAAAAAGTACCAAGAAGATTTTCTACTAAAATAAATTCAGATAATACAATTGATTTACAATTTGGTAGTGGTGATGTATCAATGCCGGATGAACAAATATTACCTAATACAAAAAATGTAGGATTAGGATTAGCTAATTCGGTTAATAGATTAAATCAAGGAATTGACCCATCTAATTTTTTAAAAACAAATACGTTTGGAATATCTCCTATAAATAGAACACTAACTATAACCTATTTGACAGGTGGGGGAATAGATGCAAATGTAAATCAAGGTGAATTAACTATTATAAATAAGATAGAATATGACGAAGATTTATTATCATTAGAAACAAATTTATTACAAACATATCGAGCTGGTAAAGAATCAATTGCTGTTGAGAACTTAGAATCTGCAGTAGGGGGTCGTGGTGCCGAAAGTATTGAGGAGATTAGACAAAATGCATTAGCAACATTCGGTTCTCAAAATAGAGCAGTAACTAAACAAGATTATATTATTCGTGCACTATCAATGCCTGGACGATATGGTAGTATTGCAAAAGTATATGTTTCACAAGATGGTGAGATTGATAACAATTCTCCTGCATCGATATTAGCCAATCCAAATACATTATCTGAATTTACAAATTTAGTAGATTCAATAAAAGGTTTAAACAAATCTGATATTCAAAAGGAATTGACAAAATTTTTATCACAAAAGAAAACTGCAATAAGTGAAATAAACAATCCATTTGCAATCAATATGTATGTATTGGGATATGATGGTAATAAAAAGTTAACAAATTTAAATCAAGCAATTAAACAAAATCTTAAAACATACATAGGTGAATATAGAATTATCACAGATGCTATAAATTTAATTGACGGATTTATTGTAAATATTGGTTTAGATTTTGAAGTAGTTTGTTATTCAAATTATAATAAAAGAGAGGTTCTTGCAAATTGTTTAACAGAGATGCAAGAATATTTTAATATAGATAATTGGACATTTAATAAACCAATTAACATTTCGGAAATAGAATTAATATTAGCAAATGTAGAAGGAGTAATGAGTGTACCATCGGTTAAAATAAATAATTTATGTTCACAAGATGGAACATATGCACCGAATGATTATAATATAGATGAAGCTACTAAGGGTAAAATTATTTATCCTTCATTAGACCCATGTGTATTTGAACTTAAATATCCTAACAAAGACATAAAAGGGAGGGCAATATAATGCATAAATTTTTTACATCGTCATTTGACGCAAGTATATATCTTCAACAACCTGAACAAAATGCGGGTAGGGATGAGATATTAGAAGTAGGTAAACTTTATTATGGTTCTACTATGGATATAGCTAGAACTTTAATTAAATTTAATACAACACAAGTTTCACAATCAATTGTAGAAAATATAGGAACCGGAAGTTATTCTGTTTTCTTAAATCTTAAATCAGCAAACTCTGAAGAAATACCTTTAGAATATACGTTGTATGCAAATGCAATATCTGGAAGTTGGAAAATGGGAACTGGTACTAAATTTGACAACATAACATCGGATGGTGTAAGTTGGTATTATCTCAATGGTTCTTCAAAGTGGCAAGACCTATCAGGTTCTTATCCTGCTCAAACGGATACATCTTCTATATTAAATGGGGGTGGTGGGTTATGGTATAGTGCATCAATGGCATCACAATCGTTCAGTAATGAACCGGATGATATTAGAATGAATGTAACAAATATTGTAAAACTATGGATTAGTGGTTCAAATAGATTAACCAATGATGGTATCATATTACACCACCACACATCGGCATCATTATATACCGATACAACGGACTATGGTGTATTAAAATTCTTTTCAAAAGAAACAAATACAATATATCAACCTAAATTAGAATTAGTTTGGGATGATGCCACATTTTCAACGGGTTCATTATTACCAATTACAGGGTCATCTTCGGCCGATGCATTGGAAAATAGTAAAATCATTGTGACAGATTTACAAAAAGAATATGCTGAAAATATTAAAACAAAGATAAGAGTTAAAGCTAGAGATATGTTTCCAGCTAAATCTTTTGGAACGACCTTTGAATACGACCAATCAAAATATCTACCAACATCTTCTTATTATCAAATTGAAGATTATAGAACAAATGAAATCATTATTCCTTTTGGAGAATATTCAAAATTAAGTTGTGATTCAAAATCAAATTATTTTTACTTAGATACATCAACATATCCAATTGATAGAGTTTATATATTGAAATTAAAAGTAGTAAAAGATGGTATAACAAAAATAATTGATGATAAATTAACTTTTGAAATAGTATAAAATGGCATTCACATCAATAGAAGCAATTGCACAAAAGTTATCAGATGATAGAAAAGAAAGATTAGAATCTATATTAATGGTATCTGGTTCAGAAGCTATTGTTAAAAACGAATATAATATTACAGTTGTTGACGATACAAATGTAGCATCTTCATTATTATTTAAAGAATTAAAAAAAGATAAATACGATGAGGAAGAACTATTAAAAGCAATAGATGTAAATGTTACGGAATTGAAACCAAATATTCCTAAACAAAGAAAAGATTTAGTTCCAAAACCATTATATGACGAAGAAGTTAAAAGAGTAGAAGATTTAAGAAGAGAAGTTGAACGATTAAATTTAATACAAACAGAATTAAGTGCAATAATTAGTGAATTAGAAGCTCAAGTAATAAATTTAACTAATGAACAATTGGTATTAGACCAAACAAATGATGTATTGGTTAATCAATCAAATACATTAGGTGAAACAATAAATGATTTTGCTGCACAGATTCAAACTGCTTTACAAAAGTCAGTTGAAGAATCCATTTTAAGAGCATCCTTACAGGCACAAAATAGTGGATTTAAAGCACAAATTGAAGCATTGATTAAACAGATTGATTCTTTAAATGCAATTATCAAAGGTTTACAATCTCAACTTGGTGCAGTACAAAACCAATCAGCTATTACACAAGGTACACAGGCACAAGCTATGGCGGCAGGTGCGGATGTTGTTAATGAAGTAGTAATTGTTAAAGTAAAAGAGAAAACGGAAGAATCAAAACCTATAATATGGGGTAAAATACGAGCAAATGGTGGAAACAAATTTGTTAATGGAGATTATATTGATTTTACAAATAATGATAAAAAACCTGTTACAATTAATATTTCATTTGTACCAGTTCCACCAAATATGTCAGTATTTAGTGTAGGTGAAAATTCATTTAGTTTAGGTGCAGGTGAACAAAAGCAAGTTAAACTTATTATAAATGAAGGCCCTGCAGGTGGTAGAGATGGTGTTAATAGTAGAAAAAAATGGATTGGTTGGTCAGGAACTGCTGACCATAAGGGGGGTAGTATGAAAATTTCCGTAGTAAGAGATGGTGGAAGTACAAAAGATAAAACATATGAAACGGGATTTACTAAAACACATCCTGATTCGTTTTAATATTTTAATTTATGGCAATTAAGAAATATACAAATTTTGAAGCAGTAAATGCTAAAACCGATAATGAAGGTAAATATCTTCAATTGGATGACCAGTTTATTGTTACAAAAAATGAAATACAAGAAACTGATTTTGGTGAATGTAAATATGATGTTATGGAAGTATCAGTTTATGATATTAATAACAATTTATTACCACACAAAACAGGAAATAATGTTGCCTATATAAAAACAGGTGATATTAAAAATTATTTGTATAATGTTACAAACAAAGGTGGTTTAAAAGAATTAGCAATTGATATTGAAAAATTATTAAATGATTTAGGATTTACAAATGGTATTCTTAAAGTTAATATTAATTTTGTCAGATATAGAGTAGGAACTGAAAACGAATCTACTAAGGTTTGGATTCAACAAATATCACCATCAAGAGAAGAAATTAGAATTCTTCCTTTAAAAACAAAAGACGACAATATAAATAAAATAACAAAAAAAGAATTTAATAATATTAATAATTTAAGTAAAGATTTTAAATATTATAAAAAAAATATATTAGATTCATTAGATGATTTTGAAAGTAAAGCTTTAACCACAATAGATGATGTTATGGTAAATAAGTTTGGAAATGATTTTATTAATATTTTAAGAAAAGATTTTGGTTTAAGAGATTTCAAAGAATTTAGAACTAGAATATTTGTAAATTTTAGAGACAGTATAAAAAATTGGTTAAATAACAAATACTACGATATTAGTGATTCCACATTTGGTAAACCATCAGAAATACGATTTATAGATTGTAACCAATATGATTTTACATCTTTATTAGATGATATGAAAAATATATTAAATAATTGTATATCATTTAATATAAAAACATTAAAAAGAAGGGATGTTCAATATAATGTAGTACCAAAAGAATTTGCTGTTGTTGAATTAAGAAAGGATATTAAAAATGTAATAGATTCATTTATTACATTTGAAGAAAAGAAAAAAACAATTTTTAGGCCGGATAAGTATGAATTTAAACCAATCGTAAGAGGTGTTGACTTAATATTACCACCTCCCCCGGAGTTTACTTCACCGATTGAAATAACATTACCAATAAAAGAAGAACCAATATTAATTAAACCAATACCAGAACCTATTGTTATAGCAGAACCAATTGTTACACCAATAGTTGAACCAATTGTAACTGGCGGCGGAGGAGGTGGAGGCGGAAGCATCTACCGAGAATATGATACATTGGATAGACAGAATTTGGGAGATGGTGGTATGGGTAGAGAAAGAATAGAATTTACATAATATTTATATAAAAATAGTTAATGAAACAATACGACCCAACGGAATATGGTGGAAATCAAGTTGAAAGCCCATTTGATGGAAATGGTATATATAATCCGTTTGTTGGTGAGACACTAAACTCTTCTGGTGGTGGAGTCGGTGGCGGTGGAACATATACACCACCTGTTCCGACCAATCCAACATTTGTACCACCTTCTGCAGTACAAAATGATTTAACCCGTGCACTTAAAATAAAATTAATTAATGCGGATGGAATAACGGGGGAATTTTTTGAAGATAATATTTCAAAAGGAATAACAACATCTACGGAAGTAGTATATTCACCATCTATAACATTTGGTAATAAAAGAGTTTACACAGTTGTATCAGAAGGGTATGTATCTAAAAATTATTATGAATTAGAAATAATTAAAAAATATCAAGACCCAATAATTGTAGCAGAACCAATTACATCATCAATTGATTATCCATGGACATATGATATTAATATAAATGCGGCATCTACCATGTTTAATGGTATGGGTGGAAATACAAATTTAAGTTACAACTATAATCCAAATAATTATAATTTTAAATATGATTATAATAGAATAACAACTACTACACCAATCACCGCAAATGAAGTTTCTTTCACCGAACAATTGGTTGTTAAAAAATATTTATGGAATGGTGATGTATATGTACAAGAGTTAGTAGAACCACAACCTAGTGTCGATGGTGTTGTTTCACTTACATTTGAATTTGAAGTTGTAGCTGCAGTTAAGAAAATTGATATAATAAAACCATCAATACAATATGGAATTTCATTTGGAAGTAATTTTCCAATTGAAGCATCTTCATATTATTTGGAATATCAAATAGTATCTGCGACAAATGATATCATTGATATTGGTGAAATAAGTGTTTCCGATAATGCTGTAAATCGTATTAATTCGGATAAACTTACAAATGGTAAAGTTATTTTTCATGTAAAAAATAGAAATGTTGTTGATTCTTCTCTTATCCAAAGAACACCAATAATAGATGGATTATCGATACCAAAAATATATTGGACACCCGAAAATCTTGTAAAAGATTTTAAAAATATTGATTATTCAATATTAAATGAAACACCTACAAGTTTTGAAATATCTACGCTGGAACTAAAAAATGATATAGTTGTTTTTTTAACATTTGATAAAATACTTAAATATTCAAGTCCAACAATAGATTTATCACAAAATCAATATGATGTTAGAATAAAAGAATCTGATACGGAAGTTGGTTTTACTATATCTTTTGCAACTCAGAATGCAACAAGTGTATTAGTTTATTTATCTCCTGAAAAAACATTAAGAGTTCCGGCACTTCAAAAATTTGTTCAATTATATTTCAAAAAAGATTTTGCAGAGGAGTATGGTTCTAAAAAATTAATATTTGTACCAATAAGTGAAAATTATGGAACAGGTAATAGAGTTGAAGTAATAGTAAATTTTATAGCTGTAAATGATTATCCATCAATTGTAGATATTGAATTTGCAGATGTGATAGATGTACCTGCTTTTTCTGATTTTAATATAGAATATAGTGTAATATACAATACATTTTCTGCTACAAGTGTTGATGTTTATTTAAAATTAAAAGATGGTTCTCGTACTGGTCTATTTCAAAACCAACCAAAAACGGGTCAATTAAAAATAAATTTAAAAACACTCAGAGAAAAATATCCATTGTGGTCTGGTAGTGATAATATTACTTTAATATTAATACCATATAATAGAAATGGTGCAGAAGAGTTAATTGGTAATGAATATGAAGTATCTACTAAATTAATTTTACCTTCTATTCAATTGGATGAGAATATAATAAGTACTGCTTTATTTGATTCTTTTTATGAAAAATTAAAAGTTATTGAGCCGGATAAAGATAGTAAGTATTTATCACATCTTGCAAATTTTGGTAATAATGAACAAATCCTAATTTCTTCTTGGGAAAATGATGATTTTACTTTATCTAAAAAAGGAGAAGATGAATTAGGAAACGTTGTAGTAACGGATAAGGTTGAATCTATAATATTAAAATTATATTCACCATTACCTCCAATAGTTACAGAAAATTCTACTTTTTGGATTACAAAATTAATGAGTAATCCTTTAATAGAAACAGTAATATTAAATGACCAAGCAGATTTAAAATGTCCTCCATTAAAAGGGCCCAATTTTGATATAGAAGTTGATTTTGTTAGTGGTAAATCTACTAATTATGAATCGTTAGATGATTTAATTTTAAGTGGTTCGGCATCTTCTACGGAGTTAATATCTACATATTTAAGTTCATCTTTAATGAATACGGATGAATTGAATATAGAATATGTTAGTGGTTCTGATTATATTTGGAATAATTTTGTCCATTTTAGCTCAGCGGATGAGAGGGTAAATAACTTTGTATATAAAGTTCAATTGATAGAAAAATATGAAGAATTGGTATCGGCATCAGTTGCACAAACACAAAATATATCATCTCTACAAGAAACAGAAAGACAACGAATTAAAAAAGAACAATTGATACAAGGATTTGATGGATTTGAAAAATTCTTATATGCATCATCATCGATGTCGTGGCCATATAATGGAACGGTTAGAAGATTGAGTACATCGAATCAGGCACAAAATTGGTATAATACTATAATAGAATTGGCACAAGATTTTGATAATACAAATCAAAATTATATTAAAAATAATATACCACAATATATTGTAAATGATAATGAAAACGAAAGTTTATTATTATTTTTCTCAATGGTAGGACAACACTTTGATAACATATACTATCATACAAAGTCAATTGAAAATACCAGAAAATTGGGTTACAAATCTGAAAATGGTATTTCGGATAAATTATTATTCGATACATTAAAATCATTTAATTGGGATGCCAAAAACTTAGCAGCAAATGAAACACTTTGGAATTATACATTTGGTTTAGATTCGGATGGCAATACAAAAAATTTAACACCAGCAAAACAAAGAACATATGAAGTGTGGAGAAGGATTGTAAATAACTTACCATATCTTTTAAAACACAAAGGAACTAGGAGAGGTATATATGCTTTATTAAGTTGTTATGGTATTCCTTCATCCAATCTTTCAATTTTAGAATTTGGAGGGCCGGAAGTAACGGAAGTAACTAAGAGTAAATTGGTAATGGATAATGTTACGACTGCTCTTAAAATGAATGCCGGTTCTTCTATGTCAATTGATTGGAAAAATACAGACAAAAATAGAAAACCAAACACAGTCGAATTATTTGTTAAGCCAGCTTATAGTAGTCAATATACATTAATTAGTGGTAGTGGGTGGAATGTACAATTAAGTGGTTCTACGGATAGTGAATATGGTGTTGTATCTTTTACATATGGAACAGGAAATACTATATCTTCAAATAGATTACCAATATTTAATGATAAGTTTTTTGCATTAGCAGTAAGTAGTGGTTCAACCGGAGTTAGATTGGATTTAAGACAAGCTGATAAAGAGAGAACAATATTTGAATCAAGTACAACCGCAACAAATACTACTAATTGGAATACTGGTAATCAAATTAAAATTGGTGGAAACTATTTGGGTAGTATTGATGAATTACGTTTGTGGTCTGAACAATTGGATGTTGCAAGATTCTATGAGCACGCATCTTTCCCTGAAATGATAAATGGTAATCACATTTCATCTTCAACTGATGATTTATATTTCCGTTTAGATTTTGAATATCCTAAAAATTTAGCAACATATACAAAATTAATAAATGTTGATACAAACATTTATTTTAGTGGAAGTTTAACAAGAAATCACTACGAAAGTGGTTCTACTGCAAATTTATATTCAGAAAACCCGACACCACTATATTCAGCATCAGCTGGTGGGTTTGATTCTATCACATCATATCCTTATAACTTTGAAGCTATTGATAGAAGTGTTGTATTAGAGATACCTGATATGGGTTCTAGTAGATATTCAACAAATAAAGTTAGATTTGAATCACAAGAATTAGTATCATCGTTATCTTCAAAAACAAGAGCAACTAAAAAATCATTTGACCAAGCTCCTATTGATTCTAATAGAGTTGGTTTGTTTTTCTCTCCTACAAAAGAATTAAATTTTGATATTGCAAAATCTATGGGTGGATTAAATTTAGACAACTATATTGGTGACCCATCGGATGATTATAAACCAAATTATAAATCATTAGATAATTTAAGAAATTATTATTTTAAAAGGTTTGATGGTAGAGATATATACGCATACATTAACTTAATCAAATTATATGAGAAATCAATGTTTGAAGATATTAAGAAGATGTTACCGGCAAGAGTTAAAGCTACTACCGGATTATTAATTGAACCGCACTTTTTAGAAAGAAGTAAAATTGCAAGAAAGAAGCCAACAGGAGATGATTATCAACAAGATGCTGTAATTGATTATAAAAATGAATATAGTGTAATATCCGATATAAATCAATATGAAACAATTATTGATGGTGATTTATCTGAAAATTTAACTGCTGAAAATAATCAATACGAAGGAATTATATATAGTGCCTCATTAGACAAAATATTTGCAGAAAATAATCAATACGATTCTTTGATATCTTCAAATGATAATTTATTACAAACCGCAGAGTCTTATCAAAAAGAAGTTGAAATAATTTCAATATTAGATAGAGGTACGATTTTGAGTGAAATTGATGTATATGATTTGAATACAATTGTAGGTCAATCCGACTATGAAACAATTGGATTTGGTATATATGCTCAAAATGGATATGCAATTAGAAACTACTATGATGAAAATAATAGAGTGGTAAAAGAAAGAATTAAAGTTGATTTAATAACCGAACAAAAGAGGAGAGATGTAGTTGCACCAATAGTAAAAATAAATGGTCAAGGTGACCCGCGTGGTGGTTATTATTTAACATCATCGGTTTATACCGAAACTAGATTAAATATCCAACCATTTTCAGGCTCCAAAGTAATAAATCCTGGTACAGGAAGTATTATTGCAGTTCAAAAAGTAGATGGATATTTACCAACACATTATAGAAATACTTCCGATTTAACAAGAGGATTACAAAATTCTTTTTATAGAGGTTCAAAAAATACTGCAGCAACTACTTTAGATGGTAGTTCTCCTATTGAAACATTTACATCTAACCCTAATACATTAACAGTAAATAAAACAGGTAGAAATACAAGTGAACCAATTTTGGAAGTAGAATAACGGAATTTTAAAATAATTATATTTATAAACAAAGATAATATTAAACTATGGGATACTTAAGTAACACAGAATTGACGGTAGACGCAATTCTTACTAAAAAAGGTAGAGAAAAACTTGCTGCAGGTTTAGGATTAAACATTACTCAATTTGCTTTGGCAGATGATGAGATTGATTATACCTTATACGAGCCGGCACATCCATTGGGTTCTGCTTATTATGATACGGCAATTAAAAATATGCCTGTATTAGAAGCAAATCCTGATGAAACACAGGTAATGAAATATAAATTGGTAACTTTACCAAAAAATACAACTCGTATTCCGGTTGTTGAATTTGGTATTCCAAATATTTCAGTAAGTCAAAAAAGTGGTGAAGTTGCGTTATCACCAACAACATCTCCAGCAGGAAATAGAAGATTAGGATATACAATTGTACTTTCTAATAAAAATGCAGGAGATATAATTGGTGAAGGAGTAACATCCGATGTTGGTACAGTACCTGTATTTATAGGTGATGACGTATCGGCAACTGCAGCAATTGCAAAAGGATTATCTTTTAGATTTATTCCAAACCCATCATTAACATCAACAACAAGAACAACAATAACAGTATATGGTAATGAAACGGGTGGTTCTCAAACTATTCCTATTACAGTAAACTATGTACAATAATAATAAACAACTATGGCATTAATTAGAGACAATAGAGGAGCACTTTTAGCATCAAACTTATCAACATATTTAGCAGGTGCAGCTAATACAGCAGGTACACCCGTTGATACTAGTGATTTGGTTGGAATTATCAATCAATTCTTAGGACAAGGTGAACAAATTAGTGCTGACGTAACTACTATTACAAATGGTATTTACAAAAAGTTCGGTGCAATTGATAAAGTAACAAATAGAACCGAAATTGTAACTTCTGGAATATGGAGTGGTGATACAGGTTCTTTGGATGTTAAAGCAAACTATACTGCATCTGCACAACAAACAGGAGCAAGTGGTAAATATTATTTAGATGTATATGACACAATTGCAACGGGTTCTGGAGAAGTTCAATTCTCAATTGCATATGGTGATGTTGCCGGAAACGGAGCACCTACATTAACACAAACTGATTCATCTACAATGCCAACTAAGGCAATCTATAATCAATTAAAAAATGTATTATTAGATACTGCAGATAATTATTTTAGTATTTACACAGGTTCAACGGCAGGAGGTGCAGATATGACTGCATTCTACGCAATTAACATCAATAGAGCTAGATACAAAGAAAGATTAGACCCAGGAAATATCTCAATAGATTTAT
>ENA-UPTJ01001009-UPTJ01001009.1-marine-metagenome-genome-assembly--contig:-NODE-1009-length-16002-cov-5.048410_pt1 | contig 16002 bp, 16 predicted proteins | sample MGYA00238168_ERZ767080 | MGnify/ENA primary metagenome ERZ767080 (study PRJEB28935, sample SAMN06266237) | marine metagenome | isolation source: Columbia River Estuary | place: USA:Columbia River... | reverse complement strand
AAAAGAAAACATTATAATTTTTAGTGTAAATTTATTTTTTTCATTTTAAAATTTTTTTGAAAAATCATTATTGCTCAAATTTTATTTTCAGATTTTTCTAAATTAATATTATAACTTTTGTACATACAAAAAACCAAATCTAAATAGACAAAAATTATCTGTAATTAATATTCTCTACCTTAATGTTAATTTAAAACATTTGTTAACCATCAAAAAACTAAAAAGAAAGTGCGCGATTATTATATAGCAATCTTTTTAGGAGGATTTCGCGAAATTGTTGCAGGGAAATTAGCTAGGTTTCATAGCAGCTTTACAAACCTAAAAAAAAAAAAAAAACGATTTACGCAAGAAAAATGTAAATTTTTAAGTAAATATATATCAAAGTTTATCATTGATTGATGAAAATTATTTAAAACGTTTATAAAGACACATATTGTTTAAAATATTTTATCCAAACCTACACCTTTTTTTTACAATTTAAAAATGTGGATTGTATCTTTACCTTTTTAAAAAAAGGAAGTAATGACAAAAGTAGTGACCTTAAAAGAAAAGTGGGATTTTTTGACAGAAAAGTTAACAGAAAAATTTTCTGAAGGAGAGGAACTAAATGTTGATGGAGTTATTTATTTAATTGGTGTTCAAGAACTTGGGCAAGGTTATCGTACTTTTAAAAAAGATGAAAAACTCAATTTAATGCACATTGCTATTTGCAAATTATTAGAACCTTATGGCTACTATGAATTTGACTTTTTTGATGAAGAAAGTTGGCCTCATTATAAAATTGTAACAGAATTACCCAACTTAAAACCAGGTGAACAAACCATTTTAATGAAAGAAGCCATTCTTACTTATTTTGAAAGTTTGGGTTTTTTTGAAGGTTAAGTAACACTCAATTTTCGAATCATTAGTGACAATATTTTTGGGAAAAATCGTTTTACATATACACCCAACTTTTCTTTAAATCCGCCAATATACACCTCTTCTTTTTTGTCTATAATTGATTTTGCCATTAATTTTGCAAAACGTTCAGGCTGGATTCCATTATGAGTAGCAATGTCCATTTTTTGCTGAGGAGTTCCATTACCCGTCAAAGCATTGATAGAAACATTGGTATTCACAAAACCAGGACAAATCAACGTTACAGAGATGTTGTCGTGAAAATGTTCCGCACGCAAACTATCAAAAAAACCGTGTAAAGCATGTTTGCTTGCTGCATAACTAGAACGCAAAGGCGTTCCAATTTTGCCAACAATACTGGTTGTTACCACAAAATGACCTCTTTTATTCTGAATAAAATGAGGTAGAATCGCTTTTGTTAAAGCAACAGTTCCTAAATAATTTACCTCCATAATTCTTTTGTCAACCAAAATATCAGTATCTTTTATTAGAGAACGCTGACTAATTCCACCATTGTTCACCAAAATATCAATTGTTCCAAAAGCAGCAATTGCTTCTGTAACTTTTTTAGAAAACTGAGTATAATCTTCTAAATCTAAAGGTATGACAGTAACATTTTGGGGGTTTTTACATTCTTTTTTTACCAATTCCAAGCTATTGACATCTCTTGAAGAAAGAATCAATTTCGCATTTTGTCGACTCAATTCAATAGAAAGTGCTCTTCCAATTCCTGAGGAAGCTCCTGTAATCCAAACCGTTTTATTTGAAAAATCCATGGGCATAATTTTAACGTTACAAGATACCAATTATCACCTAGAAATAGTACTTTTGATATGAATTTGAAAATTAAATCAAAAAAGAAAAATTGACATAAAAAATGACAAAAACAATTCTTGTATTTCTTATTTTTTTCACATCAATAGGTTTTTCACAATATAAAATTAAAGGAATTTTGGTCCCAAAAGTGAAAACCGATTGGGTAATTTTATATAAAATTGAAGGCACTAAACAAGTTTTTGTAAGCAATACCATTTTAAAAACCGACTCTCTAAAAATTGGAAATAAAAAAGAAGCAGCAAGTATATTTGAAATTACGCTTCCTTCCATTGCAAAATCAGGTGCTTATAGAGCAACATACGGTTTAGAAGGTACAGGCTCTGTTGATTTTTTCTTCCATAAAGAAGATGTTACTTTTCGATTGAATCCTCAATATCCTGATGAAACGATTACGTTCTTAAAATCCGAAGAAAATAAGTTATACAAAGAATATCTTACAAAAATTAGTGCAGCTCAAGAAAAACTTGATTCTATTCAGATTTCAGCATTTCAAAATCAAGCAAAAAATAATAAAGAAGTGTATAAAAAAGCTCTCGAAAAAGTGCTGAAAACTCAGCAAAAATATGAAGAGCTTGCCAAAAATAAGTATATTTTTCCATTGGTAAAAGCAACTTTAAGAACCAATATTCCTGAAATTGAAACTTCGCCTGATGCCTATATGGAAGCAATAAAAGCTACGTATTTTGATAAAATTAATTTTTCTAATGAGACACTTAAAAACACTTCATTTATAACAGACCGAGTAGCTGATTTTGTGTTTTATTTGAATTTTTCTGATGATGAAAAAACACAACAAAACTTGTACAAAGAAGGCATCAAAAAAGTACTCGAAAAAATTAAAAGTCAAAACTATCAAAAGGAAATTATTGAGTTTTTAATTACACAATTCGAGGCAACAAAAAACCTTGAAATTATCGATTATCTTTTTGAATATCAATATAATAAATTGCCAGAAAAATTACAAGACGCTACATTTAAAAAAGAAAAATTAGCTTTATTCACAACTGAAATTGGCAGAATTGCCCCTGATTTTTCTTGGACGGAAAAAGGGAAAAAGATGCAATTAGCTACCTTAAATGATGCATCCCATTATGTGTTGGTTTTTTGGAGTACAAGTTGTTCACACTGTTTGCGAGAAATTCCGCAATTACACACCTTTTTGAAAGATAAAAAAAACATAAAAGTCATCGCTTTTGCGCTTGAAAAAGAGGCCTCTGTTTGGGAAAGTTTTTCAAAAACTAATCTTTTTGGATTTCATAATGTGTTGGGTTTAAAAAAGTGGGAAAACGAAGTTGCCAGAATCTATCAAATTGTAGCAACTCCAACTTATTTTATTCTTGATAAAAACAAAAAAATCATCGCAAAACCTGACGAAATTGAAGATGTAAAGGAGTTTTTTAGAAAAAAATAATACAATTTTATTTTAAAAATACAAAAAAGCATCCTCTAAGTGTTCTAATTTATGAGTGCTTTTTTCTAAGGTAATAGCGATAATATCAAACCGAACATTGACATCTAATTTTTTTTTAGTTACATAAAAATCAATTGCTGAAACCAATAGCTTTATCTTTTTTTTGGTTACAAAATCTTCTGGATTTCCGAAATAATTAGACGTTCTAGTTTTTACTTCTACAGCAACCAATGTATTTTCTTTCAAAGCAATAATATCAACTTCTGCTTTTAAATATCGATAATTTCGCTCACGTATTTTATAGCCATTTTTCAATAAATAATCAATCGCTAACTGCTCTCCAATTTTTCCTAATTCGTTGTGTTCAGCCAATTATTTTTATTTTATTTCTGATGAAAAACTACTGTTGAAGTATCTTTTTGAATAGTCAAATCTACTTTTCTCCCAAAAAAGAGTGCTCTATTATCCGCTTCATGACCCGCAGGAAAATTAAACAAAACTGGAATTTTTTTTGGCAAAACAGCTAAAATTAGCTCTTCAATAGTGCCTCCCCAAGAAGTTGAATTTTTTCTAATTTTAGAAAAATTTCCTAAAACAACTCCTTTTACGTTTTTAAAATATCCTGCTCGTTTTAAACTTTGCAACATTCTATCAATCGCATATTCATACTCTCCAATTTCTTCGATAAAAAGTATTTTCTCATCTGTTTTCAACTGAGTTTTAGAGCCCAACATTGACATTAAAATTGATAAATTTCCTCCTATAATTTCTCCTGAAATTTTTCCATTTCTGTTGTATGGTGAAGACGGAATTTCATAACGCAATTCTTCGCCAAAAAGTGCATTTTTAAAACTTGCAATGGTTTCAATAATTTCTTCTGGTTTTTCTTCTAAACTTGTAGGCATCATCGCATGCAAAGTTTCAAAACCCAGAGAATTTAGATGATTGTGAAAAGCTGTAATATCAGAATATCCTATAATCCATTTTGGTTTTTGCTTGAATTTTTTTACATCCAATTTATCTAAAATTCGAACAGAACCATAACCTCCTCTTGCAGCCCAAATAGCTTTGATATTTGGGTTGTCTAACGCCTTTTGAAAATCTTGTAAACGTTCTTCATCAGTTCCTGCAAAATGATTATTTTGATTGAAAACATTTTCGCCCAAAACAACATTTAATCCCCAAGAAATCAACAAATTTTTTGCTTTTTCTATGGTTTCTTCTCTGTTTTTGAGGATTCCTGCTGGAGCAACAATTGCTACAGTATCACCCGTTTTTAAATAGGGTGGCTCTATAAATTTTTTTTGAGAAAAAAAATTAGAAATAAAAAAGAAAAAGAAAATAAAGGGAAAATTAGCTCTCAAAACATAAGATTTTAAATAGGTTTTTAAATATAAGAATCAATAAACAACTTCAATCGTAAATGTATCAATTTCAATCGAATTTAAAACCCTGTTTTTTGTACTTTTGTGAGTCAAAAAAAGAATTTTAGTCATAAATCAAGCCAAATTTTAATGAATCAACCAAAAAGATATACAATTACAGCAGCATTACCTTACACAAATGGTCCTATTCACATTGGACATTTGGCTGGTGTTTATGTGCCTGCAGATATTTAAGCTCGTTAGTTAAGATTGAAAGGTGAAGATGTTGCATACATCTGTGGTTCTGATGAACATGGCGTTGCGATTCCAATGAAAGCGAAAAAAGAAGGCATTTCTCCCAAAGAAATTATTGATAAATACCATGCAATTATCAAAAAATCGTTCCAAGATTTTGGAATTTCGTTTGATAATTATTCGAGAACTTCAGCTGAAATTCATCACAAAACAGCCTCAGCCTTTTTTACAAAATTGTATGAAAATGGGGATTTTATTGAAGAAACTACGGAACAATTATTTGACGAACAAGCCAATCAGTTTTTGGCAGACCGTTTTGTAGTGGGAACTTGCCCAAAATGTGGGTTTGATGGCAGTTATGGTGATCAATGTGAAAGTTGTGGAACGAGCCACAACGCGACTGATTTAATCAATCCAAAATCAGCAATAACAGGAAATATTCCTACTGTAAAAGCTACAAAACATTGGTTTTTACCTTTGGATAGATATGAAGGATTTTTACGTGAATGGATTTTAGAAGGACACAAAAATGACTGGAAACCAAATGTTTACGGACAAGTAAAAAGTTGGATTGATGATGGTTTACGCCCAAGAGCTGTAACTCGTGATTTGGATTGGGGAATTCCTGTACCGCTAAAAGATGCTGAAGGAAAAGTACTCTATGTTTGGTTTGATGCGCCAATTGGATACATTTCATCAACCAAAGAATGGGCTGAAAGAGAGGGTAAAAATTGGGAAGATTACTGGAAAAATGACGATACCAAATTGGTACATTTTATTGGAAAAGACAACATTGTTTTTCACTGTATTGTTTTTCCAAGCATGTTAAAAGCACATGGCGATTTTATTTTGCCAGACAATGTTCCAGCAAATGAATTCTTGAATTTAGAAGGCAATAAATTATCCACTTCAAAAAATTGGGCAGTTTGGTTGCACGAATATTTGATTGATTTCCAAAATCAGCAAGATGTGTTACGTTATACCTTAACTGCAAATGCTCCTGAAAACAAAGACAACGATTTTACTTGGAAAGATTTTCAGGCAAAAAACAACAACGAATTGGTGGCCATTTTTGGAAATTTCGTCAACAGAGTGGTTGTTTTAACGCATAAATATTATGACGGATTTGTACCAACTCCGAGAGAATTTACAGCCATTGATGAAGATGTTTTAGCGGCTTTAAAAGAGTTTCCAAATACGATTAGTAAATCTATTGAACGTTACAGATTTAGAGAAGCATCACAAGAAATGATGAATTTGGCTAGATTGGGAAACAAGTATTTGGCTGATGAAGAACCCTGGAAAGTGATTAAAGTTGATGAAGAACGTGTAAAAACAATTATGTATGTTGCTTTGCAAATTGTGGCAGGATTGACTGTTGTTTCTGAACCATTTTTACCTTTTACATCATCAAAATTAAAAAATTCATTAAACATTGTTTTCTGTGAAAAAGACAAAGGAATTAGTTGGTCTGATGTTGCTGAAAAAAATATTTTATTGCAACCTAATCATCAAATTGGGCAAACTGAATTGTTGTTTTCAAAAATTGAAGACAGCGAAATTGAGGCACAATTAGAAAAATTAATTGCTACCAAAAAAGCAAACGACCAAGAAAACAAACAAACTTCTCCCCAAAAGCCAACCATCGAATTTGATGATTTTACAAAATTAGACATCAGAATTGGCACTATTTTAGAAGCTGAAAAAGTAGCAAAGACCAAAAAATTATTGAAACTAAAAGTGGATGTTGGTATTGATACAAGAACCATTGTTTCAGGAATTGCAGAGAGTTTTTCACCTGAAGAAATTATTGGTCAACAAGTATCGGTTTTGGTAAATTTAGCACCAAGAAACATTAAAGGAATTGAAAGTCAAGGAATGATTTTAATGACAGATACTCCTGATGGCAAACTGGCTTTTGTGGAACCTTCTCAAAAAGTTGCAAACGGAAAAGAAATAAGTTAACAATTATGTCAAAAAAACTTACACTCATTGCATTTGTGGTCTCTCTTGGAGGATTTTTATTTGGTTTTGATGCAGGTATCATTTCTGGGGTTATGTCGTATGCAAGTCCTGAATTTCAGCTAACAGAACTACAAGAAGGTTGGGTTGTGAGTTCACCTTCATTTGCAGCCATGATTGCCATGTTGTTTTCAGGAAGATTGAGTGATCTTTTTGGAAGAAAAAAAATCTTATTGATTGTCGCATTTTTATATGCTTTGTCGGCTTTACTATCAGCAGTTGCGAACTCTTACGAAGTTTTATACATCGCAAGAATGATAGGTGGCTTGGCTTTTGGAGCAGCTTTGGTGTTAGCGCCCATGTATATTGCCGAAATTTCTACTTCAAAAAATCGAGGAAAATTAGTAGCCATTCAGCAATTAAATATTGTTTTGGGATTTTTTGCAGCTTTTTTAAGCAATTACTTTTTCAACAAATACAACACTACTGAAAGTTTTTTTTTGACTGATGAAAATGTTTGGAGATACATGTTAGGTGTTGAATTGATTCCTGCGATGTTGTATTTTATATTTCTATTTTTCGTCCCCAAAAGTCCAAGATGGTTGTTTTTAAAAGACAAACCTGAAGAAGCAAAATTGGTTCTTATTCAAATTCATGGAAAAATTACTGCGAATGAAGAAATTGATGCCATCGAAAAAAACGTCACAGAAAAAACGAATACATCAACCATAAACATCAAAGATCTCTTAAAACCAGGATTGAAATTTTTGTTTTTAGTGGGTTTGGTCATTGGAATTTTGCAACAAATCACAGGCATTAATGCTGTTTATTTTTATGCCACTTCTATTTTCAAACAAACAGGAATTGGCACAGATGCTTCCTTTTCATCCGGAATTTTATTGAGTTCTGTTTCCGTCATTTTTACGATTATTTCTATGTATTTGATTGATAAAACTGGTAGAAGATCGCTTTTATTGGTGGGTACTTTTGGTATTGCTTTTAGTTTGATTTTATGTGCTTATGGTTTTCAAAAAGCAACCTATCAACTCACTACTGAAAAAATAAATAATCTTACTTTCGATAATTCATCCAAATTGTTACCCATAGCAAATACTGTTTTTACCAACGATTTGGATTTTAAAAATGCGGCAAAATCTGCTTTGGGATTAAGTGTTTATCAAAAAAATGATGGCGCTATTTTAGAAGCTGCTACCAATATCAATGCAACCTTAGTTTTAGTTGGAATTTTAGGATTTATAGCCTGTTTTGCCTTTTCATTAGGCCCTGTAATGTGGGTGCTATTGTCGGAAATTTATCCCATAAAATATCGTGGTTTGGCCATTGGAATTATAGCATTTATCAACTCTTTGATTAGTTCTTTGGTGCAATTAATTTTCCCTTGGGAATTGTCCAATTTCGGGAATGCATTGACCTTTTTTATCTTCGGATTTATCGCGTTGATTGGGTTTTTTGTGATGCTAAAAATAGTTCCAGAAACCAAAGGAAAATCGTTGGAAGAAATTGAAAGGGAATTTGTGAAAGCCTAATTATTCATGCTAAAAATAGCTTTTCATCCTATTTACAAACATCCTTTGCCTGAAGGTCATCGTTTTCCTATGGAAAAATATGACTTACTTCCACAGCAATTAGTGTATGAAGGCACTTGCAAACCAATCAACTTTTTTGAGCCCCAAATCCCCAATAACAAACACTTTTTTTCAGTTCACGACCCAGACTATTTCTTTGATTTGTTGCATCTCAGACTTTCTCAAAAGGCCGCCAGAAAAATAGGATTTCCTCTTTCAGATGCGTTGATTGAACGTGAAATGATCATTGCTGACGGCACGATGAAAGCGTCTGAATTTGCCTTACAATACGGAATTGCCATGAATATTGCAGGTGGCACACATCACGCATTTTCAAATCGTGGGGAAGCTTTTTGCCTACTCAATGACCAAGCAATTGGGGCCAAATATTTGCAAAACAATCATTTGGCAACCAAAATTTTAATCGTTGATTTGGATGTACATCAAGGAAATGGCACTGCAGAAATCTTTCAAAATGATGAAACTATTTTTACATTTTCTATGCACGGGAAAAGCAATTATCCGTTTCAAAAAGAAAAAAGTGACTTGGATATTGCGCTAGAAAACAGCACAAATGATGAAACCTATTTGACAATTTTAAAAAAAACATTGCCTAAACTCATCTATCAAGAAAATCCTGATTTTATCTATTATTTGTGTGGAGTTGATGTCATTGAATCCGATAAATTAGGAAAACTTTCCTTAACCATTGGGGGTTGCAAGGAACGTGATAGATTTGTAATACAAACTTGTTTTGATCACAAAATTCCTATAATGTGCAGCATGGGTGGTGGTTATTCACCAGATATTAAAACAATTGTTGAAGCACATGCCAATACATTTCGTTTGGCGCAAGAGATTTATTTTTAGCTACAATTTACCCTACAACTGTATTTTTTTTCAACGCTTTCACAAAAGGTTGGCTATACACTCTTTTACCCAAAGCAGCATTGATTGCGTTGGCAACTGCACCACCAGCAGGAGGTAAACCTGGCTCGCCTAAACCTGTTGGGGACAAATCGTTTTGTAGGAAATGTACTTCGACTTTCGGAGTTTCTTGCATGCGAATCAATCTATAAACATCAAAGTTTTTGGCTGTTGGTCTTCCGTTTTCAAAAGACATATCACCAAACATAGCATGACCAATTCCATCAATAACTCCACCTTCCACTTGATTTTTAGCACCTGAAAGGTTTATAACAACGCCACAATCCACAGCAACTGTTACTTTTTTAATGATAGGAAAACCATCTTTTAACTCGATATCTGCTACTTCTGCCACATGTGTATTATGGCTATAATAAGACGCAAAACCTTGATAAATTCCGTTTGGAGTTTTTCCCCAATTGGATTTTTCTCTGACTAATTTAATGGCATTTTCCATTCGTTCGCCAGAATATTGAATGCGTTTATCAGTGGTATTTTTTACCTTTTGTAATAAATCCAAACGCAATTGAATTGGATCAATATTGATTGCAGCAGCCAATTCATCAAAAAAACTTTGTTCTGCAAATGCCAAGAAATTGGTGTAAGGAGCTCTCCAAGCACCAGTGGTTATATTACTATTATAAGTGGCAGCTGCTACTTTATAATTTGGTATACATCCTGCAGGAAAAAAGTGCGCTATAGAACCATACATATTTCCATTAATTGCAGCTTCTTTTAGGTGATATCCTGTAATTTTTCCATCTTTAATAGCTGCTTTTATTTGATATTTTACAGAAGGTTTATACACTCCAGTAGTCATATCATCTTCTCTTGCTGAAACCATTTTTACTGGTTTTTGAATTTTAGCTGCTATTTCTGCTGCTTCTAAAGCAAAATCTGAATATAATCTTCTTCCAAAACCTCCACCCATTCTCGTCATTTCAACCGTAATTTCTTCTACTTTTCTATCTAACAAAACAGCAACAGCTTTCGAAACTTCTTCGGGAGTTTGAGTTGGACCTACTAATTCAATTTTTGATGCAGTTACGTTTGCATAAAAATTCATAGGTTCTAGGCAATTGTGGGGCAAAAATGGAGAATGATACGTTCTTTCGATAATGGTGTCTGCTTGTTTAAAGGAATCATTGATATTGCCATCTTCTCTAATTACTTTGAGTGTATCTCCCTCTAAAAGCGCCATTAATTTTTTATCATGAAATGCTGAACTTTCTAATTCAGTAGCTTGTTTCCAAACTGTTTTGATTGTTTTTTTGGCTTTCAATGCTGCCCAAGTAGATGTGGCAACTACCACAATTTTATCACTTTCGCTTAAAATTGATGTCCAACTTACATAGCCTTTGCTTAAAAAATTTCTTGCTTTTTCTCCAATTGTAAACACATCTAGCACGCCTGAAATTGATTTAGCTTCAGATACATCAAACGAAACTAACGTTTGACCAAAAGCTGGAGGTCTCACAACAGTCGCATACACCATTCCTTCCGTTTTGAAATCCAATCCAAAAAGCGGTTTTCCTGTGATGATTTTATCGATATCAACATTTACAATTTCTTTTCCAATGATGTGAAAATCTTTGATTTCTTTGAGTAATACTTTTTCAGGAATTGGCAGAGTAGCTGCTAATTTTACCACATCTCCATAATCCAACGTTTCTCCTTTGCTATTAGAAATGATTCCTTTTGAAGCGGAACAAGTTGATGGATCCACAGTCCATTTTTGAGCTGCAGCATTGATTAACATCTGCTTAGCTGTTGCACCAGTTTGGCGCAACACATCCCAATTACTTCTTATAGATTGACTTCCTCCTGCAATTTGACCCTTAAAATTTTTGGTATTTAATCCAGCCTGAACTACGGTTACTTTATTCCAATCAACATCCAATTCTTCCGCAATAATCATTGGCATAGAAGTTTTTACTCCTTGACCGATTTCAGGATTTGGAGAAAAAATAGTAATAAAACCTTCATCAGAAATTTTGATATAAGCATTAAAATCATTGAAATTTAAATTTTCAATGGCTGATGGCATGGCTGCATTTGGCTTATAAGCTGCCATAAAATTAAAACCTATAAGCATTCCTCCACTTGCCAAAAGAGAAGTTTTTAAGAAATTTCTTCTACTAAAATCGATGTTTGTTTGAGATTCCATGTGTTTCTTTTTTTGGTGGATTAAGACATTTTTTCTGCGGCTACTTTCACAGCTTCTTCTATTCTGTTATAAGAAGCACATCTGCAAATATTGCCATGCATGGCTTCTCTAATTTCTTCTTCTGTCGGATTTTTATTTTCTGCTAAAAAAGCAGCTGCAGTCATAATTTGCCCTGCTTGACAATACCCACATTGTGGCACATCAATTTCTTTCCAAGCTTCCTGAACAGGGTGGTTTCCATCTTCTGACAAGCCTTCTATTGTGTTAATTTTTACATCATCAAGCATAGAAACTTGTAGTTGACAACTTCTTGTTGCAAAGCCATCAATATGAACTGTGCAAGCACCACATTGTGCAATTCCACAACCAAATTTTGTGCCTACTAAATTGAGTTCATCTCTTAAAATCCAAAGCAAAGGGGTATCTGCATCAGCAGTAACAGTGCGTGTTTGTCCGTTAATATTTAAGGTATAGTTCGGCATAAGAAGTTGTTTTAATTTACCGATACAAGTTACAAAAAATTACTAGCTGTTGGTATCTTCAATAAAAAATGATATTTATTTAAGTAGAATTTAACAAAAAACAGCGTTAAATGACTGAACTGTAAGCGATAAAAAGTGTTTTATTTAATGATTTCTGATAAAAAAATACCTGCTTAAAGCACTACATTTGAATCATAAAAAAAATCCGAATTACTAAAATTTCGGATTCTATTGTTACTATGAATGTTTAAATAAAATTGACTTATAAATAAGGTTTTATAATTTCTTTTCTCTTTTTTAATTGCTTTTCAAGGTCGCTGATGGTATTTTTTATGGCAAGTTCATAATTTTTTTCGTTTGACGAAGCAAAAATTCTAGGACCTGAAAGACTTAATTCTATTTCGCAAATAGTACCAGTCCCTTTTGGATCATTTTCTGTTTTTAAAAATACATCTGCATGAATAATATCAGGATATTTTGCAGATAATTTTTCTACTTTTTTTGTTGTATATGCTTGCATAGCCTCGCTTATCTGCATATTTACGAATTGAATATTGATTTTCATATTCCTAGCATTTAAAAATTACGTTTAAGTTTTGCTTGATTAATAAAAAAATGGGGAGTGTATGCTCCCCATTACTGAAGAGTTTAAAAAACTATTGCAATGAAAACAATAGCAATAAAATCTCTTCAAAACCTCCTTTATTATCTTAAGATAATAAAGGCATACTTTATAATTCAAATAACTTTTTATTACACAGCTAATTTACAATGCTTACTAAATAAATAAAATGATAAATATCAGTTTTTGAAAGTAACAGAAAAAACATTAAACTATTAATAGTTGTTGTTATGATAGATATCATCTTATACACATTTAAAAAGTGATAATTTTAACGATTAACATATTTTCTATTAAAAAAAAAGAAATATTTTTTAAAGACTCTTTTAAAGATTAAATAGACTATATTCTTTGGGATACTTATTTCGCTTACAGTTTTTTAATGCACGTTACTTTATATTATTCTGATGAAATCATTATACGCTATTATTATCGCACTTTTCTTTTTTTCTTGTTTAAAAGAAGAAGGTAAAATTCTTGCAACAGAAAGAAGTTTAACAGAGTCTGTATATGCATCTGTCATTATTCAGCCAGATAGTTTGTATCAGGTTTTTTCAATCGTTTCAGGAATTATAGAACAAAATTTAATAGAAGAAGGAGACATTGTTAAAAAAAATCAAGCACTTATTCAAATTATAAACAATACACCTCAACTCAACACTAAAAATGCCAAATTGGCTTTAGAGTTTGCGAGAGAAAATTACAAAGGAAATGCGACTATTTTAAAAAGTATCAGAGATGAGATTGTTGCAGTTAAACTTACTTACAAAAACGATTCTGTGAATTTTTTAAGACAACAAAACTTATGGAATCAGCAAATTGGTTCAAAAGTAGAATTCGATACAAGAAAATTAAAATTTCAATTATCGGCAAACAACCTAAAACTCTTAATAAACAAGTACAATCAAACTAAAAATGAGTTAGAAACAGTTTTACATCAAGCCAACAATAATTATCAAACCTCATTAATAAATACCAAAGATTTTACCATAAAAAGTAAAATCAACGGTAAGGTTTATGAACTTAAAAAAGAACCTGGAGAAATTGTAAACAACCAAGAATCGTTAGCACTTGTTGGCAGTGAAACTCATTTTATTATTGAGCTTTTGGTGGATGAAGTAGATATCATTCGAATTTCAGTACAACAGCAAGTAATCGTCAATTTAGATGCCTATCAAGATCAAGTTTTTAAGGGAAAAGTAACCAAAATTTATCCAAAAAAAGATGAAAGAAATCAGACATTTAAAGTAGAAGCTACGTTTGATTCTCCTCCCAAAAAATTGTATCCAGGTCTTTCAGGTGAAGCAAATATCATCATTGCAACAAAGGGAAATGTATTGACGATTCCTAAAAACTACATCACCAATGACCATAAAGTAAAAACAGTAAATGGTTTTGTACAAGTTACTATTGGGTTACAAAACTTAGAATTTGTTGAGATTTTATCAGGAATTACTAAAGACACTTACCTCTTCAAACTAGAACAATGATACAGTGGAAAATCATATTAACCATTGCAAAAACGCATTTGCTAACCAAAATACGGCAAACAGCAACTGCTGCTTTAGGCGTAACTTTTGGGATTGGTGCATACATTACATTGGTGTGTTTTATGACGGGCTTAAATGCCATGTTAGATGATTTAATTCTGAATCAAACTCCACATATTCATATTTACAACGAAATTGAACCCTCTAAAAATCAACCCATTGATTTGTATCAACAATTTGATAATTCACTGAATATGGTGCATTCAATAAAGCCAAAATTAAGTCAGAAAAAAATACACAACGCACTGCCTATTATTCATTATTTAAACAAAGATAAAAATGTGCGAGGAGCAATTCCTCAAATAAAAGCAACTGTTTTTTACATGGCTGGTTCTATAGAATTGGGTGGCACTGTCACAGGAATTTATCCTTTAGAAGAAGCTTCACTTTTTAATTTAAACGATTATGTGGTACAAGGTTCTCCTCAGGATTTAAAAAGCAATGAAAATGGCATTCTTTTAGGAATTGGAATTGCCAAAAAAATGTCTTTAAAAGTGGGCGAACGAATTCAAATTAGCACCATAAAAGGGGATGTTTTTCCACTTAAAATTGTGGGTTTGTACCAAAGTGGGGTGTCAGATATTGACGCTGTGAAAAGCTTTGTAAATCTTAAAACGGCTCAAAAAATCTTGGCCGAAGCAGAAAATTACATCACTGATATTAATGTGAAGTTGTTTGATATTGATCAAGCAGTTCCTTTATCAAAAAAAATTGAACGTCAGTTTCAGTTGACGGCTATTGATATAAAAACCGCCAATGCTCAGTTTGATACAGGAACTACCATCAGAAATTTAATTACATACGCTGTTTCTATCACATTGTTAATTGTAGCTGGATTTGGAATTTACAATATTTTAAATATGTTGATTTATGAAAAAATGAATGACATTGCTATTTTAAAAGCAACTGGATTTTCGGGTAAAGACGTGCAGCTTATTTTTATGAGTCAAGCTATAATTATTGGTTTTGTGGGCGGTGTTTTGGGCTTATTAATTGGGTATCTTTTAACGAGTATTATTGCTACAATTCCGTTTCAGACAGAAGCCTTACCAACTGTAAAAACCTATCCCATTAATTTACAACCTTCGTTTTTTGGAATCGGATTTTTGTTTGCCATGGTTTCGACGTTTTTAGCAGGCTATTTTCCATCGTTAAAAGCAAAAAAAATAGATCCAGTAAAAATTATAAGAGGACAATAAAATGAGCGCAGTTTTAGAAGCAAAAAACATCAACAAATACTTTAAAAAACCTGTGAATTTTCATGTTTTAAAAGACATTAATTTTCAGGTCCAAAAAGGTGAATTTGCTTCAATTATGGGAAAATCAGGTTGTGGAAAATCGACCCTTTTGTATATTTTATCTACCATGGATACCGATTATGAAGGCGAATTGATTTTAAATAATCAATTGATTTCTGGACAAGAAAAAGACCAGCTTTCTTACATCAGAAATAAACATATTGGATTTGTTTTTCAGTTTCATTATTTATTGGCTGAGTTTACAGTTTTGGAAAACGTAATGCTTCCAGCAAAAAAATTAGCAGAAAAATCATTGCAAGAAATTGAGCATGATGCCATTAATAAACTAAAAATTTTAAACATTGAACACTTAGCGAAAAAGAAAGCTTCGCAAGTTTCTGGCGGTGAAAAACAACGTGTAGCCATTGCAAGAGCACTTATTAACAATCCTACCATTATTATGGGTGATGAACCTACAGGAAATTTAGACAGTCATAATGCTGAAAATGTATTCAATATTTTTAAACAATTGAGTGATGAACAGGGTTTATCATTACTGATTGTTACCCATGATCAAGATTTTGCGGATAAAACGGATAGAATTATTCAAATGGAAGATGGTAGAATTATAGTTTAAGTTTATGATAACATTAGCACTAATTAGCTCATTTACAACTACCTTTAAGAGTTATTTTAACTTTTAA
>ENA-UPTJ01001007-UPTJ01001007.1-marine-metagenome-genome-assembly--contig:-NODE-1007-length-16028-cov-3.673324_pt1 | contig 16028 bp, 9 predicted proteins | sample MGYA00238168_ERZ767080 | MGnify/ENA primary metagenome ERZ767080 (study PRJEB28935, sample SAMN06266237) | marine metagenome | isolation source: Columbia River Estuary | place: USA:Columbia River Estuary... | reverse complement strand
AATCTCTTGGGCCGTACCCGCTTCGAATTTTTTGAAATTCACAATAAATTTTTCCGCCAAGCGCTCCGCTGTTGCGTCATATTCGCTATTATTTTCCCATGTATTCCTTGGATTCAACAAGGTGGAGGGAACACCTGGACAGGACATTGGAACGGATAAGTTAAAAACAGGGAGCGTTTCGAAGGGAACCTCATCCAAGGCTCCGTCCAAGGCCGCAGTGATCATGGCTCGGGTGTAAGATAGCTTCATTCGGCTGCCGATACCGTAACTACCGCCGGTCCAACCGGTATTGATTAACCAAACCCGAATTTCTGTTCCTTCTAATTTTTCGCCGAGTAATTGGGCATATTTTGCCGGATGTAGGGGTAAAAATGCCGCCCCAAATCCTGCAGAGAAGGTAGTTGTTGGCTCGGTGATCCCCACCTCGGTACCCGCAACTTTTGCGGTATAGCCCGACATAAAATGATACATGGCTTGTGCTTTGGTCAAGAGTGAAATCGGAGGCAAAACTCCAAAGGCATCCGCCGTTAAGAAAAAGATATTCTTAGGAGCGGTACCTACCGAAGGGCGGGCAATGTTCTCAATATGAAAGATTGGATAGGAAACCCGAGTGTTTTCTGTAATAGACCCATCGGCATAATTCACATGGTTTGAACCTTCAGAAAAAATGATGTTTTCGAGTAAGGCTCCCGGTTTGATGGCCTGAAATATTTGTGGTTCCTTTTCTTCCGATAAGTCGATGGTCTTAGCATAACAACCTCCTTCAAAATTAAAAACCTCGTTTTCGCTCCATCCGTGTTCGTCGTCACCAATGAGTTTACGGTTCGGGTCTGAGGAAAGGGTAGTTTTTCCAGTTCCCGACAAACCAAAAAATACTGCTGTATCGCCCTTATGGCCAATATTGGCAGAACAATGCATCGAAAGTACTTGGCGATGGTGAGGAAGGATAAAATTTAAGGCGGAAAAAATTCCTTTCTTAATTTCCCCGGTGTAGCCTGTTCCCCCGATAAGTATTTTCTTCTCAGAAAAATTAATCACCGCAAAATTGGATTGCCTTGTACCATCCTCTTCAGGATTCGCGAGAAAACCCGGAAGGCAGATGATGTGCCATTCGGGTAAAAAATCTACCAATTCGCTCGCATTGGGGCGAAGAAACATGTTGTGCGCAAATAGATTGGACCAAGGGTATTCTGTAACCACTCGAAGGTTCATTCGATAGGCCTCAGAGGCACATGCATACGCATCGCGAACGAATAATTCTTTCCCTTCAACATACGCCATCATTTTTCGATAAAGTCCGTCAAAATGTGCAGGAGACATGGCTAGGTTTATATCGCCCCACCACACATGGTCTTGGGTAATTTGATCCTTGACGATAAACCGATCCTTTGGACTTCTTCCAGTAAAGGTACCCGTTTCGATGGCCAAAGCACCATTGCTAGCTAGTCGTCCTTGTTGGCGTTCTAAGGTAGCCCGAACCAATTCGTCAGGGGCCAAATTCCAAAAGGTCTGTTTGGGCTCCTTCATTCCCAAAGAAACGCCTAAATCAGCATGCTTTCCAAGGATACCTACATTTGCCATAGTCCTGCATTAAAAGATAGACAAAGCTACGTGAAAACCCAAGAGGTATCAAAGGAAATGCGTCGTTTTTACCAACATACACGGGGTTTATGTGTTGAGAAAATAAATTGTTTTTTGCCATATTTTTTTGTATATTATTGTTAGTGTCAATTGTACACTTATTTAAGGAAATGTTAATTGTTACCTGAGGAAAAAGAGAATTCCCTACCTTCGTTGCATGATCATTCGACATCGTTTTTTACTTGCCGTCATGTTGGTTACGGGGGTATTGTTTGCTTATATTTCCATAAAACATCCTTTAATTAAAGGAGGTGTAAAAGGTCTTGCAAGCCGTGCAGCCGTACACGCTACGTCAGATCCTGCGGCTATAAACCTTTTCATGCGTAGGGCTAAAACTTCCGATTCCAACCTCTGTCTGCTTAAAAATGAAGGGGCAATCCTTCCGCTAAACGACCTCGAGAAGAACACGACCTACCTGTGCATGGGTGATTCCTCTGAAGCCTTTCGAACCACGCTTACTTTATATGACAGCGCAAAATTCTTGGTGAAAAGTTCGCCAATGGACCGCGTCCGATGGGACTCAATCCAAACGGAACGGCTCGTAGTTTCTATCCATGGAAGGTCACTGACAAAAGAAAAGGATTGGAATGCATGTTTTCGAACCTTGGCAACCATGCCTCGATTTGAGGAGGCGATATTGGTGGTATTCGGAAAACTACCGGAAACCCTGAGCTTACCTTTAACATCGTTTCAAGCGATTGTAATCGGTCCGGACAACACCCCTTTTACGCAAGAACGTGCAGCTCAAAAGCTAATGGGGGCTATTCCATTTAGTGGAAAAACCTCCACAGCAATGGGTTCGTTTCCCCAAGGAAGCGGATTGGGTACCGAATGGAATGGCCGCTTGCGGTTTGCCTATCCCGAAGAATTTGGAATTTCAAAATCCTCCTTTGATGGTATTGATCAATTAGCGATTAAAGGGATAAAGGCAGGTGCCTATCCAAGTTGTCAGATTGTTGTCGCCTACCAGGGGGCGATACTTTACCGAAAAGCATTTGGCACCATGACCTATGACCCTGAATCCATCACCATTACCAACAACCACCTCTATGACATTGCCTCGATCACTAAAATTGCCTCTTCCACCTTAGCGGCAATGCATTTAGTGCACAAAGGGTCCTTAGCCATCAACAACTCGTTGAAAACGTATCTTCCTGAATTAACGAGAAGTTCTCCATACGGTAACATCAACATCACGGAAATGATGTGTCATCAAGCGGGGCTACAAGCCTTTATTCCGTTTTACCAAAACACGCTATCCAATGGTTTTCCATCCAGCAACCACTACAGCTCGATTCAAAGCGAATCCTTTCCCACACCGGTCGCTGATAATTTATACTTAAAGGCGGGTTATCGCGACTCGATGTACGCCCAGATTTTATCCAAACCGCTACAAGAGAAAAAGTACCTCTATTCTGATTTGTGTTACTTCTTCCTACAACCCATATTAGAAAAACTGGGACAGAGTAAGCAGGATTCGTATGTTGCCGAAACCTTTTACAAACCCATGGGATTAAGGTACATTGGGTACCATCCATTAAAGCGGTTTCCAAGAAATCAAATCGTAGCCACAGAAAACGATCAATATTTCCGTAAGCAATTGCTTTGGGGGCACGTTCATGATCCAGGGGCGGCCATGCTCGGGGGCGTTGGCGGACACGCCGGACTCTTTTCAAACGCAACCGATTTAGCACAAATTATGCAACTGTTTCTGAACAATGGAAAGTATGCAGGCCATCAATTTTTCGATGAAACCCTGCGAAAGAAATTTACCAGCGCGGTATATCCCGGTAATAAGCGGGGAATTGGTTTCGACCGACCCAATAATGGTGGAGGGGGAACGTGCGATGTCTCGGCTTCTTCCCTGAGTTTTGGACACTCGGGATTCACAGGGTGTTTGGCATGGGCCGACCCCAAAAACCAATCCATATTCGTTTTTCTTTCGAACCGGGTACATCCCAGTCAAGACAATTGGAAAATAAGGGACATGAACATCCGAACGGACATTCACCACGCGATTTACCAGATACTTTCGAAAGCTAAATAGGCTATTTTACGCGATTCATTGCCATTGCCTTTAAAATCCATCGCGGAAGGGCTTTGCCGTGCTTTCTAGCCTTTAAGTTGATGTACCAACCCCATTTTTTCATGATGGGAACTTTGTGCGTTTCAACGAATTCAATCCAAGTACCATCAGGATCCTCAATGTAGGAAAATCGTCCCCCGGCTTCTCCCATATCGAAGGTATCGGAACTGTCTACGGTAAAGGTGAAACCTTCTTGCTCACAAGCTTGTTTTAAGGCCTCCATTCCCTGAATATCAAAACAAAGATGGATGAACCCCCAATCGCCCCAAAAGCGATTTTCAAAAATTCGCTTGACGTCCTGGCGATCCACTGCTTGCACCAATTCAATCGAAGTTGGTCCTAGCAAGGGTGCAAAGGGACCCGTACGCTGTTCTTGATGGGTCAGGGCCACTCGCCGAAAGGTACCGGATGGATTGATTCCATGAAAGTCGTCAAAGGATCCAGAGGCATCATAAACGATGCTTTCGTATGCAAGCACTTTTTGATAGAGCGCTAAGGACCGATCCATATCAGACACACCAATAATTGCCCCTGCCACACCGCCACAGTGGGATGGGTGTTTGGTATCAGAAAACCATCCCTTTCCCTCGACGATTTGAAACAAATTACCGTTTGGATCTTCCATGAAAAAACTCAAGCTCCCATCGGGCGCAGCCGTGGGTACGTTCCTTAGCGTAACCCCTAAGGACTTAAAATATTCGTAGGATTTCTGAACGTTTCTCGACTTAATTTTACAGGCATACAGCCCTAAGTCCCCCAATTGAATGGAAAAGGTAGCTTTTTCAGTATTTCGGCTGGTATATTGCCAAATTTCAAATCCCCCTCCCCCATCCATACTCAGTGCGAGAGTAGCAGTCCTTGCTTGAACCACACCTCCCGTGTAACGGGTCATTAAAGGCGCTTCTGCTGCTTCTTCGAAAACACGGACATCCATTCCAAACATAGTTCGATACCAACTCCAGATTTCAGGGACATTCGGTACGCCAATTCCCATTTGTTGGATACCACAAATCAAAGGTTTCATTGCTCTTTTTTTACAAAAGTATTAATTCTAACGAACGGCTCGCTCATTGAAGAACACATAGCCGAAACTCAACTGAAAATTCCAGGGGTTGACCTGCAGCGGAAAATAGTTCATTGTGGCACGAAGAGGGCCAATAGGGGTATGGTAAATAAAACTTGAAGAAGCCAACCATGTATCGCCTTTAAACGGCTTTGAATATTGAATGCTTCCGTCGTCGAATTTTTGAAGGGTGATAAAAGGCTGATAATAGTAGGCATCCAGCCGAAATTCAAGACCCCGCTTGATAGGAACCACTTGATTTACCCCAAAAGCCACAAACTGGGGTGAACGATACTCTTTGAAAAAATAGGTTTCTAAATCAGGAATTACGTTTAAGGTTGGCATAGACAATAGGCTCGCCGTGTAATTCGCAAACAGCGATTGTGAGTTGAACATAGCTTTTACGTGAACCCCTAAGTCGTAATGGGGTTTGTTAAGAAAGTAATACTGTCCTTCAATATTCAAATTCAACCAGTCGTGTTGCTTGTAAACAGTACTATCAAATTGGGCTGTAGTTCCTGGTTCGGTACGTTCCATTCCTGTAAGATACTTTACTTTCATGGTGAAAAAATGTCCTTCGTTAGCAAATTGTTTTCGGTTTAGAGCATTATCCGTGACCTCGTAAGAAACTAAGCCACCGCTTAAAAAAGTTTGGTCCGTTGTGTCGGTGCTTAAAAAGTTCATGGTTTGATAGTAATCGTCTTCGAGGTTGAACCACCTAAAATCCAAAATCCCTCGTGAATTGTTAAGTATTGGGTGCTTAACCTTTAACCCATAATACATTTCGTTTTGGACCAAAAACGAAGGCTTTACGTCCTCGAAAAACGTGGCAGAACTTCGAAAATAATCCCATCGATTCATAACAAAATAGGCAGCCGCGGTAACGGGGAAGACGCTTGGAAAATCTAGGCTCAATTCTGCCTTGGCCGAGCCGTAAAACTTCCCAAAATACGTTTCGGCATGTAAGGCGGTGGCCATTTTCCCTAACGAACGGTAGGTAAGTCCCAAATATCCCGTATTCACAGGCCGTGAAGAAAAATGTCCTCCAACGTCCACGTGAAAAGGTTTTGCCTTCCGAACGTATACATCTAAGTGAAAGGTACTATCGTTCTTTTCGGATACCGTTGGAAACATAAAATCTATTTGTTGGGCAGCATGCAAGCGGTAGTAACGTTTCTCCAGATCGGAGAGGTTAATGGTCTTTTTCTTTCTGTAATTATACAAGGAACGATCAACGTAATTGGCTTTTTTACCCTCATAAAAGGTGGTATTAATCGTACTTATCTGCGGTTCTTTGCCATGTTCTTGCCATTGATTTCGTTTGGCGTTTAGGGCAACGGTGTCTACTTTACGGGTTAGGTAGGCTCGCAGGGTATCAATGTATTTCATGGTTTCAGAATACCCCTCATCAATGGCCCGTTGGGCTGATTCGAAATCAAAGGTGCCCATGCGAACCACCGGACGAATAATAACTCCGTGTGAGCACGGTAATTTATAATCGGTTGGCATCCGAGTCATGTGGTCCAACAAACCGATAAAATCCTGTTCATCGGGTTGGTTCATAATGTCAGACACATTACTGCCGATAATGTAATCCGGATTAAATTCCTCATACATTACATTAATGGGAAAGTTGTTGTACAACCCGCCGTCGAAATAAACCACACCTCCGATACGAATTGGATTTAAATACAAGGGATAGGTCATTGAGGCGCGAACCACAGCGTTGAGGTCTCCCGCTTTAAAAACAACGCTTCGCTTGCCTACAACATCGCTCGCCACAATGCGCAATGGAACCATGAGTTGATTAAAGTCTTTTTGTTGGGTGGCTCCGCCTATTCCAAGGAATTTAAACAATTCAAAATCCAAATAGGTAGGTCGAATAAAATTCATTGGGATCGAATTCTTCAAAATTGAATCCAACCGAAAGGCCAAGGAAATCATCCCTGCATCGGGGTCGCTTTCGCGATACAAATAACGGTTATTCGCGGGGACTTCTCCGCGTACCATGCGCTGGAAAGCTGGTGAAGTAACCAAACGCTCCATTGCTTTGGGAGACATCCCCAAGGCATACAAGCTACCAACCAATCCTCCGGCGGATGATCCGCAAATGTAGTCAATTGGGATTTCAGACTCCTCCAGGGCCTTAAGTACTCCAATGTGCGACAAGCCTGCGGCCCCACCACCGCTCAGAACCAAGCCTACTTTTTGTTGTGCATAGGATGAAAAACAACCGTGCAGAAAAAAAAAAGCATAGGATGAAATGAAATTTGCTACCCAAAGTTTGTTCTTTTGTACAAAATTAACCGCATTATTTACCGAATTCCGAAATGAAGCAAGAATCTACTAAAAATTTAACAATCACCCTCAAGTGTTTTTACGGATTTGAAACCGTACTTCAAGAGGAACTCACGGAGCTGGGATATCCGGATTGCGTGAAAGGGAATCGTGCCGTGAGTTTGAAAGGTACATGGAGCGATGTTTATTTTTTAAACCTTCATAGCCGCTGTGCCCTTTCCGTTTTGGTAGAAATCTGCAAATTCCCGTTCAAAAACGAACAGGATGTTTACGATGCCTCAGCAAGTATTCGATGGTCCGCTTTGTTCCATGAAAAAAATACGATTGCCATTCGAGGAGCCATTCAAACGAAAAAAGTGCGCAATACACACTACCCTTTTTTACTAGTAAAAGATGGTATCAGCGATCATTTTCGATCGGTAGGAAAAGAACGGCCTTCGGTAGACATAAAGCATCCAAAGGTGTCTATTGATTTGTATTTAACGGATAAAGAAGGTGTAATCTCCATCAACACCAGCGGTCTCCCTTTGTTTCAGCGAGGATATCGAACCGCAACCGGAGTTGCACCTTTGAATGAGGTAGTAGCAGCGTGTTTAATAAGGCTTTCGGGGTGGGATCGTAAGACGGCCTTTTACGACCCTTTTTGTGGCGCTGGAACCTTGTTAATCGAAGCGGCCCTTTTAGCATCTGGAATCCCTTCCAATATCGAGCGGAGCCACTATGCTTTTAAAAATTTACTTTCATATGACGCGACATGCTGGGAAGAAATCGTAGAAAAGGCCACTAAAACAGTAAGAGCACTTCCATGTCCAATCAACGGTTCGGACCTTTCGGATGAAATGGTACTTAAAACCCGCCGGAATTTACGCGGGTTTTCATTTGGGCGCTTTATCCAAATACAATCTTGTTCTTTCGAAACGGTAACTGCCTCCAAGGACATCCAATTCATTATGAGTAACCCCCCGTATGACGAGCGCATCTCTGTAGACGGGGATAATTTTTATAGAAACTTAGGTTCTTGGATGAAGCATGAAATGACAGGGATTCCCATATGGCTGATTAATAGTAACAGCGAGGGGTGGAACGAGATTGGGCTTAAACCTACCTTAAAACACGCAGTTTTTAACGGCAACCTACCCTGTGAGTTTAGAAGGTATGATACCTATTCAAGCAAGCCAAAAGACCTTAGTTCCGATCCTGAATAGGAACGTAGTTTCGGTTGATTTCACCGACATATACTTGCCTTGGTCGACCAATTGGCTCCTTGTTTTCAGTCATTTCCTTCCATTGAGCAATCCAACCAGGGAGCCTTCCTAAAGCGAACATGACCGTAAACATTTCTGTAGGGATACCCAATGCTTTGTAGATGATTCCTGAGTAAAAATCAACATTCGGATACAGGTTGCGCGCTTTGAAGTATTCGTCCTCCAAGGCCACTTGCTCCAGTTTTTTAGCAATATCCAGTAAAGGATCGTTTACCCCCAACTTTGAAAGCACCTCGTCGCAAGCTTTCTTGATGATTTTAGCACGCGGATCGAAGTTTTTATAAACACGATGCCCGAATCCCATCAATCGGAAGGGATCTTCTTTGTCTTTAGCCTTAGCCACCCATTTATCTACGTTTCCTCCATCGGCTTCGATTTGCTCAAGCATTTCAATAACCTCTTGGTTTGCTCCTCCATGCAGCGGTCCCCACAAAGCGGATATACCGGCGGAAATCGTAGAATAGAGGTTAGCATTGGAAGAACCTACGATCCGAACGGTGGAAGTAGAACAATTCTGTTCGTGATCGGCATGTAGGATAAGAAGGGTATTCAAGGCACTAACAACAACGGGGTCAACGTCGTATTGCTCGGTAGGCATACCGAACATCATGTACAAGAAATTCTTAACGTAATCGTAATCGTTTCTAGGATACATAAAAGGATGGCGCATTGAGTTCTTATATGACCATGCCGCTAAGGTGGGCAACTTCGCAATCAGGCGATGCACCGTAAGGTTTTTCTTTTCTTGGCTTCGATTAGGATCTAAGGATTCTGGATAAAACGTGGAAAGCGACGAAATCATCGACGACAAAACCCCCATCGGATGTGCTTTTGCAGGATAGGCCTCAAAAAACCGTTTCATGTCTTCGTGCACTAACGTATGTTTTTTGATGCTGTTTTCAAATTCGGTCAGTTCCGCTTGCGTTGGTAAATCACCATGAATTAACAAATAAGAAACCTCGAGAAAAGATGCTTTTTCTGCGAGCTGCTCGATGGGATACCCTCGATAATGTAAAATTCCTTCTTCCCCATCCAAAAAGGTAATGGCACTTTTTGTTGCCCCGGTATTTTTATATCCAGTATCCAAGGTAACATACCCAGTAAGGTCTCTAAGTTTGGAGATATCTATGGCTTTCTCATTTTCTGTTCCTGTAATCACAGGGAGCTCGTAAACGGTACCGTTTAATTCAAGCTTGGCAACTTCACTCATTCTAGTTCAAAAATTTTTCCGCCTAATTTACTAAACAAATTTGGTATTTCAGGAAGAAACTAGGAAAGAAATAATTCTACCCATTAAGATTGGGATGAGTTTCCACCTATAAGTTCTCTAAAATGTAATTGTACATCATTGAAAATAAGTGATTTCGGGTATTCCCACCATAAATTCCGTGGTTCTTGTTTGGATAGGCAAAAAAATCAAATTGCTTATCCGCTTTTACTAAAGCACTTACCATATCGGTACTGTTTTGAAAATGTACGTTATCGTCTGCCATTCCGTGAATCAATAAATACTTCCCTTTCAATTTATCTACGTGATTGATTGGTGAATTAGAATCGTATCCATCCGCATTCTCTTGAGGGGTTCGCATGAACCGTTCTGTGTAAATGTTATCGTAGTACCGCCAATTCGTTACCGGAGCCACTGCGATACCCATTTTAAACACATCTGCGCCTTTCGTGATGGCCAAGGAAGCCATAAAACCTCCGTAACTCCACCCCATGATACCAACACGGCTCGCATCAACGCACGGAAGGGTTTGGAAATATTTGGCGGTACCAATAAAATCCTCCACTTCCAACTTACCCAACTGGAGGTAGTTCGCTTTTTTGAAGGCTGCTCCGCGGTACTGTGTCCCTCGGGGGTCAACACTCACTACAATATATCCCTTTGACGCCAACAATTGGTGAAACATATAATCATTTCCATCCCATTGATTCGTTACTTCATTATGTCCCGGTCCTCCGTATACATTCATGTATACCGGATACTTGTTGCTTTTATCAAAATTGGGAGGAAAAATAACAGAAGCATTTAAAGGGAGGCCATTTATATCGATGCGTTGGAATTCTTTTTTGCTCAAGTTTAATGCGGCTAGTTTGGCTTTCAAAGCGGAATTATCTTCTAAGACCTTTACCAAGATGCCTTTACCGTTATATAGCCCATGCACAGGGGGTGTGTTGGCATCTGAATACGTTCCCACAAAATACTTCATTCCTTGGATAAAGGAAGCATCCATCCACCCCTCAGAAGGAGACAGCGTCGTTACCTCTTTGGTTTGAATATTAATGCTGCATAATTCCTTAGATATCCCAAATTGTTGGGATCGTGTAAAATAAAAATACAGGCCATCTTGGCTTACTCCATAAGCATCGATTACATCCGATGTACCACTAGAAATCGTTTGTATCTTGCCTGAATAATCCAAGGAATACAATTGATTATACCCTGATTTTTCGGAAGTAAAGAAAAACCCATTTCCGTTGGGCATAAAATGCAAAGCCTCATTCACATCCACATAGGTATTGCTATGGTCCGTATAGAGAATGCTGTGTATTGGTTTTTTCCCTACCGTGAAATCCACCATGTGATATTGAAGGCTGTCTTGATGACGGTTCATCGTCTGCAACAAAAGGCGATTGGACACATTTGACCATTGGATTCTTGGAATATATTCATAAGAACCGAGGGCAATAGGATTTATTTTTTGAGCTTTGGAAACTGAGACCCAATGCGCCGTTACTACGGAATTATCCTCTCCCGCTTTTGGGTATTTGTATTCGAATCGATCTGGATATAGGGCACCATACTTATCAATGCCAAATTCTTTTACCCCCTTTTCAACAAACTTTAAAAACGCTAAGTACTTTGAGTCGGGCGACCAACTATACGCTTTGGTTATGGCAAACTCCTCCTCGTAAACCCAATCCGTCGTTCCATTAATCACCTTGTTCTTTTTCCCGTCCGTAGTTATCGCTGTAATTTTTCCGTTGGACAAATTCTTTACGTACAAATCGTTTTTGAAGACAAAGGAAACCATGGTTCCATCCGGGGAATACTCGGCCAAGGTTTGGGGCGTCATCTCGTTCGACAAAGGGCTTAGTTTTTTAGTTTGCAAATCGAACAGGTAATACACAGCAGTGTAGCTATTGCGGTAGATGGGATTTACATCGGTCATGAGCAAAACTTTGTTTTCCTGAAGGTTAAACGAATAATCCTGTACGGCTAGGCCTTGCCCTTGCCAGACCAAATCACTGGCGTTAATTAATACTTTGGGTTGTTCTTCTTTAGAATCCAAGGGAACCATAACTAAATTCCCTTTTTCGTCCATTAGACTATAATGGGCCCCGTCACTTAGGCTGTTAAAGCCTGCCACTCCTTTCGCGCGGAACTCAAATTGTTTCCAAATTTTCTCTACGGTTAGTGATTGGGTGTAGGCCATTGAGACCAAAAAACAAAAAATTAACCCGTAATGCTTTCTCATAATGCTTTTCTTTCTTGCGAAATTACCAATTTAGAGCCAAATGCCATTTATTAACAATTGGGTAAAAAAAATTACATGTAGATGTCAAAAAACCTCCTTAATTTTGTAATCATTAACATCGCCTATGAAAACAACGTTTACCCTCGTCCTAATCGCGCTCGCTTTCTTCGGAAAAGCACAAAATACCTGCGCGGACTTATTTATTTCTGAATACGTCGAAGGTTGGTCCAACAACAAAGCCTTAGAAATTTATAATCCAACAAGCCAAACCATCAATCTAGATGGGTATTTTGTGGTGCGTTACTCCAACGGATCTTCCTCTGCGACGGTAGCCAATGCCGTTCAGTTGAATGGTACGATCAGTGCTTATGATACCTATGTGGCCGTTTTAGAGAAATTGGATCCCAATGGTACGGGTCAAGAAGCCCCGATATGGGACTCCTTACAGGTGAGAGCCGACGGATTTTATTGCCCGGTGTACAATACCTCAAACGCGTTCTATTGGAATGGCAATGATGCCGTGATGTTGGCAAAGGGAACTCTTCCCGCCTCACCTACTGCAGTGATTAGCCCGGCTAATGTACCGGGATTTGCCATCGTTGATATTTTTGGTAAGATTGGTGAAAACCCTGCCAATGAAACTGGATCCTCCGCAGGAAACGACGGTGCTTGGTCAACCAGTTTCCCTTACAACAACGGTCAGGGTGTTCTCGTCACAAAAGACCACTCCATGTTGCGCAAAGCCAGTATTCAGAAAGGGGTAACTACGCAAGTTGCATTTTTCGATCCATTATTAGAATGGGACACAATCCCAGCGGTAATCGTTAGGTTAGATGCAAATGGCGATACCGTATTGGGTCAGAGCGGGAATCCAATTCTGGATGGAAACTGGAATTCATTGGGAACCCATGAGTGTACCTGCAGTCCATCTGGATCTACTTCATTCATAACTCAACAAAACTTTACTGTCTATCCCAACCCATCGAATGGAACCGTTTTTATTGAAGGTGCGGAAGAAATTAAATCGGTGACCATTACCAACGGTTTAGGCCAAAAAATTGGTTTTTACACACACCAACAGCAACCACTGGTTTCACTTCGAATCGATAGCAACAAAGGGATTTATTATTTGTTGATCGAAACCCTAAGCGGAAATAAGGCTGTCCAAAAATTGGTTATTCGATAACGAACTTCCCGCTTAGCGCGGGATTTTTTTTCGCTATGAAATGTTTACTTTTTTCGCTTATACTCCTTACAACCCTTTCTGGATGGGCACAAGTCGGTACGCTATCAGGGGTAGTTACCAACCAAGGAGGGAAAAAGCGTATTGATAAAGCACAGGTTGCATTGAAGTCGGTTGCGGGCGAGGTGATTAAAAACACGTCGACAGACGCAAATGGCAATTTTTCATTCCAAGAAATACCCTTCGGGAATTACACCTTAGTCACCAGTGAAAAATCCTACACGGAAGCCTCTCAGAAAATTACCATCGCAAAACCAGAACAAAGCGTTTCCATCGCTTTGCTCGGTACGTTGGAATATCAGGAAATTCGAATCATTGGAAACGTTGTTAAGGAAGGCCCTGTGCCTGTTGCAGTAACCAAAATTACCGCTAAGAAAATTCAAGAAGAATTAGCCTCCCGTGATTTACCAATGCTTTTGAATGGAACCGCAGGAGTTTATGCCACGCAACAAGGAGGAGGCGATGGCGATGCCCGAATTAATGTTCGTGGCTTTGACCAACGAAATGTAGGGGTTATGATTGATGGTGTTCCCGTGAATGACATGGAAAACGGCTGGGTTTATTGGTCCAACTGGTTTGGTTTGGATGCCATTACTTCTACCATGCAAGTACAGCGCGGACTGGGAGCCACAAAAATCGCGATGCCTTCCATTGGAGGAACCATCAACATACTCACCCAAGGCATTGGTAACAAACGAGGAGGGTCCCTGAAACAAGAATATGGAACAGGCCGCTTTATGCGTACCTCTTTCTCTTACAATACTGGATTGCTTCCCAAAGGATGGGGTTTAACACTATCAGGATCCTACAAACAATCGTTAGGATGGGTCGAAGGTACCCCAAGTCAAGGGTTTTTTGGTTATTTGAAAATATCCAAACAATTCGATAAACACTTGCTAACCCTTTCTGCATTTGCTGCCCCACAGCAGCACGGACAACGTTCGTTCAGACAGGCCATACAGTATTGGAGTGAGGATGAAGCGAGGGCTTTGGGTTGTACCATTGATTCCAGCATGTTCATGTCGAACCTTGGTATCCGTTACAACCAACATTGGGGTTATCGAACGGTCAATGGAAAACAAGAGGTACTAAGCGAGCGCTTGAATTATTACAACAAACCGCAAATTACGCTGAAAGACTTTTGGAAAGTCAATGAAAAATTATCGATTTCGAATTTAGCCTATGCCTCCATCGGTAGAGGGGGAGGAACTGCCTTGTATAACTCCGGGGCCATTATTCGCGATTCCAACTTACTGATAGATTGGGACGCCATTGTAGAAAACAACAAAGTAAATCCATTATTTGGCACGCCCAATATCGATACGCAATACTCACCTACGGAAATCAAGTCCTCACAAATCTTACTTGCCAGCGTGAACAACCATTTTTGGGTGGGCTACTTGGGCCAAGCGAATTATAAAATCAAAGAGGGTTTTGAAGTTTCAGCGGGACTTGATGCGCGGTATTATCGAGGATCTCACTACCAGGAAGTGAAAGACCTTTTGGGAGGAGATTACTACATCGATCTATCGGATAAAAATGCTGCAAGTCCAATGAAAAGGGTGGGCGATAAAATTTCTAAAAATTTATTTAATGCCAACCGCGATGGATTGGTTACTTGGATTGGCGCTTTTGGACAAGTTGAATATGAATCCAAAAAAATAAACGCGTTTATTAACCTTTCAAGCATTCAAAACGGGTACTGCGGCATCGATTATTTCCAAAAGCGCAGGCTTTACATCAACGATACCATACTCGAGTTTGGATATGGGGATACCCTTCAATACCAAGGGAACACCTACCACAGTCAATCAGACGGCGTAGATTATGCGACAACCGGTTGGAAATTCATTCCGGGATTCACCTTTAAATCCGGTATCAGTTTTAAATTGGGTAAGTACTCCAATTTATTTACTAACGTTGGCTTTCTCAACCGAACACCGATGTACTCCAATGTAATCGATAACAACTACAATAAGTTCTTCGCTGAAATTGCCAACGAGAATATTCTTGCCATCGAACAAGGATTTTCCTACACTGCGAAGGATTTCGGGATTAATGTAAATACCTATGCCACGCGTTGGAAAAATAAACCTTTCCCATACGGAGTGCCCATTCCCGATCCCAACGATCCAAGCGAAAATATTTATGTTAATATCAATGGAATGGATGCCATTCACATGGGAGGAGAAATCGATATCGCTTGGAATATCGTCAAAAAACTATCCACGGAAATCATGTTTTCTGTAGGCGATTGGTATTGGAATTCGAGTAAAACCGTGGTAATCCCTCAATTTGACTCGCTGGCTTATACCTTTGATGCGAAAGGTGTTCATGTGGGGGATGCCGCTCAAACAGCCTTATCGGCAACCGTTCGATACGAGCCCATCAAAAATCTATACGTGAAAGGACAAGTTCAGTACTTTGATCGATATTATTCTGATTTTAATCCATTCACGCTAAAAGGAAACAATGCGGGAAGAGAATCTTGGGTTATGCCTTCCTATTTCCTGGTAAATTTCTTTGCAGGGTATCGTTTTCAACTCAAAGAAGACGTTTTGAATTTTTCCGGCAGCATTATTAATGCCTTGAATACTATGTTCATCGCAGATGCATCAAACAACCTAAACGGAAGCAATCAAAATTTTGATGCCACGTCCGCTACCGTTATGTTTGGCCAAGGCTTTCGCTTTAATCTTTCCTTATCTTATCAATTTTAATTATGAAACAGGTTTTACTTTTATTTACTGCATGGGCTTCGTTTGGTTTTCATGCACAAACCATTCAACAAGTTCGAAACATGTCGGTGGGCAGTACGGTCACAGTGAAAGGTGTGGTATCCAACGGAACGGAACTTGGTTCCATTCGCTACATGCAAGATGGTACCGCGGGTATCGCGATTTATGGGAATACCCTTTCCTCATTAACAACGGGGGATTCCGTAACGGCA
>ENA-UPTJ01001005-UPTJ01001005.1-marine-metagenome-genome-assembly--contig:-NODE-1005-length-16038-cov-4.823875_pt1 | contig 16038 bp, 18 predicted proteins | sample MGYA00238168_ERZ767080 | MGnify/ENA primary metagenome ERZ767080 (study PRJEB28935, sample SAMN06266237) | marine metagenome | isolation source: Columbia River Estuary | place: USA:Columbia River... | reverse complement strand
AAGGAGCCACCGGAAAGCAAATTGGCGAATTTATGAACAAGGGCAATATTCATTCTTACAATAGAATGAAAGAGCATTTAAAATATAACGCAACAAGTAAGGTGCTTGAAATTGGTTTTGGTAACGGACTCACTTCCAAAGAAATAATGTGTGCTTGTAAATACGTTGGCTTAGATTATTCGGCCGATATGGTGGCTGAAGCTAAGATTTTATGCGCGAAGGAAGTAAATGAGTGTGGCTCTGAATTACTCTTAGGAGATGTCCATGCCATGCCTTTTGCCAACGAATCATTTGATGTTATTTTCACCATCAATACCATTTATTTTTGGGATAAACCCGAGCAAGCTGTAAGTGAATTACGTCGTGTTTTGAAAAAAGGTGGGAAGTTATTAATTGGTATGCGCACCAAAGAAGATATGGAGTTGCTATCTGTTTTTACACAATATGGTTTCAATATTCGATCTTTGGGTACAGTGGAGGAATTATTAAGAGCTGGTGGTTTTTCTGAAATAAAGTATACTGTTTATAGTGATCCTCTAAATCAGCGTGCCGATGGCAGTTTTCAGCAATTACATAGTGTGGTTTTTGAAGCGCAATAAATCTAGGGTAAAACACTCAATTTTTTTAACAACTGTCATTCTTTCCATATTTTTTATATTTTCATGCTCGCTTAGGTTTTATGCAGAGATTATTTTTTTCTATACTGATTATTAATGTGATTTTTTTCCTTGGTTGCGCTGAGCCCGATGCTTGTGAAAAAATCAACAAAGATTCTGATTGTGTAAAGTACAACAATTGCAATGTGCTTGAAAATTGGCGTTTACAAAGAATTCAGTACGAGCATGCTTGCGATCCAAATTTTATCACCAATAAACTATTTCAAGACAATATGGTGGTTTTTAAAGATGGAACGCTTCAATTGAGGATGGATGAAAAGGTTTCTGATCTTGATCAATGGGAATTTACCGATTGCAAAAAATTAAAACTCTCTGGCTCACATAGCGATTCAACCATCGTTTTTGATGTTGAACAAATGGAAAGCAATCAAATGGTGTGGAGCTACCAATACACAGATTCTTGTAAAGTAAAGGCGACTATCTTTTTTGATAGAATGTGATTTTACTCAATCCTGACGAATAAGCCGAATAATTTCTTCATTTTTGCCATGCTAAATTCAAATGCATGACACTTCAAAACGATTTAATACTTAGAGCCGCAAAGGGCGAAACTGTTGATAGAACTCCCGTATGGTTAATGCGCCAAGCTGGCAGAATTCTTAAAGAATATCGTGATGTTCGCGAAAAATTATCGGGCTTTAAAGAATTGGTGGAAACTCCCGAACGCGCGGCAGAAGTGACTATTCAGCCTGTTGATTTGTTAGGTGTTGATGCTGCTATTATTTTTTCTGATATTTTGGTGATTCCCGAGGCAATGGGCTTAGAGTATCAAATGATTGAGAAAAAAGGTCCGTGGTTTGAAAAAACCATTCAAACCCAAAAAGATGTTGATGCACTTATCATTCCCAATCCTTACGAGAAATTAGCTTACACCATTGATGCAATAAAAATCACCAAAAAAGAATTGAATGGTAGAGTGCCTGTGATTGGATTTGCGGGAGCGCCATGGACTATCTTCTCATACATGATAGAGGGAAGTGGAAGCAAGACTTTCTCTAAGGCGAAAAAGATGTTGTATACAGATGCTGTTTTATCTCACAACTTGTTGGAGAAAATTACGCAATCAACCATCTTATATTTGAAAGCTCAAATTGCTGCAGGTGCAGATATGGTGCAAATTTTCGATAGCTGGGCAGGTATTTTATCTCCAGCGCAATACCGCGAATTTTCTTTAAAATATATCTCTAAAATTTGTGATGCAATTACCGAAGTGCCTGTTACTGTTTTCGCTAAAGGTGCTTTTTTTGCCCGCGAAGAAATGGGTAAATTAAATTGCAACACCATAGGTTTAGATTGGAATATGGACATTGCTGAATCTCGCAAATTCATTGGCGCAAATAAAACTCTGCAAGGAAATTTAGATCCTTGTGCTTTGTATGGAACCTTTGCTGAGATTAAAAAACAAACACATCAAATGCTGGATCAATTTAAAGGTTCTCGACACATTGCTAATCTCGGACATGGTTTATATCCCGATACCAATCCAGATGCTGTGAGATGTTTTATTGATGCGGTGAAGGAGTATTAGGTTTTCTTAGGGTAGGGCAGAGGCGAGTGTAATTCGCCTCTGCCAGCACTACTTCTTCATATCCACCTTTTTCAACTCCCCATCTTTACCCAAAATATAAAACGATTTTTCTTTGTTTCTTTCATCGTTTTTTTCTTCATCACGTCTTTCTTTTTCTTCCTTCTCTTTTTCTCTATCGCGTTTCACGAAGCCGTAATTTATTTGGTATTGAAACTGAATTGCCGGATTGGTTTCTTTGGCATTGAAAACATAATCCGCGTCTTTTAAATGAAGATTGAAATACTTGTCGGCACTCACTGATCGAGTATATGTGATATTCGAATTTTAAGCCAAATGATGTTTGTACACACCTTGGTTGTTGATTTGGCTTTCTAAGTTTACTTGAATATTGCTTTTTTGCGCAAAAATCAATGAAATGGTCAAACAAAAAAGTAGAGTTATTTTCTTTTTCATAGTGCAGGGTTTGTGATAGAATACGTAAATGTTAATTGGTTACATTTTTAGTTTAATGGTGAAAAAGTAAAAAGGTCACCATTAAATATTTTTGTCTTCGTAGAGCCATCCGGCAGCTGACGGATGGCTATAAAAAGATTACATTCCTTTTCAAATTTAAAGAATCGGATTTTTTTTCTCTGTTTCAAGACAGATTCTATCTGTCTCTACGAAGAAATTTTTTAACTTTGTGCAACTAACTAAACATTCTATGTCACACTTAAATTTCAAAGCAGAATCTCTGCGATTGCAAGGTTTTGATTATGCAGCTGAGGGCGCTTATTTCATAACGATTTGTAGTTTCGAGCGAAAAAATACCTTTGGTAAAATCGTAAATTCTAAATTTGTAGAATCGTCATTAGGATCAATTATCAGACAAGAATTACTGAAAACAAATGATATTAGACATAATGTGTTTTTGGGTTCGTGGGTGATAATGCCTAATCATTTGCATGCGATTATTTACATCAATAATAGTTCAGGTGTTGAAGTGCCTACTTATGAAATCCCAAATTATTTTTTGATTTTGAATAGTGTGAATTCAATTGGAAAACAAAGCAAGAATTTGAGTTCATTTGTAAGAGGATTTAAAGCAAGTGTGACGTCGAAAGCAAGAGCATTGGGGTATAATGAAGTATGGCAAAATAATTACTTTGAAAGAATTATTCGTTCGCAAAATGAATTGATAAATATTGAAAATTACATCAATGAAAACATACTCAATTGGGATAAAGACACCAATAACGTTAACAAGTAATGGTCTTCGTAGAGCCAGATAGAATCTGGCTTGAAACAGATTACATTCCTTTTCAAATTTAAAGAATCGGATTTTTTTTCTCTGTTTTAAGCCATCCGTCAGCTGACGGATGGCTCTACGAAGACATAACTGGAATTCTGATATTTATCACATATCCCCCTGACTCCCATCAAAACCAATTTAAACCCATCCCTCTACTTTTACCGCAAAGTATAAGTATGAGTGTTTTATTTATTTTAATTCTGTTGAGTTTGGCAATCGCCGCGCTGTTCGTAGGTTTCTACTATTGGGCAGTGAAGACCGATCAGTTTGAAGATGATTACACTCCTTCTGTACGAATGTTATTTGATGACGAACTAACCAAAAAACAATCCAAGTAATGGAAATGCAATTAGAGAAATTTTCCTACGACAACAAGATTGTGCGCAACTTTTTGTTAGCGACTGCAATCTTCGGGCTTGTCGGCTTTTTAGTTGGCCTTTTACTGGCCATTGAAATGTTTTGGCCCAGAATCTCTGGCGATTTGCCAATTTTATCATTCGGTCGCTTGCGACCACTGCATACCAATGCGGTGATTTTCGCTTTTGTGGGCAACGGTATTTTTGCCGGAGTGTACTATTCGGTGCAACGCCTTTGTAAAGCGAGAATGTTTAACGACACCCTTAGTAAAATTCATTTCTGGGGATGGCAGCTAATCATTGTAGCAGCAGCAATCACTTTACCTTTAGGTATTTCAACAGGTAAAGAATATGCCGAGCTAGAATGGCCTATCGACATTTCTATCGCTTTAATTTGGGTGGTATTTGGTATCAACTTAATTGGTACAATTGTAAAAAGAAGAGTTAAACATATTTATGTTGCTATTTGGTTTTATCTAGCTTCGTGGATTACAGTAACCATGCTTCACTTGGTAAACTCTTTCGAGATGCCGGTTACTTTCTTTAAATCATATTCTTGGTACGCTGGTGTGCAAGATGCCTTGGTGCAATGGTGGTACGGACACAACGCGGTTGCGTTTTTCCTTACTACTACTTACTTAGGTTTGATGTACTACTTCGTGCCTAAAGCATCAGGTCGCCCCGTTTTCTCTTATAGATTATCAATCATTCACTTCTGGGCATTGATTTTCATCTATATCTGGGCTGGTCCGCATCACTTGTTGTACACAGCTTTGCCTGATTGGGCTCAATCTCTAGGTACAGTATTCTCTATCATGTTGATTGCTCCATCTTGGGGTGGTATGTTGAACGGTTTATTAACGCTTCGCGGAGCGTGGGACAAAGTGCGCGATGATGTTGTGTTGAAATTTATGGTGGTGGCTTTAACTGCCTATGGTATGGCTACTTTTGAGGGGCCGATGTTGTCTTTGAAATCGTTAAACGCATTAAGTCACTACACCGATTGGACTATCGCTCACGTGCACATTGGTGCATTAGGATGGAACGGATGTTTAACTTTTGGTATGTTCTATTTCTTGGTGCCAAGAATGTTCAACACAAAACTATATTCTCAAAAATTAGCCAACTGGCATTTCTGGTTAACTACCATCTCTATTTTATTCTATGCTATTCCAATTTATTGGGCTGGAATTGTTCAAAATCAAATGTGGAGAGAGTTCAATCCTGATGGAACTTTAACCAATCAGAATTTCTTAGATACGGTTACCCAATTGATTCCAATGTATATGTTGCGTGCTTTGGGTGGATTAATTTTCATTGCGGGTGTTATCGTAATGTTCTACAACTTAATTAAAACTGTTAAGACTGGTAAATTGATCGCCAACGAAGAAGCAGAAGCTTATTCTTTAGCGAAAGCAAATGTTAAACACGAGAAAGAACACTGGCACAGATGGATTGAAAGAAGACCAGTTCAAATGTTGATTTTGAGTTTGGTAATGGTGATGATTGGCGGTGCTTTAGAAATGGTTCCTACGTTCTTAGTGAAATCAAATGTACCTACCATCACAAGTGTTAAACCTTATACTCCTCTTGAGTTAGAAGGTCGTGATATTTACATTCGTGAAGGATGCTACAACTGTCACTCTCAAATGATTCGTCCGTTCCGCTGGGAAACCGAGCGTTATGGCGAGTACTCTAAAGCTGGTGAGTTTGTTTACGATCATCCATTCCAATGGGGATCGAAAAGAACTGGTCCAGATTTAGCGCGTGAAGGTGTAAAATCTGGTCGCTTGTACAAATCAAACGATTGGCATTTCAACCACATGTTGTTGCCCGATTCAGTATCGAATGGTTCTATCATGCCGCGCTACCCTTGGTTGTTGGCTAAGTTAGATGTTACCGATACCGATAAAAAGATTCGTGCAATGCAAGCTTTAGGTGTTCCTTATGCTGAAGGTTATGATAAAAAAGCGGTTGCCGATTTACAAGCTCAAGCAAAAGAAGTTGCGAAACCATTGTACGATAATATCGATGCTTTATTAATTACTGATGAAACTTTTGAAAAAGTTAAAGCGGGAGAAATGAAGTTTGAAGAAATGGAAATGGTTGCATTGATCGCTTATTTGCAAAGATTAGGAACAGATATCTACCCTAAGAAAAGTGAAAAGTAAAAAGCCAAAAACATTAAACTAAATAGTATGCTAAAATTTATAAAAGGCCATTTAGACTCTATCTCAGGAATTGAAATTTATCCAATTATTTCTATCCTGATTTTCTTCACCTTTTTTACCATCATGGTGGTTTGGGTAATGAGAGCCGATAAAACATACATGAAAGAAATGAGCGAAATGCCAATGGATAATAACAATGAGAACATATGATAACTACTTTACTACAAGCAGAGACATCGGCTGCGGCAGTAACTTCTGCCGACTTGCTTAGTCACCCAATATTTAAAGATTCGCTTTTTTTGGCGCTTCTTTCGGTGATAGCGGTTTTATTAATTTGTATGGTGATTTTAGCGTCGACGTTCAAAGGAATTTTTAAATCATTGTATCCAAATGCGATTAAAGAACGCACACCTAAAAAAGAAAAATCGGTGATCGATGTTCTAACGGCTTATGTGCCTATTGAAGAAGAACAATCTATTTTGATGGATCACGAGTACGATGGTATTCGCGAGTTGGATAACAGTCTTCCGCCTTGGTGGGTTTACATGTTCTACGTTTGCGTTGCGTTTGCTGTGGTTTATATGGTGTATTTCCATATGATGGACGGACCATCATCTAAACAAGAGTATGAAAATGAGATTGCTGAATTTAGAGCTTCGCAACAGAAAGAAGAGTCTACTTCTATTGTTAAAGCTGTAGATGTAAATTCGGTGACTTTATTAACCGATGCTGGTAGCATTGCACAAGGTAAATCATTGTTCGAAGCCAACTGTCAAACTTGTCACGGCATTGGCGGTAAAGGTTTGAACGGTCCGAATTTAACCGATGAATATTGGTTATACGGCGGCGGAGTGAAAGACATCTTCAAAACTGTAGCCGAAGGTAAAATTGAAAAAGGTATGCCAGGATGGAATACATTGGGCGGCGCTAAAATTCAATCTGTGATAAGCTACATCAAACAGTTGAAACCAGCTGCCGATGGAAAAGCATCACAAGGAGATAAATATGTAGAGGAAGCTGTGGTGGCAGCGCCGGCCGACTCTTTGAAAACTGATACAGTTAAATAACGAGTAGGACAATAGTTCCTTCGGGGTACCTCAGGATGACAACCACGGTAATGATGAACTTAGTTTGTCATCCTGAGGTACCCCGAAGGAACTATTGTCCTTTACTTCAAACTTATGGAACCAAACGAAACATATTCAAAAGATTTTAGAGGACATCTCTCTACAGTTGATGCCGCGGGAAAAAGAATATGGATTTATCCCAAATTAATTAAAGGAAAGCTGTACAAATACAGAACAATTTTAAGTTATGTATTGTTGGCCATATTGTTTGGTTTGCCTCACATCTATGCGCATGGAGAGCCTTTCGTGTTGTTCAATATCATAGAAAGAAAGTTTATTATTTTCGGACAAATATTTTGGCCGCAAGATTTTCACTTGTTCGTTTTTGGGATGCTGGGCTTCGTGCTTTTTGTCATCGTTTTCACTGTTATTTTTGGTAGATTTTTTTGTGGGTGGATTTGTCCGCAAACCATTTTCTTAGAAATGGTTTTTCGCAAAATCGAACGCTTCATCGAAGGCGATCACAATGCACAAAAAAAACTCAATCAAGGTAAATGGAGTGAGAACAATAAAGCACTTAAAAAAACAGCAAAACATATTGTTTTCTTTGGTATTTCATACTTAGTTGCCAACACTTTTTTGGCTTATATCATTGGTTCAGAAGAGCTATTTAGAATTCAAACCGACAACCCTGCCAATCACTTAGGAGGTTTAGCCGCAATCACTATTTTTAGTTTCGCATTTTACGGTGTGTTCGCTTTCTTTCGCGAACAGGTTTGCACCAATGTTTGTCCTTATGGTAGATTGCAAGGTGTGCTTTTAGATAGCAATACCATTGTTGTTGCTTACGATAAAAAGAGAGGCGAGCCACGTGAAAAAAATGGTAGAGATAGAAAGGCTTCTGCAGGTAGCTGTATCGATTGTCATCAATGTGTTTTGGTTTGTCCAACCGGAATTGATATTCGCAATGGAACACAATTAGAATGTGTGAATTGTACTGCATGTATCGATGCATGCGATGACGTGATGTTGAAAATAAATCAGCCAACTGGCTTGATTAAATTCGCATCAGAAAAACAGATTACTGAAGGTGAAAAATTTGTGTTCACCACCAGAATGAAAGTGTACAGCACTGTGTTAATTTTGATAATTATCGCTTTTAATATTTTAATGATGGTTCGCGGAAACTTAGAAACTACGGTGTTGAGGGCGCGCGGACAAAATTACACCATCATGCCCGATGGTAGAATAAGCAACTTGTACAAGTACAAAATTGTAAATAAATCAAACGATTCTATTCCATTAAACTTGAAATTAATTAACATAAAGGGTGAAATAGAGTTGATAGGGGTACAGGGTAATATCATGTTAAAACCCGAACAGAAATTGGAGGGAATTATGATGATAAAAATCGACTCCAACGAACTGCACTCAAGAACAAACGGAATTAAAATAGATGTAATGAATGGCGATCAAAAACTAGAAGAAATTAATTCGGTTTTTATGGCGCCACGCCATCATAAAGCGACAGATAAATTTTAAAAATTAAATATATGAATTGGGGATGGAGAATAACAATAGTTTACAGCCTTTTCGCATTAACGATGATTGGCGCTGTAATTTATAGTACTACACTTGATGTTAATTTGGTGGAAGAAGATTACTACGAAAAGGAAGTAAATTATCAGCAAGTAATTAATAAAAAAGAAAATGCTCTCCGTGATTCAGCTACCTTTGATGTGGCAGTAGTTGGTGATTCTGTTGTGATTCACTTTCCTACCGCTGTTGCGCAAGGGAAAATATATTTCATTAGAGCGGCTGATGTGAATAACGACAAGAAATTCGACTTGAAAGTGTTGAATGGAAAGCAAGCATTTTCAAAGGATTTGTTCAAAGCAGGTAGTTATAACCTTCAAATAGATTGGAAAGGCGAAAGTGCTGATTACTATTGGGAAGAAAAAATTACGATTTAAATAAATGCTTTTATTAACCGCCATATTGCTAGGTTTAGCGTCGTCGCTGCATTGCGTGGGTATGTGCGGACCCATCATTATGAATGTGCCATTTTTGCATTTCGAAAGAAGTAAATATTTGGCCATGGGAACTTATCACGGAAGTAGAATATTGGTGTATTCATTACTAGGTGTTTTTTCGGGAAGTATTGGCGCTGCAATGTCTCTGGCAGGATTTCAACAATGGATGTCGATAGTTGCTGGTGCATTTTTATTGCTGCTTTTCTTCATTCCAAAAATCAAAACCTTATTAGAGAAAAAATTGAATTCTCCAGTCAATAAAATTTATTCATCATTAGGTAAATATTTATTCAAACCTACTTTTTCATCGCTTGCTTTAATGGGCTTGGTAAATGGAATTTTACCATGCGGAATGGTGTATGCAGCGCTAGTAGCCTCTACTGCTGCTGGTTCGGTAGGTGGATCTATGATGTACATGGCTTTTTTCGGATTAGGAACTTTACCACTTTTACTCACCTGTTCCATTGGCATCTCATTTTTAGGAAATGCTTTCAGAAATAAATTCAGAACAATTGCTCCTTATGGTACTTTAATCATTGGAATTTTATTTGTTCTGCGTGGTTTGAATTTGGGAATTCCTTATGTGAGTCCGCATTTTGAAGAGAAAACACAAAAGATGGAGTGTTGCACCAAAAAGGAGTATAAAACTTGCCATTGAAGTCCAGGACAATAGTTCCTTCGGGGTACCTCAGGATGACAACCATACTTTAAAGAATCGCATACCTAGGATGTCATCCTGAGGTACCCCGAAGGAACTATTGTTCTACTTGTCATTTTTTCATTTTCAAATCTGATTTACATCATTTTTCCTCTCTCTTTATTCAGCTACCTTGCTTCGCAATGAATAAGTTAATTGAAAAATACGATATCGCTTGTCCGCGTTACACTTCTTACCCTACTGTTCCCTACTGGGAAAATAATTTGAGTGCAGAAGAGTATAAAAAACAAGTAAAAATCACCTTTGATGAAACAAACGATTCAACCGGAATCAGTTTATATATCCATCTTCCCTTTTGTGAAAGTTTGTGTACTTACTGCGGCTGCAATACACGCATTACAGTAAACCACAAAGTTGAAGTGCCTTACATTGATGATGTTTTAAGTGAGTGGAATTTATACAAACAAGTTTTTCAAGCGCCGCCAAAAATTAAAGAATTGCATTTGGGAGGTGGAACACCCACTTTCTTTTCTGCCGAAAATTTAGCTCGCTTGATCAATGGTATTTTAGAAGGAACAGAAAAAGTTGAAGATCCTAAATTCTCTTTTGAAGCTCATCCAGCAAACACAAGCGATGAGCATTTGCAAACCTTGTACAATTTAGGATTCAGAAGATTAAGTTTAGGAATTCAAGATTTTGATGTAGTGGTGCAAGAAGCTATCAATAGAAAACAAACGGTAGCAGAAGTAGAGCGCGTTACGAAGAAAGCAAGAGAAATTGGATACACATCCATTTCTTACGATGTTATTTATGGATTGCCTTTTCAATCTTCGCACAGCGTGCAAGAAACATTTAGAAAAGTATTGCATTTACATCCCGATAGAATTTCGTTTTATAGCTATGCGCATGTGCCTTGGAAACATAAAGGACAGCGTCGATACGATGAAAGTAATTTACCATCGAAAGAAGGAAAGCGTTCGCTGTATGAAACTGGTAAGGCAATTTTAAGTGCCAATGGTTATTTAGAAATTGGAATGGATCATTTTGCACTTCCTCATGATGAATTGTTTGTGGCAGAAAAGGAGGGAAGGTTGCATCGTAATTTTATGGGCTATACTGAGGGACAAAATAAATTATTGATTGGTTTAGGGGTGTCTTCTATTGGTGATACTTGGACTTCCTTTTCTCAAAATATTAAGGAAGTAGAAACCTATCAAAAAACGGTTCGCGAAGGGAAATTACCAATTGCGCACGGACATCATTTGAACGAAGAAGATTTAATGATTCGTCGTCATATCTTAAATATCATGTGTAAATACCGCACCGAATGGTTGCACGAAGATTTGGTGCAAATGCGTGAAGATGGCATTATAAAACGCTTGCATGAATTGGCTCATGATGAGTTAATCGAGTTGAATCATTATTCTTTGTCGGTAACCAAAAAAGGAAAAATATTTTTACGCAATATTTGTCTGGCTATGGATTTGCGCTATTGGAGAAAGATTCCTGACAAGAATACATTTAGCAAAGCTGTTTAGTGGTCTTGGTAGAGTCAGATAGAATCTGACTTCAAATAGATTACATACCTTTTGATTTTTTGGGAAGCGGATTTTTTGTCGTTCTTAAGTCAGATTCTATCTGACTCTACGAAGACATATCAGTTTAAATATGCTGTTGAATTATGCCGATAATATTTTGTTTCGGCATCACTCCCGATTGCTTCCAAAGTATTTTTCCTTTGTGAAATAGTATCATCGTAGGAACACCTTTTATTTGATAGACTTCAGCTGCTTTTTGGTTTTTATCGATATCAATTTTTATCACCTTAATTTTTCCTTTTAAGTCAACCGCAATTTCTTCAATGATAGGTGAAAGCTGTTTGCAGGGGCCGCACCAGGTAGCGTGAAAATCTGCTAAAACAGGAGTTTCTCCTTTGATGAGGTCATTAAATTTCGACATTTTTTTCTTTTGGAATGGTTTGTAATTGAGTGATTAATTTTCTCTCTTCTTCACTAAGTTTTTCCGGCATTTTAATATTCACGGTAACAATCATATCTCCATATGTTCCAGTTTGATTGTAGATGGGCATTCCTTTGCCTTTCAATCGCAATGTTTTTTGATGCGGAGTGTTTTCTGGAATCGTTAAATTTATTTTTCCCGACGGAGTTTCAATAGTTGTTTTTCCGCCCAATAAAGCGGTGTACAAGTCCACCAAAATGTTTTGGTGAATAGTAGCATCTACAATTTTAAATTTCGGGTGTTCGGCAACGTGAAATTCAATATATAAATCTCCATTTTCGCCTCCATTTCTGCCTGTAGATCCTTTTCCTTTTATCTTTATTTTTTGTTGGTTGTAAATGCCAGGTTTTAAGGTTAATCGTATCTTTTCTTCGCCAACATGAATTACTTGCGCACCGCCATGATAGGCATTTTCAAATGATATCTCCAATGAAGCTTCTACATCTCTGCCTCTTTTGTTTTGTCTTTGTGCTTGTTCTCGTCGTTGATTGAAAAACGATTCAAAAAAATCTGAATAATCGTTTTCATCTGAAAACGGATTTCCTTGCGATCCTTGTCGTTGTCGCGCATTGTTTTGCTCTTGTTTCCAGTTAGCACCTAGCTTATCGTATTTCTTGCGTTTTTCGGGGTCGCTCAACACTTCGTTGGCTTCGTTGATTTCTTTGAATTTAGCTTCTGCCGACTTCTCCTTATTCTTATCGGGATGGTATTGAATAGCCAATTTTCTAAATGCTTTTTTTATGGCATCTTGCGTAGCATTTTTCTCAACGCCTAAAATTTTATAGTAGTCTTTGTATTCCATCTTTGGTAAGGTACAATTTTAAAATGTGCCTTATCAAATATAATACAGAAGGGAGGCGGAAGAGATGAATTTTGTCAACGAATTGGATGATTCAAGTCAAGCAATATCTTGCAGAGCTAATTACTTTAATGGTTTCAACAAGTCTTCCAAGCCATTCAGCTTTATTTCATAAATGGTTTCCAGCATCACGCCCAATTTGTTTTTGGGGAATCCTTGTCGCGCAAACCATTCTAAATAATGAATGGGTAAATCGCAAATCTTACGGGCTTTGTATTTGCCATAAGGCATGGGTGTTTTAATAATGTCGAGTAATATTTGAGGGTTGAAACTCATGTTAAAACAATTTCCCTTTCACCACATGTCTTCTAAACAATTCTGCGCAAGCCATGGCATCGCTCAATGCGTCGTGGTGTTTTAATTTTATACCTTCTTCTTCGCACACTTTAGCCAATCCTTTTTTGTAAATTCTGTAGGTGCATTCTTTTCTATATTTCACTTCGGCTAAATCGTAAAATTCCAAAGTTTTTTTCAAGCATCCACAATCAAATGAGGCGTTGTGCGCCACTAAAATTTCGTCTTCAATGAAGGGTTTTATTTGTCCCCAAACTTCTTCGAATGTTGGCGCATTATAAGTGTCTTCGGGCGTAATGCCATGCACACGAATGTTGTGGTAGGAATAATAATTATCGGGCGGACGAACCAGTTGATTCACTGTTTTTACAATTTCTCCACCTTCAAATCTCACTAGTCCGATTTGGCAAATACTCGATCCTTTTTGGTTCGCAGTTTCAAAATCTATGGCGGTGAATGTGGGCATACCGCTAAAGTAAATTATATTTCTACAATATCCCACAATGCTGGTATCTCACAATCCCACCCTAAAGTACTCTCGATTTTTGTTCTCAATACATCGGCAGCTTGTGCTTCGCCATGAATGATAAATACTTTTTGTGGTGTGTTTTTGATGTGCGACATCCAATCCAACAATCCTTGTTGGTCTGCATGTCCGCTTAAACCTCTAATTTCTTCAATGCGTGCTTTAACTTCGTAATATCTACCGTATATTTTTATCTCTGTTGCACCGCGCAAAAGTTGTCGGCCACGCGTGCCTTCGGCCATATAGCCTGCCATTAAAATAGTAGTGTTTGGTTTCGAAATATATTCTTGTAAATAGCTTAAAACTCTACCTCCATTAAGCATTCCTGCGCCAGCAATAATTATTTTTGGTGAAGGATTGTGGATGATTTGTAATGACTCTTTGTAGTCTTGGGTATAGGTAAAACAAGTACACATGGCAACACATTCTTTGGCCGATAATTTTTGCCATTTTAGATTGTGTTGAAATACTTTGAGGACGTTGGCGCCCATCGGACTGTCCATTACCATCATTACATCAGGAATCAATTTTTTGCCTTTCAGTTGCCACAACAAATACATCAATGTTTGTGTACGTTCCACCGCAAAGCTTGGTATAATCAATGTTCCGCCCAAGGCAATAGTTTCGTTAACTACTTTTTCTAAATGTTCTTCAATGTTTTCTTTGGCGTGCATTCTGTCGCCGTAAGTGCTTTCAATAAAGAGCACGTCGGCTAAGGCTGGAGCCTCTGGTGGAAACATCATGAAATCTTCTTGTCGGCCTATGTCGCCCGAAAAAACCAATGTTTTTCCATTTATAAAAAGTTCAATACAGGTGGCACCTAAAATATGTCCCACATAAGTAAAACGCGCAGAAACACCATCACCTAGTTCAATTATTTTATCAGTCTCCACTGCTTTAAAGTGTGTTACTGTTTTTTCTACATCGGCAACAGTATACAATGCTTTTGCGGGATGATGTTTAGTGAATTTCTGTTTGTTGGCACGTTCGGCATCTTCTTCCTGAATTTTTGCACTGTCGCGCAATATGATTTCAGCTATTTCTAAAGTAGGCGCTGTTCCATAAATCTTTTTGTGAAACCCCATGTCGATCAGTCGAGGTAAATATCCCGTATGATCCATGTGTGCATGCGTTAACAAAACGCAATCAATCTCTTCGACATCGATAGGCAAATATTCCCAGTTGAGTTGACGAATCTTTTTCACTCCTTGAAAGAGTCCGCAATCAATCAATATTTTTTTGCTTTCCGTTTCAATTAAATATTTCGAACCGGTAACAGTGCCTGCGGCACCTAAAAAATGCACTTTAATTTTGCTCATGATTCAAAGGTAAAAGATGAGGCTTGAAGGTAGATGATAAAAATCAGTTTTTACTATGACACAGTTCATTTATTTCCAAAGTTAAAACCTTCAATTTTGGGTAAAATAATTTACTATGAATAAAAATTCAGTTATAGCTACAGTGATTGCATTATTTGTAATCGTAGTGCCGTTTAGATTGGCTTTTTTAAATGCCGATATTCATAACCCTTTGTTAACAGGTTCTATGTTTTTGTTAACCGTTGTGGGTACTTTTTTATCGCTTACTTTAGCCTTAAAACCTACTAAATAATATTGTATGACAGCAACTTATTACATTTTAGGTATTGCCGCTTTTGTGCTAATTCTTTCTGTATTTGCGCTTTCAAGCGCGATAAGAGTGTTGGTGGACAACAAAAGAAAAGAAGAAGCAAAATAAAAGCATCTTTCTAGTTTTAAATCATACTGCAAATAACTAATCTTGCAGTATGATTTCTGCTATTGTTACCATTGGTGATGAATTGCTCATCGGACAAGTTATCGATACCAATTCTTCGTGGATTGCACAACAACTTAATTTCATTGGAATTAAAGTGGAGGAGCGCGTTAGCGTTGCCGATGATGTTGCCGCTATTCGTTCAACCTTAGATAGGTTATTGCAAAAAGTAGATTATATTTTTATTACCGGCGGCCTCGGTCCCACCAAAGACGATATCACCAAACATACTCTTACAGCTTATTTTGATGATGTTTTGGTAAATCATCAACCTTCTTTAGACAATATTGAGCGAATGTTTAAAGCTTACGGCAGAACCGTGAATCCTGTGAATGTTCAACAAGCCATGTTGCCCTCTAAAGCAAGAATTGTGGTGAATAAAAATGGAACGGCAGCGGGAATGTGGTTTCAACAAAATGGCAAATCGGTAATTTCTATGCCGGGCGTCCCGTATGAAATGAAGGGTATGATGAGCGACGAGATCTTACCTTCTATTCAACAAGAAAACAATATTACTATTTATCATAAAACCATTTGTACTCAAGGTATTGGTGAATCGTGGTTGGCCGAAAAAATTGAAGATATTGAAAACGAATTGCCTTCTTATATTAAGCTAGCTTATTTGCCAGCACCAGCGCAAGTTCGTTTGCGCTTGTCGGCTTATGGCGCAGCAAAAGAAAGTGAATTGAATGCTTTTTTAAATAAAATTGTAGAGCGTGTTGGCGATTATGTTTACGGTTTCGATACCGATACTTTGCCAGTTGT
>ENA-UPTJ01000994-UPTJ01000994.1-marine-metagenome-genome-assembly--contig:-NODE-994-length-16170-cov-5.366367_pt1 | contig 16170 bp, 27 predicted proteins | sample MGYA00238168_ERZ767080 | MGnify/ENA primary metagenome ERZ767080 (study PRJEB28935, sample SAMN06266237) | marine metagenome | isolation source: Columbia River Estuary | place: USA:Columbia River Estuary... | reverse complement strand
AATGTTCTTATATGAGCATGATGTAAAGTATTCTGTTGAAAAATAAATTTGACATATACTTGATTTTGATGTATAATTATTATACATATTATTATGTTAATTGAAAAAGGAAATCAATATGAAATTAAGTAAAGAAACCGTAAACCTGTTTAAGAATTTTGCTGGTATTAACAGCAATATGCTTTTGAAATCAGGCAACGAAATTTCAACAATCAGTGCACAAAAGAATGTGATGTCTGATACCATCGTAACTGAACAGTTCCCAATTGACTTTGGAATCTATGACCTCAATGAGTTCTTGGGTGCATTGTCATTGTTCAACGATCCAGACTTGGAGTTTGCTGAGAAGTTTGTGACAATCAAAGAGAATGGTAGTAGCATTAAGTATTTCGCAGCAGATGCTTCAGTGTTGACTGTTCCCTCACGCAAGATTACATTCCCCGAAGCTGAGATTGAGTTCACGTTGACATCAACTATGTTGAACATGATCCATCGTACTGCATCTGTTCTGCGTGCCACTGACTTGCAGATTATCGGTGATGGTAGTAAGATTGTTGTGGCAGTTGGTGATAAAAAGAACGTCACAGGTAACAGCTACAATGCCCATGTTGGTTCTACCGATAAAACCTTCCAAGCCAATTTGAAGGTTGAAAATCTTAAAATGCTTCCAGGAGATTACATCGTTAGTATCTCTAGCAAGAAAATCTCTCGCTTCAAAGCCTCCACAAGTGAATTAGTTTATTACGTAGCAGTTGAAGCTGACTCATCATTCTAATTTGACTTTAGTGAACAACAGGGGTATAATTACCCCTGTTTCTTTTTTATTATGGAGATATTATGGAAGTTCGTGATGAAATGTTTTTGTGGGTTGAGAAGTATCGTCCACAGAAAATTGATGATTGTGTATTGCCAGAAGCACTGAAGAAAACATTCAAAGAATATATTATCAAGGGAGAGTTACCTAACTTTCTTCTTTGTGGTACAGCTGGCACTGGTAAGACTACCGTAGCCAAAGCACTGTGTAACGAGATCGGTGCTGAGTATATGTTCATTAACGGATCTGAAGAATCTGGTATTGACGTATTGCGTACTAAGATCAAATCATTTGCATCATCAGTTTCATTGACTGATGCAAAGAAAGTCGTTATCCTAGACGAAGCTGACTATCTGAATCCCAACTCTACTCAACCAGCGTTGCGTGCGTTCATTGAAGAGTTCAGCAACAACTGTCGTTTCATTCTTACATGTAACTTTAAGAATCGTATCATTGAACCACTTCACAGTCGTTGCGCTGTGATTGAATTCAAGATTGATAACGCAGAGAAGAAGAACATGCTTGAAGGTTTCTTCAAACGCACTAGGCAAATTCTTCAGCAGGAAAACATTGAGTTCGATCCTAAGGTCGTGGCTGAAATGTTGACTAAATACTTTCCAGACTTCCGTCGTATTCTTAATGAACTTCAAAGGTATTCTGTATCGGGCAAGATTGATACTGGCATTCTTGTCAATGTTAGTGAAGAATCTTACAAGAGCCTTATCAAGTTCATGAAGGAAAAAGACTTTACTGAAGTTCGTAAGTGGGTTGGTAAAAATTCTGATACCGATTCAGTCTCTTTATTTCGTCAGTTGTATGATTCTGCATGCACTATTATGGAACCAATAAGCGTACCTCAACTTATTCTTATTCTAGCTGAGTATCAATATAAGGCAGCATTCGTTGCTGACCATGAATTGAATACCATGGCAGCTATGACTGAGATTATGGCAAATTGTAAGTTTAAATAATGCTTGATCTTTTAGCTATCATCTTTAGCCAGCTAATTGTTTTGGGTATTGGATATCATCTTGGTTGGAATGCTCGTGAGAGACATGCAAAAGAAGTTTTAAAATCTCTTGTGCAAGGGATAGAAGAAGATACCAACACAGAAGATGAAATTAAAATAACGATTGATAAACATAATGATTGTTATTATGTTTATAGAATGGAAGATCAGACTTTTATGGCACAGGGTAAAACCCGTAACGAACTAGAAAATAGTCTCATGAAATTATTTCCAGGAAAGAAGTTTGCATGTGCTCATGATAATCTAGTCAAAGTGGGGTTTGCCGAATGAATCCATTTGACGTACTCAACTCCATTAACTACACTAAAGAGAATCTGTTTGAAGACCCACAGTCTTTCAAAGAGTATTCTGCCTTTATGGTAAATCGTGGTCTATCATATTTCCCAGATACGATTCTCTATGCCAATGAGATGAATCGTTATTCTTCCATCCCTAACGATTGGCAATTTTTCTATTTCCTAAATACTATACCAAAGAAAAAGCGTTTCAGTAAATGGTCTAAAAAAGACAAAGAAACTAAATCGCTTCAGTTGGTTAAAGAGTATTATGGATATTCTAATGAGAGAGCAAGGGAAGCCCTAAGCGTCTTGTCGGAAAATCAATTGATAACTATTGAAGAAAAATTACAAAAAGGTGGAAGATAATGACTGTTGAAATGATTTACTACGACTGGACGCCAGAGTCCATGCTTGAAGTGACGTTACCTGAACCAGATAATTTTCTAAAGGTTCGAGAGACTCTTACACGCATCGGCATCGCATCCCGTAAAGAAAACAAATTATACCAGTCTTGCCATATTTTACATAAGCAAGGCAGGTACTTTATCGTGCACTTCAAAGAACTGTTTGCTTTGGACGGTAAAGAATCGAATATCACTGCAGGTGATATTGAGCGCAGAAATGCAATTACTACTCTTTTGGCTGACTGGGAACTACTTAAAATTGTAGTAGTTGCTAAGGCAGAACCAAAGGCATCTCTGTCGCAAATTAAGGTGGTCTCTTTCAAAGAAAAAGACCAGTGGGAATTAGTTCCAAAATATAACATAGGAAAAAAATCAAAATGATTAAACTTGAATTGAGCATTGCAGAGGTTAATACTATTCTTCGTGTATTGGGTAAACATCCATTTGAGGAAGTTGTTGCTTTAGTGCAAAATATTAAAACACAAGGGGATCCACAGGCTGAGCAATTGGCAAAAATGGAAGCCCAAGCAGCTACAGAACTACCAGCTGCCTAAATAAAAAGAACCCACCTTAGGGCACGTTAGTCGCTACGGTAACAGGCGTCCGTGTAATTACACCCTCGGCACGAAAGTACGAGCCAGTATAAGGTAAGCTGGATTTTAATACGGCTCTCTTCATTTCGCCTTCGGGGATTTGCTTGAGAGTTTTTCTAACTCGCTTAATAGGAGCAAAACAATGTTGAATAACATTAACACAGCCATCGACACTTTCCAAAGTGTCAAAACTAAATTCGTTGAGACCTGCGTCAAAAACGAAGAACTCAAAAAACCCCTCAATGATTTCATTGCAGCGCAATCTTCTTTTGCTAAGATCATAGCCAAAGCACATGTAGACTTTTATACGTCTCTTGGTCTTTCAGCTTACATGTTCGATGCTAAAAAAGCATTTGCTAAACAATAAGGAGATCAGCATGGGAAATACTTTTATCCCCACTTTCTGGGGCACTAAAGACTTGGACAAATTCTTTGTAGGTTTTGATGAACAGTTTGCTCATCTGCAAAAACTTCATGACGACGTAACAAAGAACATCCCTAACTATCCTCCATACAACATTCGTAAAAATGGTGAGAACTCATACACAATCGAAATCGCTGTTGCTGGTTTCGGCGAGTCTGAGATCGATATTGAAATTGATGGTGGAAAGTTAATTGTCAAAGGTAATGTTGATGCAGCTACTGATGCACTAGAAGGTAACTTCTTGTTCAAAGGTATTGCCACTCGTGCATTTACTCGTGCTTTTGCTATTGATGATCACATTGAAGTTAAAGATGCTGAGTTGTTTAATGGTATGCTTAAGATTGCTCTAGAACGTCTAGTTCCAGAACAAATGAAGCCAAAGAAAGTGCCAGTTAAAACTCGTGGCAAGAAACAACTCTTACGTGAGGACTCATATGATGAAGCTGCTGAACGACTTTAAAAACTTTGTGTATGGTATTCGTGATGGTATCCATGAATTTAAACTCTTTAAAAGAGGTAAGGTGAAGTGATTTAGTCATACAAATTAGGGAGACTTCGGTCTCCCTAAATACTTGTATGATGAACGCAAAAGTCTCACCCAATCTTATATCTTTTATCACCATCCGCAGAGGAAACTGGGTGATGAAGATATCTGTATTCAAACGCAACTATGTAATGATTGTCGCTCAGCATTATTTTGAGACTGACCAATTTTTTGTTAAACAATTTACACATCATAATGAAGCAGTACACTTTATTGATATGTTAGCCCTAAAGGATGATTATGAGAGTTAAAGTATTTAAACTTGTTGATGGCACTGAGCTAATCGCAGAACAGGTTCACACGTTCGATCAGTTCTTAGAACTTAAGTCACCAGCTGTAATCGTTTTACAGAAAACTGAACGTGGAGTTGGTGTTGCGTTGGCACCATACATGCCATACGTAGAAGGTAACTACAAAGTGATGCGATCCGCTATCGTTGTTGATGGTGAACCCAACATTCAGATGCAGAACGAATACAGCCGAATCTTCGGCTCAGGCATTCAGCTAGTCTCAGCTGGAGCAATCTAAGCCTTCTAGCATGTCCTAGAGCCTTCTCACGACCCGATTAGGGGGTTACCCACCCCAATCGTCCTAGAGCCTTCTCCACCCTCTCTAGGCTCCCCAAAATCCATGTCAAATCAACAACTTACGGCAGTCGCCCTCTCCACACCCGACAATAACCCTACCAAGTGTAGGGTTTTTGCATTTAGGTGTTTACTTTAATTCAGATCTGATGTATAATAGTCTTATGATGAAAAGAAAAGGAGTCGTTATGAAACAGTTGAATGCCTACGTCGCTAAGATGAACCAATGGAACGCTATCTTCAAAGGTGAGCAGTTCGAGATCCAATCTGCAAAGGGTCGTCAGCGTCTTGCTGATCGCATCGATGCTGACCTCAGCCCTGAAAACCTTACTTGCGATGGTGAACTTCCACGCAGTGTCGTGCAAACGAAGTATCGGGAATTGACCACTGTCGCTCGCCAACTTAAACAGTTGGATCCATCAGTGAAATTTTATGAATTTGAATAAGGAATATATCATGAATGTCGTTTACAAATCAAAGTCTGAACTCCGCACTGAAACTTCCGAGGCATTGCAACAATTCCTCGCATGTGGTGGGCAAATCCAATTGGTGAAGTCTCGCAAAGCACCTAAACAATTGATGCGTGGGAAATCTACAAAGTCTGGATCGACTGGTACTTCTGGCTTTGCTGTCGGATACCCTACAAAAAGTTTGTAAGCTGTTGACTTTAATTCGATCTTGCGGTATAATAGTTATATTATGATGGAGAATGTGATGAACGAATTCAAATCTTGGGAAGAAATGTCTGACTTGGAACAAGCGCAATGCCAGTTCTGGGATATGTATAAAGATGCATATGGTGTTCGCCCACGTGGCATTGACACCAGTGCTTGGACACTTGATGATTTTACATCTGAGTTTGTGATCCTTGGTCAAGCCATTGATCGTGAAGAAGCCCAACGCAAGATCGATGAGTCTGAAGCATGTGTTCGGTTTGAAGCGCAGATTGCCTCATTGATTTCTTGTGGTGCTCGTGATCGTCAAGCTGCAATGTTTTGGATCCACGAAGCTGAAGGCACGAATGGTGATGACGACTACTTGGCTTGGACACTGGGCTTGCCTTACCAGTACTTCAGGAAAGTAGCATGAGAGTCTTTCAAGAGACTACGAAAGATTGGGCAGTCAAATGTCCCAATCACATCTATCTTTTGACTGATGACAAGTCAAAAATGGTTGCGTTTTATAATGTTGATACAAAGAAGGTGACGAAGTTCTCTAAGCCAATTAGATTCGATACACGTTACCGCACGTTTAAGGAATTGAAATGAATATAAATGTTTTCCTCGAGAGCCTTGCTGCCAATAGTTCCCGTAATTTCAAAATCGAGCAACTAACCGCAAACAGCGATAACGAAACCCTGCGTGAAGTTGTGCGCATGGCTCTCGATCCTTTCACTCAATTCTACCAACGTAAGATTCCAAAGTATGCTCGTGGTCTTCCAGAGAATACTATTAAGTTGGAAGAAGGTATTGATGCACTGTTCGATCTATCGCATCGTATCGTCACTGGCAATGCTGCCATTGAACACCTAACTAATGTTCTCACTAATCTTTCTGAAGATGACGCTAAGGTCATTGAACGTATCATAGCAAAGGATCTAAAATGTGGCGTCCAAGTATCAACTGCAAACAGCGCATGGAGTGGCTTGATCAAAGAGTATCCCGTGATGTTGTGCAGCCAGTTCGACGTAAAGTTGGTGAACAAAGTCCAGTTCCCCGCACTGGTACAGACCAAAATGGACGGAATGAGATTCAATGCAATCGTAAAAGATGGTAAGGTAGAATTCCGTAGTAGAAATGGTAAAGAGATTCAACTGCTTGGAAATTTAGAAAAAGAATTTGCCGCCATGGCAGGGATAGTTGATTGTGTGTTTGATGGAGAACTTCTTGTAAAAGAAGATGGAGTAATTCTTGATCGTCAAACAGGCAATGGCATCCTCAACAAAGCAAACAAGGGAACAATTTCTAAGACAGAAGCATCGAAAGTTCATGCTACTGTTTGGGATGTAATTCCATATGCATATTTCGTTGACGGATTTTGTCCTGTTGTATATGGTAAACGATGGGACTCGTTGCATGCAATATATGAAAAGAATCAATCTGGTCGCATTAGTCTAGTTGACTCATGGGAAATTAATGACTTGGAAAAGGCACAAACTCTTTTTGAATATCTACTGGCAACTGGTCAAGAAGGTATCATTCTGAAAGATAAGAATGGTGCATGGGAAGACAAACGTGCCAAACACCAGATTAAATTCAAAGGTGAGATGGAATGCGACCTTAAAATTGTTGGACTTGAAGAAGGTAATGGCAAATACGCAGGGATGCTTGGTGCAATTCTTTGCGAATCTGCAGATGGAGTTGTAAAGGTTCGTGTTGGTTCTGGATTCAATGATGAACATCGCAAGAATCTTGGTGAAGAAATACTTGACAAAATTGTTGCTGTGAAGTATAATATGAGAATAAAGAATAAGTTGGGAGAAGAGAGTTTGTTCCTACCCATCTTTGTTGAAATTCGTAATGACAAAGATATTGCAGATAGTTCAAAGGATATAAAATGAAATTAGTAATCAATAAATGTCATGGTGGATTTGGGCTGAGCCATGAAGCAATGTTACGATACTTTGAGATCAAAGGTATTACTGTATACCCAGAGCAGAGTAATGACTACTGGAAACATTGGAATTACTGGACAGTAAAGCTAGAAAATAGAATTGAAACTAAAGAGGGTGAGTCCTTTACTTCAATGTCTATGGATGAGCGTATTGCATATAATCATGCGTACTCTGAGCAAAATATCTACGAACGAGATATCGAACGTGATGATCCAGCTTTGGTTCAGACAATTGAAGAACTTGGTGTGAAAGCCAATGGTCGACATGCCGAGTTATCTGTCGTGCAAATTCCAGATGACGTTGATTATAGCATTGAAGAGTATGATGGATATGAACATGTGGCTGAACTCCACAGAACATGGGGTTAATTGATGATTTTAGAAACACTGATAAGACCCAAACGATATTTTAATGTCAGCAATAGAAAAGACATTAATGCCGTAAAGGACTTCTTTGCCCATCATCGATGGGTGGGTGGGTGCCCATTCATTCTAGAATATCCATATATGTCAGTGCCTGATATGTTACGTGACAAACTTATCCACAAAGCACTTGGTATAAAATACGATCGTCGTCACCACTGGAATACTAAAAATGCAAGATGAAAAAGAATATATTGCCTTTATGCATCGAATGGAAACTGAATATCCTAAGATGTTTTCTACACCATATGGTGGTTTCGCCATTAGTGAAGGGTGGTGGATAATCATTGAACAGCTTTGCGCTAACATTCAACATCACCTCAACTGGAAGAACAAAGAAAGCGAAGTTGTTCCACAGGTAGTTGTCCATCAAATTAAAGAGAAGTTTGGTGGACTACGTTTCTACTATGGTGGTGGAGATGACGAGATTAGTGGCATGGTGCGCATGGCAGAATCATGGGCAGTTAATGCTTGTGAAGAATGCGGTGGTATTGCATCCCGCAGAAGTGGTGGATGGATTCGTACTTTATGTGATAAACATGAAGCTGAACATCAGGCTAGGAGAAATAATGAGTGAATACACCCCAGACAAATGGGTAATGGTTAAAATTACCAGCGAAAAATTCCCACCAGTACATAAAGTATTTGGTTGTTGGTATGGTGGATGGGCAGGATCTGACTCATGGAAACTAAACAGTGGTGTTACTAAAGCAACTCTTGATGGATATGTTTATGCATTTGAGGGTAGTTCTGGTTCAGTATATCATTGTCATGTAGATACATATGGCACTAACATGTATGGCAGTGGAGTTTTGAATAGCATGATTGACAAAGCAGCAAAGAATGGAGTCTCAGTAGAGATTCTACCCAAAGAAACTAATTTTATGGAGTTAAATTATGAGTAAGTTTGTATTGGTTGAAGCAATTTCTCAATTTCGTGAGCGATATGTAATTGAAGTTCCTGATAATCATAATGATGGAGAGTATCCATGTACAGCTGTCTCTTGGGCAGAAGATACTGTTACAATCGAAGAGATGAAAGAGTTTTCTCAGAAACATCTTGGTGAAGTTATTACTAGTTCACGTGAAGTCACTCAAGAAGAAGTTCTTAAACTATGTGATGTAGATAATGAATATTGTAAATCATGGGATGACGCTAAGAAACTTGAAGTCTTTGTAACTGAAGTTGGATATAAAAGGGACTATTAATGTTTATCTTTGACATAGAGACACTAGGTGTTGAGTCTAATGCTGTCGTTTTATCGGCAGCATTAATCCATTTTGAACCATCTGAAAAGCCTACCTATCAGAATCTGCTAGATAATGCATGCTTTGTTAAATTCAAAGCTAAAGATCAGGTTGAAAGACTAAAACGCACTATAGATCTCGGAACATTAGAGTGGTGGAAGAATCAACATTCTTATCCACGAAGTGTTTCGTTAGAAGTTAGCAGTGATGATTTAACTCCTGAAGAAGGAATCACCAGATTGCATAATTACATGAACCAGTTTAAAAATCCTGCTCATCAAACTATGTGGGCACGAGGTTCATTAGATCAGATGGCAATTGATTCACTTGCCAAAAAACTTGACATGCATTCTATCACAGACTATAATATGTGGAGAGATGTACGAACTGCAGTTGATATGCTTTACGGAACATCCAATGGATATACTGACGTGGTGCATCCTGATTTCAAACGCCACGAAGTAATTAAACATCACCCAGTGCATGATTGTGCTCTGGATGCGATGCAACTAATGTATGGAAAACAAGTTTAATGCAATTTTACACAAACGTCTTCCCTTACGGCAATCGTATGCTTGTCCGTGGGTACGAAAACGGAAAGCCATTCTCACACAAACTTGACTACTACCCAACTCTTTACGTCAACTCCAAGAAAGAAGATAGCGAGTGGCGTACATTAGATGGTGCCATAGTTGATGAGATGAAACCTGGACTAATTAAAGACACACGTGAGTTTGTTAAGCGTTACGAAGAAGTGCAGGGTTTTGACATTTATGGTAATACCAATTACGTGTGTCAATACATCAGTGACAATTATGACTATGATGTTCGCTTTGACATGGAACAGATTAAAGTCTGCACCATTGACATTGAGACTGCCACTGAGTATGGTTTCCCAGATATAAAAGCTGCTAATGAAGAAGTTCTATTGATCACTGTCAAGGATCTGGCTTCAAAACAAATCGTGACATTCGGCTCACATGCGTTCGTTCACAATCGTGATAATGTAGTATACAAACACTGCAACAACGAACAACATCTTCTCAAAGAGTTCATGATCTGGTGGCAGGGTAACTACCCTGATATCATTACTGGTTGGAACACTGACTTCTTCGATATGCCATATTTGGTTCGACGTATTCAACGAGAGTTGGGTGATACATTCGCCAACAAGATGAGTCCATGGGGAGTTATCAATGAGCGCAAGACGTTCATTAAAGGCAACGAAGAAATCCACTATGACATTCATGGCATCAGTCAGCTAGACTATCTCCAACTCTATAAGAAGTTCACTTACTCAAAGCAAGAGTCATATCGTCTCGACTACATTGCTGAGCAAGAGTTGGGTGATAAGAAAAAAGAAAATCCAGGAGAATCCTTCAAAGACTTCTACACGAATCACTGGCAGGAATTTGTTGAGTACAATATTCAAGACGTTGAACTTGTCGATCGCATGGAAGACAAGATGCGTCTAATTGAGTTGTGTTTGACCATGGCATATAATGCTAAGATAAATTATGAAGATGTATTCTCACAAGTACGTATGTGGGATGCCATCATTTACAATCACCTGCGTGAACGTAAGATTGTGATTCCAGCGAAGGGTTTCTCTTCCAAGGCAGAGCAGTTTGAAGGTGCATATGTAAAAGATCCAATTGTTGGTCAACACAAATGGTTGGCATCGTTTGACTTGAACTCTCTGTATCCTCACCTGATCATGCAGTATAACATCAGTCCAGAAACATTGACTTCTGAAAAGATTTCATGCAATGTCGAGAAACTTTTGACACAAGAAGTTGATACTAGCTATGCGCATCGTCGTGACTTATCAATGACTGCAAATGGTTGGTGTTATCGTAAAGATGTCAAAGGGTTCATGCCTGAACTCATGGAAAAGATGTACAAGGATCGTTCTAAGTTCAAAAAACAAATGCTTGGTATTGAGCAAGAGTATCAGAATGATAAAACCAAAGTCAACTTACTGAAGGAAATTAGTCGTTTGAATAACCTTCAGATGGCCATGAAGATTGCATTGAACTCTGCCTATGGTGCCATGGGTAATCAATACTTCCGATACTTTGATATTCGTATGGCTGAAGGTATTACGACTTCTGGTCAGTTGTCCATTCGTTGGATGGCCAACAAGTTAAATGTCTTCATGAACAATACGCTAAAGACTACTGACATTGATTATATTGTTGCCATTGATACTGACTCAATTTATCTAACACTTGAGACATTGATTGAACGTGTTTGCGTGGGTAAAACTACCGAACAGAAAATCAAGACCATGGATAAAATCTGTGAAGAAGTTCTGCAGCCATTTATTGATACAGGTTATCAAGAGTTGGCAAAGTACATGAACGCATATTCACAAAAGATGGTCATGAAGCGAGAAGTTCTAGCCGACAAAGCCATCTGGACTGCCAAGAAGCGATACATTCTTAATGTGCATAACTCAGAAGGTGTTCAGTTTGCTAAACCTAAGTTGAAGGTCATGGGTCTTGAGATGGTTAAGTCATCAACACCAGCAGTCATTCGCAGCAAGCTGAAAGAATTCATCATGGTTATCCTTGAAGGTAGTCAAGAGAATTTACACAAGTTTGTTGGAGAGTTCCGTAAAGAGTTTAATAAACTGCCTGTTGAAGAGATTGCATTCCCACGTGGTGTTAATGGTATGAACACTTACAAAGGTTCACCAATCTATACTAAGGGTACACCGATTCATGTTCGTGGTTCTTTGTTGTTCAATCACCACTGTAAGCGTTTGGGTCTTGAGAAGAAGTATCAAGCAATTAAAGATGGTGATAAGATCAAGTTCGTTTATGTCAAGAAGCCTAATCCATTCCAAGAAGATGTTATTGCATTCCCCCAAGAACTGCCTAAAGAATTCGGCATACATAGTTATGTAGATTACGATTTACAGTTCGAGAAAGTTTTCCTCGATGCGCTTCAAACAGTTATTGAACCGCTGGGTTGGAAGACTGAAGAACAAAGTTCATTGGAGGATTTCTTTGGATAATATTAAAGTGCTAGAGACAGGCATAGATGTCTCAAAAGTTCTTGAACAACTTAAAAAGTATCCTGAAGACTGGGGTGCTCAAAAAGATATTGAAGGTGTTTCTGATCTAGTTACAGAACATGGGTTTCCAAAAATAGAAGCTGGTGTTTTACAACTTGTAATGGGTGGCATTCAACACCAAGGACAATATGTTGGAGATACAGAAATTTGTATTCCAACACCAGCATTGGATCATCATACTGAGATTTTGAAAATACTTGGTAGCCATTTTCGCACAGTTAGTCGTTGTGGATTTCTATCACTTCCAGTTGGTGGAACTGTTGGTAAACATATTGACATTGGAACCTACTATCAATCAAGAGATCGTTATCATCTATCCATTCAAGGAAGATATAGATACTTTGTAGGTGATGAACATTATGATGTTGATCCAGGAACTCTATTGTGGTTTAATAATAAACTTCCACATGGAACAGAGAATCTTGCAGATGAAGTAAGAATTACATTTGTATTCGATGTACAGAACCCGAATTACATTTGACTTGCAATCAGAACTACTGTATAATAACAAATTGTAGGAGATAAAATGAAACTGTTAAAATTTTACGCATCTTGGTGCGGACCATGTAAGGGATTGTCTATGGTTATCAATGGAGCTAAAGATAAAATTAGCATTCCTATTGAAGAGATTGACATTGATCAGAATATGGATGCTGTTAAGAAATACAACATCCGTGGTGTTCCAGTATTGATTCTAGCTGAAGATGATGGTACTGAGATTGATCGTATGACTGGCGCAGCAGACGAGAAAAAATTACTTGAATTTATTGGAGATTAAATGAGTGTACTAGAAAAACTACGTAAGAATTCTACAATCAAGGACACATCTGTCCTAGCTAATTCTAAGTTCTTCCAAAAGAAGGACATGATTCAAACTTCCATCCCTGTCATTAATGTGGCATTGTCTGGTCGTTTAGATGGTGGTTTGACTCCAGGACTCACGATGTGGGCTGGTCCATCAAAGCACTTTAAGACTGCATTCAGTCTATTAATGGCAAAGGCATATCTTGACAAATATGAAGATGGTGTTGTATTGTTTTATGATTCTGAGTTTGGTACTCCTCAGTCTTATTTTGATTCTTTCGGAATTGACACCAAGCGTGTTATTCATACTCCCATTACTGATGTTGAACAATTAAAGTTTGACATTATGCAACAGATGAATCAGATTGAACGTGGCGAGCATGTGATCATTTTGATTGACTCTATTGGTAACTTGGCTTCTAAGAAAGAAGTTGAAGATGCTATGGATGGTAAGTCTGTTGCTGATATGAGTCGTGCAAAACAAATGAAGTCATTGTTCCGTATGGTTACACCACACCTGAATATGAAAGACATTCCATTAGTTGTAGTAAACCACACATACAAAGAGATCGGTTTGTATCCGAAAGATATCGTTGGCGGTGGTACTGGTTCATATTACTCTGCTGACAACATCTTTATTCTTGGTCGTCAACAAGAAAAAGAAGGCACGGAAGTGGTTGGGTATAACTTCATTATAAACGTAGAGAAAAGTCGTTATGTTAAAGAAAAATCTAAAATACCTGTTAGCGTATCTTTTGATGGTGGCATTAGCCGTTGGTCTGGCTTACTTGATATCGCTCTCGAATCAGGGCATGTTATCAAACCTAGCAATGGCTGGTATCAAAAGGTAGATAAAGAAACTGGTGAGATGGAAGATAAAAAGTATCGTATTAAAGATACTGATACAAAAGATTTTTGGATGCCGATTCTTAAGAAACAGTCTTTTGTTGATTTTGTAAAAGCTAAGTACCAAGTTTCTTCTGGCGATATTCTCAAAGATGAGGACATTGCAGCTGAACTAGCCGAGATTGATACAGATGTTTAATTACGTTGTCGTAGAAAATAAGCATACAGGTTTTGACGCAATAAAGTTGCTTGATGAACCATTTTCAGGTATAATTATTTCTTACGGTAAGATTGAGTTTGAAGAAGATGAAGCCAATGATACTCTTAGATTGGCATTTGAGTATGAGATTCATGACAAAGCAAGTAAAGATTTCACAGATCTAAAACCCTTTGAAAAGTATCTTGGTGATCTTCTTCAACATCTTATCCGTGAAGGCATCAAAGAAAATAATTTAACATATACAGGCGGTATTGATAATGAGAATAGAACAGGCGATCCTATCGAACCTGATTCACAGTGAAGAGTATTGCCGCAAGGTAGTTCCACACTTGAAGCGAGATTACTTTGCTGATCGTAAAGAGGCAGCAGTAGTCTCTTTACTAATTAAGTTCTTTGAAGATTATAACAAGCCAGCTTCACCTGAGGTAGTTCAGATTGAAATTGGTAATCTAAAAGGATTTACTGATAAAGAAATTCCTGAGATGCAGGAACTGGTCAAGTTACTTGACAAAGCAGAACCAAACCAAGAATGGCTAATCGGTCAAACAGAGAAATTCTGTAAAGATCGTGCAGTCTATAACGCTATCTTAAACTCAATTAAAATTATTGACGGACGTGACAAAACTCTACAACAAGACGCCATACCTTCTATCCTTTCTGATGCTCTTTCCGTATGTTTTGATAACCATGTTGGTCATGATTACATTGAAGATGCTTCTTCTCGTTATGATTATTATCACAGGGTTGAAGAGAAAGTTCCATTCGATCTGGACATGTTCAACAAAATCACTAAAGGTGGTTTGTCAAAGAAAACCCTAAACATCTGTCTGGCTGGCACTGGTGTTGGTAAGTCTTTGTTCATGTGTCATGTTGCAGCTGGCGCACTGTCTGCTGGTCGTAATGTTCTTTACATTACTATGGAAATGGCAGAAGAACGTATCGCTGAACGTATTGATGCCAACTTGTTAAATCTTACCATGGATGAATTGAAGGTTGTTGATCGTGATATCTATGAAAGTCGCATCGATAAAATTGCCAAGAAAACTCAAGGACACTTGATTGTCAAAGAGTATCCAACGGCATCTGCCCATGCAGGTCACTTTCGTGCATTGCTTGAAGAATTGAAACTAAAACGTGAGTTCAAACCTGATATTGTTATGATCGACTATCTAAACATTTGTTCTAGCCAACGAATGAAGCAAGGTGGTTCAATTAACTCTTATACATATATTAAGGCAATTGCTGAAGAACTCCGTGGTCTTGCAGTTGAATATAATGTTCCCATTGTATCAGCCACGCAAACTACTCGATCTGGATTTACAAATTCAGATCCAGGTCTTGAAGATACTTCTGAATCTTTTGGATTACCAGCAACTGCTGACTTTATGTTTGCGTTGGTTAGTAATGAAGAACTAGAGCAGTTGAATCAAATTATTGTGAAGCAACTTAAGAATCGCTATAATGATCCAAATTACTACAAGCGTTTTATCATTGGAGTTGATCGATCGAAGATGAAACTGTATGACGTAGAGATTTCTGCGCAAGCTGGATTGTCTGATGCTGGTCATATGAAAGATGATGACAAACCAATGTTTGATAAATCAGACTTTGGCAAACGTATACATAGTAGTGAAGGTTTTAGTGGATTTAAGTTCTAAGGAGATAAAATGGTAAAGGTTATTGTAGCAGATAGAAAGCATGATTGTCAACACCTGCTTGGGCAGTTCGTTGATGAGAGTCACTATGATTTATTGGTTGAAGAAGACTATGATGTTTATATGCCGCTTCCACCAGGAGCAGAAGAAACTTATGGTGAAGAACGTATTGTTTTTAAATTTCGTAAAAACTACTTCAGCAAAGAACAACAAGACCAAGCATATGCTGGTCTAAGAGAAGCTGCAATTGAAACGCAGAATCGTGGACTTGCAGCTGGACCACGTGGTGATAAACTAGGTAATCGTGAGTGGGTTACCGAGTATGAGTATGACATTGTTGATTACTTTTTGAAACCATCTGAGAATCTTTTTGGAGAAGATCCAATTGATGAGATCCGTAAGAAGTATGCAGGCAAAAAGCCAGAAGTATCTAATCGTGCACGTGTATGGTCTATTGATCGTGTAAAGAAAGAAAAGTTCAACTTCGAAGAATGGATTGAGCGTACTCGTAAATTGTCACAAGATGATGCTAAAAAAGAAGCCATCCATGTTGCTGAAGATTTAATCTGTGCAACTACCTACGCTAACTCAGTAAACTCTGGTATTGC
>ENA-UPTJ01000986-UPTJ01000986.1-marine-metagenome-genome-assembly--contig:-NODE-986-length-16232-cov-6.431600_pt1 | contig 16232 bp, 10 predicted proteins | sample MGYA00238168_ERZ767080 | MGnify/ENA primary metagenome ERZ767080 (study PRJEB28935, sample SAMN06266237) | marine metagenome | isolation source: Columbia River Estuary | place: USA:Columbia River Estuary... | reverse complement strand
CAGACGCTCGGCGCACCAGCGACGGATCTTGGCGAAAGCACCCCAAGCCTTACGGGCAGACGTGAGGTCATCCCGCAGGAGCGAGGCGAAAGCCGCAATAGGCAGGAGGACACCAGCCGGCATATGGCAGATGCAGTACTTGGCTTCGGCCTTACCTAAGCGGGGGCCCATCAACCGCTCAATGCCTTTGAGGAAGGCGATGCGTTCTAATAAGGGCAGGCTCATGATGTCCGCCGGACCCAGCGGATGCGCGGCGGTGATACCCTTCGGCGTTAAGTCCATGAAGCGCGTAGGAACTTCAACGGACTCGAGTCCGCTGTAGGAGGCGAGGAGAGCCGTCCGTAGCCGTCCCACTGGGAGCTGGCCGATGAGCACGAGAGTGCGAATGAGGGCCGCAGGGGTGACGGTCAGGTGGAGTACGCCCGCGTTGGTGCGGGCATCAATGATGTCTTCTGGCGTATACATAGTAGCGTTCGGTGGATAGTGGTGGGGCCGCGGAAGTGGCGGCGAAAGAAAATCAAACGAAGTGCCTCTATAAATAGAAGAGGCCGGAACCCGAAACGGACGTCTCGGTTTCCGGCCTCTGAATGCGGTCTTAGATCTCGCCCTTGGCGAACTTGGCCATCAACGCAGGCGTCGCACCATCGAAACCGACGACGTCGAGCATGCCCGCGTCATTGGGGTCGGCGATGGTGAAGCCGGTCGAGGTCATGCCCACGACGATCAGCTTAGCGCCGATGCCGGTGGCCTGCCTGTACTTCTCGAGCGCCTGTACGGGATGAGAGCCGCCAGCGTACGTTTCGTTGTCCGTGAGGACGACGAAGGTGTCGACTTTGACCTTGTTCGCCAACGCCCAGGTCATGGGGACCGAAGCGTCGGTGCGGCCGAAACTAAGTCCGGAGACTTTCCGCGTCGCTTCATCGATCCTGTCCCGGGCGGTAAGGCCGAGGTCACGGAACGAATCCGCGAAGCCCATCGTCGCCGTCCAAGGCTCCGTCCTCGCCGCGACCACCGCGAGGGCGGCCGTAGCGGCAGAGGGAGTGAGGCCAGGAACACCAGCGATCTCGCCGCTGCCCATCGAGCCCGAGACGTCGAGCGCCAGGAGGTGCCGCGTGCCGGCGGGCTCGATCACGCCGAACGAGAGCTCGAAAGCTTCGTCGAGTGACGCAACCACCTTCTGCGAAACCGTCCAGGTCGCGCTGGACCTGACGCCGCGGCCGGTCGCGTAGGTACGCAAGGCCGAGAGGACCTGGATGGGATGCACCTTGGCGCCCTTGAGGCGAGCGGCGTCCGTCAGCCTGCTGGCGACGAGCTTTTCGGCCTCGGAGAGGGGCTTCAGCAATCCGACCTTGGACATCGTGCCGAGGTTACGGATCATCGCCGTCATGGGCATCTCCTGAAGAAGCGCTTCCCAGACCTCGACCTTGTTCAAGGCCTCGGTGGGCAGGGCTTCGCGGGGGAGCCTATGGGTGACGATGAGTTCGACCAGTTTCTTGGTCGACGCAACGTTCGCGGCGGCGAGGATCGCCTTGGCTTCGTCGTTGTCCGCCTTTTCGGCGACCAGCTTCAGGCTAGCCGCCTGTTCGGTCGCCCAGACGAAGTCGAGCGCCTTGACGCCGGGAGCGACGTGCGCCTTGGCCCATTCGGCCTTCTCGCGCTTGGCGGTCCAGCCGAAGAGCTTGCCCTGCACCTCGTCCGCGGGGACGGGCTTGGCCAAGCGGAGCAAGTCGCGCATCGACCAGCCTTCACGCTGGCGGTACTTGACGAGCTGCAAGGCCAGCGTCTCGTGACCACGCTCCTTGAACCAGAGCTGGATCGCGTTCCGCAGGCCACGGCCCCAGCCCCGCAGGCCATTCGCCGTGTCGGCGAACTTAAGCAGGTGGGTACCGGTCTTCAGCGCCGTGGGCACGGCTGCCAGGGCGGCCTTACGCGTGGCGTCGTCGCCCTTGGAGGCGGCGAGCGCGAGCACGAAGATCGCGGTGTCGGGCTTGGGGGCGCGACCGGACTTCAGCATCTCGACGGTGACGCTCACGACCCGCAGGCCGTCCTTCTTCAGGAGCAGCAGGACGTGGTTGGCGTTCTCTGCCGTGAGCTTGCGCTCGGAGACGTAGAAGGTGCCGCCCTCGGAGCCGAGGATGAGGAACCTTTCCAGCTGCTTCCATTCGTCGAGCTTGAAGACGAAGCCGCCGGCATTGTTTCCGACCATGTCCCTGCCGGGGATGGGGAGACCCTGGGGGGTCTCGCTGGCCGTGAGGCCGGTGAGGGCCTCTTTGATGTTCTTTTTCATGTTATGTGGTGCCCGTGAGGGCGGTTTTTTGTGTTAGTGCATTTGATTGCGTTGTTGGTTGGGACTGAAAGGGATACCGCCGTCCGGGAGCTTTCGTGACGAACGAATGCCCCCGGCCGCGGGTGCGTAACAAAGAGGCAACGGACGAATTCGAATCGTCATGGACGGCTTATGAGTCCGTCGGCCAACCTATGGGCGCTGCCGTGTAGTTTTTAAAGGTGGAGAGGGCGGGGTTTACACCCGCATGAGCAGATCCGCATAACCCAACTGCGGTCGGCTCTGTTATCCAGAGCAAGGTGGGTGCGTTGGGAAAAGGCGCGCTAACGCCTGTCCGCCGTCTTCTATTTTAGACGACCTCTCCCAAAGTGAAGGGGGCGGGACTCACACCCGCAGCTCCGAGCTTATCCAGATAACCCAACGCGAGCGGCTCGGTTACCCAAGCAAGGTGGTGCGCTGGAGTCACGGCGCTTTAATAATTAAGCTACCCCTCCTAAAATGGTCGTCTCGAAGGGAATCGAACCCCCACTTCTCGGTTCGAAGCCGAGTGGTCTGTCCATTAACATACGAGACGATGACTATCCTAAAGTAGCTGCAGATGGGCTCGAACCATCGACCTCCGGGTTATCGACCCAGCGCTCTACCGACTGAGCTATACGGCTATAAATAATGGAGAGGGCGGGGTTTACACCCGCATTAACAGCCTGAAGGTAACCCAACATCGATCGGCTCAGGGAACCCGAGCAAGGTGGGTGCATTGGGAAATGCGGTTTAACCGCAGCTGTTGTCTTAGTTTTAGACGACCTCTCCGAAAGGTGAAGGGGGCGGGACTTACACCCGCAGCTCCGAGTTTCCAGGTAACCCAACGCGAGCGGCTCGGTGACCCAAGCAAGTTGGTGCGCTGGATATTTTCGCGGCGCTTTGATGATTAAGCTACCCCTTCGAGAGGCTTGAACTTTCCGGGACGGACGTCGCCCCAGACGATTTTTAAATGGCGGAGATAACGGGATTCGAACCCGTGTTGGCCGTGAGACAGAGGGCCCTGTTAACCACTACATCATACCTCCTGAAATGGCGGTGCTTAGGGGAGTCGAACCGCTGCGCTCCGGTCGACTGCCGGGCATACTAACCGCTATACGATACCCCAAAATGGTCAGAAAAATGGGCTTCGATCCCACGACCTCGTGCACCCCGAGCACGCGCTCTACCGACTGAGCTATTTCCTGATAAATGACGCGCCCGAAGGCGCAGAAAGGTGGTCACCCATGGAGGACTTGAACCTCCACCCTCTCGGTCCCAAACCGAGCGCGATACCATTACGCTAATGAGTGCTAAACCAGGTTGTGCCTGGAGGATTCGAGCAAGGATTTGCCGTCGGGATATTGCCGATGAACCGGTTGCCCGGATCGCCACGCTTACGCGCATCAGCTGCGATTTTCTATTGCCTGTTGGTGTGGATAACCGACGACGTTCGGCTCAAAAAGGGTGTATGCGATAGGATTTCGATAACCAATGACCCGTTCAGCCCGATGATCGGGAAAGGGATGGGGTTGGATTCGGAGTAATCCGACCCGGCCACTAACTTAGACTACGCTTGCAGAAATGGTAAAGTCCGCGGAACTTGCATCCGCATCTGCTGGGTCAGCGCCAGCCGTGCTACTCCTTGCACTAGGACAAATGGAACCCTCGGGAGGACTCGAACCCCAACCTTGGCCGGCTCAGAACCGACCTCAACGCCTTGCGCGAGGATGTATCAATGATCGGCAGGGCTGGAATCGAACCAGCTGTGCGTAAACGCGACAGGTTTACAACCCGCCAGTCCACCATGGACAATACTACCGATGAAAAAGGGCCATAAGCCGGATCCGCCGCGCACCGCCAACCGGCTCTGAAGCAAAGTTGGGAATGGCGCACAACGGACCCGGGTGAACCGACGGAGTGAGCGCTCCGCCTGGTTCTGGTCCGGACTTAAAGAAATGGCAGAAGTTGCAGGAGTTGAACCCGCGCCCGCTGGGTCAGCGCCAGCGATGCTACCGTAACACTTAACTTCTATAAAAGAGATTTGAGGTCAAGGTGGCAGAGAAAGGAGTGGGCTTGCGCCCAACATATGGAGTGTGTTGGTAACCTTCCTCAATTCGGCTCAAAAATGGGTGCAAGCGGCAGGATTCGATACCTACACTTTGGGGGTTTGTGGATAACCAACGACCCGTTCAGCCCGATGATCGGGAAAGGGATGGGGTTGGATTCGGGTATTACCCGACCCTGCCTCTAACTTGGGCTACGCTTGCATAAATGGTAAAGTCCGCGGAACTTGCATCCGCACCTGCTGGGTCAGCGCCAGCCGTGCTACTTCTTGCACTAGGACAAATTGATACCGCCGATGGGACTCGAACCCATACCAGCCGAGCCAAAGTCGGCTATCCTACCGTTAGACGACAGCGGTGGTCTGCCCCGGACGCAGACGCGCCACGCGAGAAGCCCGATGGCTTCGAAATCCGCTTGGCCGGCGAAGGCTGGTCCGGAAGACATCGCGAAACACAATGGGCAAGGTAAGTGGGAAGGGATTCCAAATAACCCTTCCTCGACGGCCCAAAGTGCATTTACCTAGAAACCGGCGCCGATGGCGCGTATTCCCGGCGTGCCCCAACTGGTGGTACCAGGTGAGGGACTGAAAATTGATCCCTGGGGGTTAGTGATTCGGCAGCTCGCTGTTTTTGCGGCCTCCGGGTACCCCCAGGGTTTTGTACTTCGTTTGACTGAGAAAGATCGTGCCGATACGTTGTCTGACCGTTTTAAGGGCCTCGCTGATTAGGCGGTGACAGGGTGTCGACTGCATGCTTGGGAACATGAAGAGGCGGGGGTTAGTTACAAGCACGAAAGGTGGAAGCATCGGACTGTTATCATTTAAGTCATTGACTATCAACGAAATTTAACTTCAAAATGTTTAGCCAAACCTCTCACTTCCCTGCTTTGGTGCCGGTTTCGGACATGAGATAGGCCAAGAGGTCGCGTTGCTGCTCGGAAGAAAAGGCCTGCAGGAGGGCTTCGGGCATCAACGAAATGGGCAGGGTTTCGCGCTTCACGATGTCGGTCTTGTCGAGCGTGGTTTCTTGGCCAATCGAACGCAGCGTGAGCGTGCGCTCCGTCTGCGCACCAACGATGCCACTGAGGACACGTCCGTCTTTCATGGTGATGGTGTTGAGGTAATACGCAGCGTCCACGACGGCGTTCGAATCCACAATATTTTGCAGTAAGTAATCAAGGTTGCGGCGTCCGCTCCCAGTGAGGTCCGGTCCAATCGCGCCGCCTTCCCCAAAGAGTTTATGGCACTGCCCACACACGCCCGCATAGAGGGCCCTGCCCTGCGCGATATCCGCCTTCGCTAAAAATTCCGTGGTGTGACGCGCCTTGAGCGACGCGATGAGTTGAAGTTTATCTGCCGGAGTCTCGCGCGCTTCGCCCCACACCGCCACGAGCTGCGCCGTGAGCTTAGCGTCGTTGAAGCCACGAACCTGTCGCGCCGCGGCCGACCCAAGGTCTGACTTCGCTACTTTACCTTCCGCCATTGCACCGAGGAGTTCGCTGGCGAACTTCGGCCGCGAGACGAGCGCCATGATGGCCTGCGGGCGTTCGTGCGGGTAAAGCTGCGGATACCGTGCGAGGATCTTCTTCGCGACGGCGGGGTCATCAAACTTCGTTAAGCCTTGGATAGCTTCCATGGCAACGCCACGCACAGAAAGGAGTTTCTCGCAATCGGCCCGGAGGTTCCCGTCGTTGGCCTCGATGAGCGCGAGTAAAGCCACCCGACGTTGCTCGGTGAGAGCCTTGTCATCCAAGGCTATCTTCCGCACGGCTTCCAAAGCCAAGCCATCACCAAACAACACGTTGAGCTGGCGCACAGCGGCGATGGCGGGGACGTCCGACGGCGGAATCGACGCGACGAACTTATCCCACGCGGCGGGCTTCTTCGCCTTACGCCAACCTTTGAGTCCGTCCGCCAGGCCAGCCACGAGCGGCCCATGGCCGTCAGGCATGTCAGCAGCCCCCGCCAAGAGGTCGTTCAGCGGTTCTGGCTCCTTGTCCGAGGCTTCGGCGAGTCGGCGGGCGATGAGTTTACTAACCTGTGGAACGCGACAGACGTGCGCTACATCGACCAAGGCTGGGAGTGGGAGCTCGCGGATACCGGTCCAAACGAGGAGCGGGAGGTTATGATCCGTACTGTCCTGCTCATAGCGGAGTAGGTGCTGGGCCACGAGCGCACGAATCGGTGAGGTCAGGTGCGGGAGCGATGAAGCGAGAGCAAGTCGAACGCGTTGGCCGCGCGGCTGGCTCGCTAACTGTAGCAAGGCAACCTCTTGTTCATCGCACGTCGGAATGAACCCGAAGTGATTCGCATACTTAGTCAGGGAATTATTACGACGAACCAAGGGCTCAGTAAGCTCGCGTTCAATCAAGCGGGCTAAAACGTCGGGACGTTTCTCGGCGAGCACCGCGGCGGGTGAGTAATGAGCCTGATGCTGCGCCGCAAAAGGGCTATCGCCCAGCTTCGTGGATGCCATCGCCAGGAGTGTCGAATGCGCATTGAGCGCGAGGACGGGGTCCACTTCGGCGGCGAGCTTCTCCCAGACGGGGATACCGGACGATAGGTCTTGGCCCTTCCACGCGCGCTCACGAAGTTCCCAGCGGGCCATACGAACGAGCCATTCATTACGGCTGCGCTGTAACTCGACGAGCTGGGCCGGTGTGGCCTTCGTTAAGTCGACTTCGGGCTGCCTAGGCGTACCGTAGGCGACCTTATAGATACGTCCGCTGGTCCGGTGAATGCCATCTTCCTCGTGACACTCTCCGATGTCGCTCCAGTCCAGAATCGTCACCGCGCCGTCTGGGCCTTGGCTGAGCTCGATGCCACGGAACCAAGGATCGTCCGACTTCAAAATATCGGGCTGGTGCTTCATCACCAAGGCGCTGCCCACCCGCTCGATGGCTTCGACGTTCACGCGCCGGCCATGCATATTTAGGGTCATCAACTTATCGCGGTACGCGGTCGGCCAGTTATCACCCTGATAAATCATCATCCCGACGTGCGCGTGGCCGCCACCAAAGTCATCCGCGCCACCGCGGCCACCGTCGGCATCGTTCCACTTCTTGCCCGTGTTCCAGTGGTAGTGGTCAGCCTGCTGGTCGATGAGTTCGTACACAAATGGATAGGGGTCTTCGCCATGCATCCGCTTGAAGTGCGCACCGTGGATACCCTGCCAGCCATGCCCGATCACGGTGTTGATGAACAGTAGCTCATGATGCTTGGTCCAATCGGAGCCCCAAGGGTTCGTCGTGCCGTGACAATAGGGTTCGAAGATTTTCTTGATTGGGTGATAACGCCACAGGCCGCCCGCCGTGGGCTGACGTTTTTCCTTCTCCACGCCGGGGACATCAATCCACGAGGTGCTGGAAATGCCGACGCGTCCATAAAGCCAACCATCGGGACCCCACTTCAGTCCGTTGGCAAAGGTGTGGCGGCTGGCGGCCGTCGTGCTGAACCCATCGAGGATGACTTGGGGCGGACCCGCGGGCTTATCACCATCCATCGGAATAAAGAGTAGGTTCGGTGGGCACATCGCCCAGACGCCGCCCAAGCCGCGCTCGATGCTGGTCAGCATCTGCACGTCTTCCGTCACGACCGTACGTTTATCGAACTTCCCGTCGTGGTCGGCGTCCTCGAGGATGATAATCCGATCGCGGAGCTTCAGGTCGAAGCGTTCCTTGCCGTCGGCATACGTGTAGTTCTCCGCAATCCATAAGCGGCCACGTTCGTCCCAACAAAGGGCGATGGGCTGACGGACGTCGGGCTCAGCGGCGAAGAGCGTGGCGCGAAAGCCTTCGGGCAGGTGCAGCTTGGTCAGGGCATCCGCTGACTTCAGCAATGGGATGGTCTCTGGCTGATTATTACGCGGCTCGGGAAACGCCGCCGCCGCCAGGGACAAGGCAAAGAGTAAAGCAAAGGGGCGAGCGTCCATCGGGGTCTGGGTTACCGACCACACTGCGGGGCGAAGGTTCCGAGTCGACCCCGCAAGTACTGCCGACGCTTAGAACCCGCGGACAATCTGTGCGTAAACGTCGGTCGAGGCCATCTGTACCGGGAGGCTGGCGTCGCGCGCGGCGATACAGACGGGCCAATCGAGTGGGTCCTCCGGCAAGCGACCATGCGAACCTTTCACGAGCGTGGCGTCTTGGGAGACGACTTCCATGAGTGCCTTAAAGCCGAGGGTCTTCTTGAGCAGGAACCAGGCAATGGTGAGCATCGGGAAGCGAATCTTCGGGTCGATGAAGAGCTCAACAGGGTCGTAGCCAGGCTTGCGATGGATATCGATGGTACGCGCGTAGTCGGGTTCGCCCTGTCCTTCTTCCCACCAGTAATACGAAAACCAGCTATGGTTGTCGGAGACGACGACGAAGTCGCCGCTACGGACGTGCTTAATGCCGACGGCAGCTTGCGCGTCGGCGTCGAGCACCTGCGCCACGCCCGGGGTCGCGAGGAGGACCTTGCGGACTTCTTCGCGGATCGATGGGTCGAGGACGACGACGTGCGCGACCTGGTGGTCGACGACAGCGAAGGCTTTGGAATTAAAGACGTCAAGAGTCTCGGAACCGGACTCTTGCTTCAGCTCGAGCCAAGCGTGCTGACGCAGGACCTTGTTCAGCGGGACGGCCCGATCGACGGCGGTGATGGCGTATTCGGAAACGATGACGACATCCACGCCGCGTGTTTCGAGGAAATCGGCTAAGTCCCCGACGAGTGTATCGACGTCACGACGAGCGGTATCACTGCGCGGGTCCGTCGGCCCAAAGCGCTGCAGGTCGTAATCGAGGTGCGGGAGGTAGACGAGGTTGAGGTCTGGCTGCTCATGCTCCTCAATCCAGCGGGCCGAGGCGGCAATCCACTGCGTGGACGGCAAGCCAGCGCGCGGGCCCCAAAAGCTATGGAACGGGAAATCGCCAAGGTCGCGCTTGAGCAGCTCGCGATAGCGCTGCGGGTAGCTGGCGATGTCGAAGATTTTTCCGCCGTTGGACTTATAGACCGGACGCGGGGTCACGGAGATGTCCGCATTCGTCCCCATGTTATACCACCAAAAGAGGTTCGCGACCTTGAGCTTCGGGTTCTTGGCGTGGAGTTCGTCCCAAACTTTCGGGGCACCAACCACGCGGTTGGATTGCTTCCAGAACTGCACTTCACTGAGCGTGCGGTCATACCAACCGTTACCGACGATGCCGTGCACGGAAGGCGTCTGGCCGGTGAGGTAATCAGACTGCGCCGTGCAAGTGACAGCGGGGAACGCAGGTTTAACCTTTGCGACGGATCCTTTCGCGGCGCGGGCGGCCAAGCGTGGCATCACACCTGACGAGAGGTCGCGGGCGGAGAGGCCGACGACGTTCAGGACCGCGCGGCGCATGTCTGCTGGTCGCGCACGCGCAACTCATCGGTCGCACGGCGGACGATGGCGGTGGCCATTTCGTGGACCTGAATCGACTTGCCGATGGCCGTCGGCAGGACGAGCGTGAGCTGGCCGCCGAGGTGTTCACGGAACTCCTCGAGGCCGGCGAGCATCGGGATGCCGCCGTCGAGGTGCATCTCGGGCGCGTAGGTACGGAAGCCGAGGGCGGTGAGGAGGTTGAGCGTGCGCTCAGCTTCTTCCTGGCCGAAATACCCGAGATCACGGGCGCACAGGATGTCCAAGGCCAAGCCAACAGCAACTGCTTCGCCGTGCGTGAGGCGATGGTTCGTCATCGATTCGAGCTTGTGCGCAGCCCAATGGCCGAGGTCGAGCGGACGCGCACTTCCGAGCTCGAAGGGGTCGCCATTGCCAGCGATGTGGCGGGCATGCAGTTCAGCCGAGCGACGAATGGCCCGACCGATGGCAGGGATATCGCCAGCAGCAAGCAGCGTGGATTCCTTCTCGAGGTTGCTGAAGAAGACCGGATCCTTGAGGAGTGAAACCTTCACAGCTTCGACGAGGCCATCGCGCAGGCCACGGGCGTCGAGTGAAGCGAGCAGGCCAAGGTCGTTCACCACCGCGGCCGGGACGACGAAGGCACCGGTGAAGTTCTTCTTCCCAAATGTGTTGATACCGTTCTTCACGCCAACGCCAGCGTCGCCTTGGCCAAGGGTCGTGGTGGGCATGCGCACGAGACGGACGCCACGGTGGGCGGTGGCCGCGGCGAAACCGACCGCATCGAGGAACGCACCCCCGCCGATGGCGAGGACGTAGGAGTGACGGCAAATCTTGTCGGCCTCGATGGCGGCGAGCGCCGCCTTGACGACGGCCGAATCCTTCTTGGCCGCTTCGCCCCCGGTCAGCACCAGCGGCGTCCGGGTGAAGTGCACACCCATGGCCTTACCATAAGCGGTGATCTCTGCGACGAAGCCCGGGCGGGCGGACGCCAAACCCGAATCGACAATCGGAATGACCTTAGCGCCGGCAAAGAGGTCGGCCAAGACGCGGTTGCCAGACGCGAACGCATGCTCCGTAAAGAAGATGCGGTGGCGGTAGGTTACCGAGAATTCGAGGTCAAGGGAGTCGTCCATAGCCCTAGGGGAGGGGTTATCAGAGCCCTTACGACCCCTGCGGGCAAGCCCTGTTCCCTGCCGCCTGCTGTCAATTTCCGCCAAAAAGCCTTAAGTCTGCGGAATCCAGCGACGGAACAGCAACGTCAGGCCAAAGCAGGCCAAGGGTCCAAGCAGCGCCAGCGCGCCGAAGGGGACGAGGTTCGCCACGTGGGTCGGGTGAAACACAACCGAAGCTGGCGCGCCGAGTGGCACCGTGATCCAAAGCAGCGGACGCCCCACGATGAGGTAGTCGAGGAACGGAGAGGCGGCGAGACGGTCGGACACCCGACCGGACACGCCCGCGGGCAAGGGATGGCGGCGATTGGAATTCCAGATCCAAGCGACGAACAAAGCCAAGGCATACCAAGCCATGAATCCGTTGCCGAGGCCCCGGAAGGCGGCGTACAGCGCCAGCGGGAGCGGGACCACGTAAAGCGCCCAAGCGGTCCATTCCGGCGGATTGCCGTCGGTGGCCTCATGGCGTGCGACCCAGGTGAGCCCGGATGTGTGGGTCCACAAGGTGGCGGCGGCGAGGAGGTAGAGCTGCCAGGGACTGGTCAGGGTGCCGAGGATGGACTCGCCCCCCAGGGCCGCGCCCAAGATGGGCAACATCGCCCGGCAGAAACCCATCACCACCGGAGCCCAGGCGACGCCTTTGTGCCAACGGTCGTAGACCAGCACGCCGGCGACGAGCGCGAGGACGAGTACGGCGAAGAGGCCGACATCGGAGCCCTGCTTGCCGGCCGCGACCTCGGGCACCGCCGCCATGCGCAGCGACCGTACGAGGATCGCACCGGCCGCACCCGCGAAGAGGAGCCCGTACCCTACGATCCCGGCGGCTTTCCGCGAGACTGCGCCGGAGGGGATGGGTCGGGCCGGGCGGTGCTGCGCATCCCACGCCGCGTCGAAGAAGTCGTTCAGGATCATGCCGCCGACGTAGATCGCCGAAATAGCGAGCAGGAGCGCGGCGAGCGGCCAGAAGAGGATCGGGGCGGAGGCAGGTCGGCTGAAATCCATCCGGGCCAAGCCAAAGTACAGCGAGTCGGACATCCCGTCCAGGTAGGTGGCGGCGAGCCAGCCGACCAGGATCGACGACCATACCGTGGGCAGGTTGGAAGCGCGGGAAAGGACCAGCCAGGCGCGGAGGTTCATAAAGTGCTCAGAGTGGCTTCACGCCGGCCTTGGCGAGTTCGGCGAGGGTCCAGCGGTATTCGGCGGCAATCATGTCCGCAACGTCGGCGGTACGCACTTCCGCTGGCAGGACTTCCCAAGTATACGTTTCGATTTCCAGCTCACGGTAGCGTCCGGGATTCTTGCCGATGACAGCGATAGCGTCGCGCAGGTGGTCGTTCGTCGTCGAGAGTTCGTCCGAAAGGTGATCCGCGTTCACGGGCACGTGGAAGTGTACGCGGAGTTCCTCGAGCGTGCGGAGCTGGTCGATGGCGGCCATGGCCAACGGGATGTCCTTGAAGCGCACAATCGAACCGTCCTTGGCCCGTCCCATGGTCTGGTGCAGGTAAACGGGCTCATGCATCTTCGCCAAGCGCGCGAGGGCGACTTCCGTCGGCTTAAGGCGCAGCGCGGAGCTGAGGTGGAACTTGAGCACGGGCGCACCACCGGCATCGAGCCGCGCGATGGCTTCATGGGCCTGCTCGTACTGGAGCGCGAAGTGGCAGGTGTCGTACGCAATACCGAGCGTGCGGTCGACGAGGCCCTTCGACGACTCTTCGGCGCGCAACTGTTCAAAGAGACGAATGGCTTCCGGCGTATTCTCGGCGTGGCCGATCGGCTCGGGCTCGAGCGCGAGACGCAGCGTGACGCCGGTGCGATCACGCAAGCGGTCGAGGTGTTCGCCGCACGCGAGCAGGTGGCGGCGCATGACCTTGAGCTCATCGGCGGTGCGGCCGAAACCCTTGAAGGAACCCGGCAGCGTGCTGACGGTGCCGACCTTATCCGGCGGACCAAACGCAGCGAGGAGGTCGAAGAGTCGATTGGTATATTCGAGGCGCGCGGGCTCGCACCAGTCGGGCGCGAAGACGTTGTCCTTCACGGCCTGACCGTGGAATGGGCCAAACGGGAAACCATTAATGCCCGCGACGACGCAGTTTTCTTTCTCCAACCAATGACGGAAGGCCGTCAACGTCGCTGGCTCGGCGAGCTCAGCCGCAGCACGGTCGCCGAGGCGCAGTCCGAGGACATACGTCTGACCCGGCGAGACGCGGTCACGCACACGCATAGCGTGGTCGCTTAGGCCCGCAAACGTCTCCACCCACCCTTCGCCGCGATGGACGTTGGTACAATAGGCGAGGCTGAGTCCGGACGACAGCTTCACGTTAAGCGCAGAGCCTGCGGATCCTTGAAGTTCGGCGACTGCGACAGGAAGCGCACGGGGTTACCGTACACGAGGCTGTCGATAGCGGCGGCGGAGTGCCCGCGGCGACGCATCTCCTGCATGGCCTTCGGCACGGCGAGCGGGTCGCTGTGGCCCCAGTCACAAGCGCTATTTAACCACACGCGCTGCGAAGCAAAGTTCTCCAGCATGTCGACGGCGCGCACGGGCGTGGCCTTCGATTCCGGGTAAAGCGTGATACCGGCCCAGAAGCCTTGATCGAGGACTTCGCCGATGGTGTGCTCTTCGACGTGGTCGATGATGACGCGCTCGGGCTTCACTTTGCCGGCGGCCTTAAGGACGTCCATGATGAGGCGCGTGCCCTTGCGCTTGTCCTCGAGGTGCGGGGTGTGGACGAGGATTAGTTGGTCATACTTCACCGCGAGTTCGACGTGCTTCTCGAGGATAAGCATCTCATTGCGCGTGTTCTTATTCAGGCCGATTTCGCCGATGCCGAGGACCGTCTTGGCCTTCATAAATTCGGGGATGAGCGCGAGCACGTCGTCGGCCAGCTTCATATCCTCGGACTCCTTCGGGTTAATGCAGAGCCAGCAGTAATGCGGGAGACCATACTTCGCGGCGCGCTTGGGCTCGTGCTGCGTCAGCTGACAGAAGTAATCGTAGAAGCCGTCCGCGGTCTTGCGGTCGAAGCCCGCCCAGAAGGCTGGCTCGCAGATGGCCGCGCAACCCGCCAAGGCCATCGCTTGGTAGTCGTCGGTGGTGCGGCTCACCATGTGGCCGTGAGGTTCGATATAACGCATGGTCGGGGCTTACTTGAGGCCAGGCCAAACGCCGGAGGCGGCCTTGGTGTCGGCTTTTTCGATTGGGGTGACGGAAGGGTCGCTCCACAGGTGGAGGATTTGGGCGACGCGGTCATCGCCAGACTGCAGTAACAGCGGGAGCGCGGCGCGGAGTCCGCGGACGCGATGGTCTTCGGGGCCACTAGCCTTTTCGAGGCGGTCGAGGAAGGCCGCGAGGTCGAGGAGCTTATAGCGCGCGTCCATGAAGTGGAGGTCAGCCACTTGGTCGCGGGTCCGGCGAGGGGTGCCGGCGAGAGGGTTGGGGTCGGACATGGGGGGACGGACGCCGAAGCGCCCTGGTGGATTAGACACCAAAGTGCGACAGAGGTCCCCACGGGTCAAGCCACCCTGCCCTGGGACGGGGCTTGGCTTACTTCGCTTGGCTTACTTGGCGGCAGCGCCGTCCTTCTTCAGTTCTTCAGCCGTCCAAGGAGTCTTCCGGTCCGCATACTTGGCCTTGATCGCCTTGACCTCGGCTTCGGTGACTTCGGCGCCCGAGTTACCAAAGGAATTGCGGACGTAGGTGATGACGTCGGCGATGTCCTTGTCGGATACGCCGGCGACCGGGGGCATCATGCCGTTATAGGTCGCGCCCTTAACCGTGACGGGACCCACCATACCTTGAACGATATTACGGACGGCGACCGAGGCGTCCATGGCGACCCACTCGGAGCCGGCCAGCGGTGGGAAGACCGGAGGGAGGCCCGCGCCCGTGGGCTGGTGGCAAGCGATGCAGGTGCGGCTGTAGACGGCCTGACCACGCTTCATGGTGTCGGCGTTAGGGGCGGCCGGCTTGGCCGTTTCGGCGGCGCCGGCGACGGTCGTGACGAGGGAGGCGAGGGCGAGGAGCTTCAGGGAGGACATAGTCGTGATGAGAATCCCAAGGAGGCGACTTGGTTGGGAATCTCAAAACGAAAATGCAGTTTCCCGCCGCCGACCCGACAGCCATTAGACGCACCCACCAGCGGGATTAGGGCCGGGCACATCATTAAATAGGATTTAAACGACAAAGAGTTGTGCCGGGACCGAAATACCCTTTGGTCGTAAGCCCTTTAAATCATGTCGACCTAGCATCGTTTGAAGCTTAATTAAATGGGGTGAAAACGACACCGACCCTCGATGTCTGGTTAAACCAAGTTCAGGTCCGCAGCCTGCGCTCGGTCTTTGACCACCTCCCCGGGGTGATGTTCTTCGCCAAGGATTTGGAGGGGCGTTTCACGATGGCCAACCTCGCCTTCGCCCAGCGCTGCGGCCAAGCCGATGAGGCCGCCCTCCTCGGCAAGACCGACGCCGATGTCTTCCCGCCGGAGCTCGTGGCCAACTTTCGGAAGAAGGACCTGCAAATCTGCCAGAGCGGTGAGCCAGCCATGCGGCTGGTGGAACTCTTCCCGAACGAGAACGGCGAACACGTCTGGTACGAGACCACCAAACTCCCGATCTTCGACGTGCACGGCAAGCCCTGCGGCGTGTTCGGCACCGTTCGGAGTTACGCGGGCACCAAGGCCCTGCTTGAGCCTTTCTTGAAGGTCGAAGCCGCCGCTGAGTTCATCCAGCAGAACCTCGCGGACGCCCTGAACATAGATAAATTAGCCAAACTCGCCGGCCTCTCCATCCGGCAGTTCGAGCGCAAATTCCATAAGGCCTACCTGGTCAGCCCCCGCGCCTACCACGTCCGCATGCGGGTAGCCGCGGCCTCCGACCTTCTTAAAGACACCGACCTCCGGCCCTCGGAAATCGCCGACCGGACTGGTTTCTATGACGCCAGTGACTTCTCGCGCCAGTTCCGCCGGGCCATGAAAATGAGCCCGACCCACTTCCGCCGGATGCATAAGAGCGGTCAAGAAGGCTGAGCGTCCTCGGCCGGGGGCTGTTTTGCCGTCTCGACAGTGACGAAAAACTGTCTTTTATCGGGTGCGTACCCCCTCCCCAACCATACCTATATGAGTACTATGACTGACGAACAACCCTCCGCTGTACCCAACGCACAGCGCCTCCTCTGGGCAGGCTTCATGGCCATCCTTGCGGCGGGCGTAGGCTTCGCCCTCCGTGGCGGCATCTTCGGGGCATGGGCGTCCGAATACGGCTTCAACGCCTCCCAGCTGGGTGCCATCGGCGGCGCCGGCTTCTCGGGCTTCTGCTTCGGTATCATCATCGGCG
>ENA-UPTJ01000981-UPTJ01000981.1-marine-metagenome-genome-assembly--contig:-NODE-981-length-16299-cov-26.934068_pt1 | contig 16299 bp, 14 predicted proteins | sample MGYA00238168_ERZ767080 | MGnify/ENA primary metagenome ERZ767080 (study PRJEB28935, sample SAMN06266237) | marine metagenome | isolation source: Columbia River Estuary | place: USA:Columbia River... | reverse complement strand
GAGCGCCACGATCGCGGTCGGCGAGAACGACACCGGAACTTTCCTCGTCGCGACGGTCGCCTTCGCCTATCGCACCGGCGACGAAGCCGAGGCCGCGCTCCGGCAATTGACCGAGCGGCAGGGTGATTTCGAAGCGCTCGGCTTCGCCGCGCGACCGGGCGCCGATCGCCTGACGCGCCAGACCAAGCTCCTCGTGGTCCGCTTCGACATCGAGACGGACCTCGTGACGCAGGCCTTGGGCCGGCGCTGACGCTCAGGCCTTCTCGAGCGTGCCGTCGCCCTTGAGTCGACGGTAGTAGCAACCCGAGCGAGCCTTACCGTTCTCCTTCGTGTGGCACGAGCCCTGACCCGCGGGGCGAACCTTGTAGAGGATCGAGTTCTGCTCGCAGTTGACGCGCACCTCGAGGAGCTCGAGGAAGTCGCCCGAGGTCAGTCCCTTGATCCAAAGTTCGTTGCGCGAAGTGCTCCAGAACGTGGCCTTCTTTTCACGCAGGGCGGTCTGCAGGGCCAGCTCGTTGACGTAGCCGAGGATCAGCACCTCGCCCGTGACGGCATCCTGAGCGACGGCTGGAATGACATCAGCCTGTCCGGAAGCGATTTTACGCAGTTTCTTGAAATCCAGCCGGAGGGCCTGGCCTTCTTCGAGTTCTTGGTCGGACATAGTTCCGTTTTGAAGAGGTTCGGAGGCTCATTCAAGGCTGGAAACCCCTCCCGCTTATGCCTTACGCATTAGGCCTATGTCGCTCAATAATTCCGCCGACCTTTCCCGCGCCGCCACCGAAGCCCGCGGCCTCGCCATGGACGCCGTGGCCGCCTGCCATTCCGGTCACCTCGGCCTGCCCCTCGGCGCCGCCGAAATCGGCTCCGTGCTCTACGGCAACTTCCTCCGCCACGACCCCGCCGCGCCCTCCTGGATCAACCGCGACCGCTTCGTGCTGTCCGCCGGCCACGGCTCGATGTTCGTCTACTCTTGGATCCACCTGGCCGGCTTCGACCTCCCGCTCCAGGAAGTGAAGAATTTCCGCAAGCTGCACTCCAAGACCCCGGGCCACCCCGAGTTCGGCGAGACCGTCGGCGTCGAAGCCACCACCGGCCCGCTCGGCCAGGGCACCGGCAACATCGTCGGCATGGCCGTCGCCGCCAAGATGGCCGCCGCGCACTTCAACACCGCCGAGCACAAGATCTTCGATCACATCGTGGTCGGCCTCGCCGGCGACGGTTGCCTCCAGGAAGGCATCTCGCAGGAAGCCGCTTCCTTCGCCGGCCGCTTCGGCCTCGATAACCTCATCATGCTCTACGACTCCAACGACGTCACCCTCGACGCGATGGCCTCGAAGACGCAGAACGAGGACACCGCCAAGCGCTACGAAGCCGCCAACTGGGAAGTCTTCCACGTCGCCCAGGGCAACGAACTCGCCCCGATCGCCGAAGCCCTCGACAAGGCCCGCGCGAGCAAGAACGGCAAGCCGAAGCTGATCATCTGCAAGACCGTCATCGGCAAGGGCATCGCCGAAGTCCAAGGCACCTCGAAGGGCCACGGCGAAGCCGGCGTGAAGTTCGTCGACGCCTCCCGCAAGGCCCTCGGCCTCCCGGAAGAGAAGTTCTTCGTCTCCCCCGAGACCCGCGCCTTCTTCGCCGCCCGCAAGGTCCAGCAGGCCGCCGCGCACGCCGCTTGGCAGCAGACCTTCGCCGCCTGGTCCAAGGCCAACCCCGAGAAGGCCGCCATCCTCGCCAAGGCGCAGAAGGGCGACCACGGCGACGTCCAGTCCCTCCTCGCCGCCATCCCGGAGTTCGGCAAGAACTCGCTCGCGACCCGCGTCTCCGGCGAGAGCTGCATCAACGCCGTCGCGAAGGCTTCGCCGCTCGTGCTCTCCGGTTCGGCCGACCTCCACGGCTCGACCAAGAACTACATCAAGGACGCCGGCGACTTCGACCTCGCGACCCCGGCCGGCCGTAACCTCTACTTCGGCATCCGTGAGCACGTGATGGGCGCCATCCTCAACGGCATGGCCTACCACGGCATCTTCAAGGGCTCCGGCGCGACGTTCCTGACGTTCTCCGACTACCTCCGCCCGTCGATCCGCGTCGCGGCCCTCGCCAAGCTCCAGGCGTTCTACATCTTCACGCACGACTCCGTCGGCGTCGGCGAAGACGGCCCGACCCACCAGCCGGTCGAGACCGTCAGCGCCCTGCGCTGCATCCCGAACCTCGACGTGCTCCGCCCGGGCGACGCCGAAGAGACCGCCGCGGCCTTCGCCCACGCCGTCGCCCGCAAGGACGGCCCGGTCGCGCTGATCCTCTCCCGCCAGAACGTCCCCTCCCTCGACGCCGTCCCGGTCGCCACGCGCCGCCAGGGCGTGCTCAAGGGCGGCTACGTCCTCCGCAAGGAGACCGCCCCCCTCACCCACATCATCATCGGTACGGGCAGCGAACTCTCGCTCGCCCTCGCGGCCGGCGAAGAACTCGGCGCGGGCGTCCGCGTGGTCTCGATGCCTTCGATGGAGATCTTCGCGCGCCAGCCGAAGGCCTACCAGGAAGAAGTCCTGCCGGCGTCCTGCACGAAGCGCGTCAGCATCGAAGCGGGCGTGACCCTCTCGTGGGGCCGCTACGTCGGCACCGCCGGCAAGGCCCTCGGCACCGACACCTTCGGCCTCTCCGCCCCGGGCGACGTGGTCATGAAGGAACTCGGCATCACGAAGGAAGCCGTCGTCGCCGCCGCCAAGGCGCTCTGAGCGACCCGATCGTCCTCGCCCCGAAGACCGGCGCCGTCAGGCCGCCGGTCTTCTTGTTTTACGGCGTCACTTGACCTCGCGAAGCTGCGTGAGCGGCAGGCGGAAAAGGTCGCCCTGCTCAGAACCGAGGAGCAGGTTCGCGGAATCCGCCCACGCGCAGCCTTCGAGCTGGAAAGACAGCACCGGCGGCGAGAGCGGCGCATAGAGCGCGCGGCCGCGGAAGAAGTCTTCGCCGGTCGCCGGCAGGTCGAAGACCCAGACGTTGCGATAGGTCAGTACGGCGAGGCGCGTGCGGTCAGGCGAAAGGCAGGCGTCCGTGACCATCCCGCCGATGTCGAAACGGCCCAGCTTGGTCAGCGTGGCGCGATCGCCGGTCGCCGGGAGATCGGCCCGCCAGAGGTCCGTGAGGGTGTCACGGCGGTGCTTGGTGAGGAGATAGAGCTTCCCGCGCAGCAGGAACATGGCCTCGCAGTCGTGCGCGAGCTCCGGGTCCGGGAAAGCCGTCTGGTCGGGCCAGGCGAAGGTGACCTTACGCACGTCGGCCACTTCCGTCGTACCCGCGACTGGCTCCCGGAAAAGGTAGCAGGCGAGTTCCTTGCGCCGAGAGACGTTGTTGCCGACGTCGCCCACGACCATCTGCCCGCGCTCGTCGCCGGCGATGGCCTCCCAGTCGATATTCGTGGCGCCACGCAGCATCGGCCCGTCCCAGTAGCCGCCGGGGCCGACGACCCTCGACCCATCAGCCCGCACGGGGGTGATCCGCGGCTTCGCGCCGGAATCGGAAAGCGTCCAAAAGACCCCGGGCTGCGTCGGACTCGGCCAGAGCGCCGAACACTCCGGGACGAGCTTGGGGTCCAGCTTGCCGCTCGCGCGCAGGACGATCGCTTCGCCGGCGGGCGGCTCGCGTCGCTGCACGACCGGCTCGGCGCCGACGGCGGACGCCGCCCAGGCGAGGCCGGCGAGGAGCAGCATTGAGCGCATCCGACCACGCTAGGAGGCGCACGGTCCTTGGCAATCCATCGCCGCCGCTTTTGCTGTCGAAATCAGGTCACGACCGAGCATCGTTTCGCCATGGCCCGGAAATCATCGCGCTCGCTCTGGACGGACAAGCTCCGCGGCGTCGCGTCGACCCCGACGGGCGCTCCGGCGCCCCGCGCCCGCAAGGCCGCGCCCACGGCCGCCGCGCGCGGCTGCCGCGCGGTGATCCTCGGCATCGACCCTTCCCTGCGCGGCACCGGCCTGGCGGTCGTCGACGCGCGCGTCGAACCCATGCGCCTGCTCGCGAGCGTCACCGTGAAGCTCGGACCGAAGCTCGCGCCCTACGAATGCCTCGGCCGCATCGCCGACGCCGTCGAAGCCTTGGCGCGCGAACACAAGGTCACGCAGGCGGCCATCGAAGAGACCATCTACGTGCAGAACTTCCGCACCGCCCAGGCGATGGGCGCCTCGCGCGGCGCCGCCCTCAGCGTGCTCGCGCGGCTGGGCGTCAAGGTCGGCGAATACGCGCCCACGCGGATCAAGCTGGCGGTCGCCGGCCACGGCGCCGCCAAGAAGGAACAGGTCGGCCGGATGGTCCGCTCCGTGCTCGGCCTCCCGGCGGAACTGGCGTTGGACGAATCCGACGCCGCGGCGGCGGCCCTCTGCCACGCCTTCACCGCGCGCGGCTGACTCAGAGTTCTTCGCTGACCGCGAATTCGTCGTGACGGCCGCGGGCCTGGCTCCAGCGGGCCATGAGCTCCTCGACCGGCACCGGACGCACCTTCTGGCGCAGGTTATAGGCACCGGCTTCGAGGCACGCCTTGAGCTGTCCCCAGACGGCGGCGTAAGACCGCGAGAAGCGGAGCGATTCGTCGCGCAGGAGGCTCGAGACGTGGCAGCAGCCACCGACTTCGGTGACGATGAAGCGGCCGGCCTTGAGGTCTTCCATCGACGTGGCGCGCAAGTCGAAGCGGGCGAAATGCAGGCCGGGGAAACGCTTGGCGAACTGGGTCACGGCGGCTTCGAGCTCGACGGTCGTGAGGTCGGCGCGGTGACGGCAGCGCGCCCCGTGACCGTAGCTGCCCGTGAGGTTCAGGGTCACCTTCTGGCCCGCGGGGATCACGCGGTTGAGGTCGCGCGCGTGGCAGCGCAGGAAGAGGTTCGCGCGGGAGACGGCGACTTCGTCGAGCCAGATCAGTTCCTCGAGGGTCTGCTCGCCGTCGCCGCGCACGGTGACGTCGTGCTTATGCAACAGGGCCATGATGCGGCCGTCGTCCTTGCCGGGGTTGCGCCGCCAGACGACTTCGAACTCGAAGCCGGGGATGAACTTCTGGAGCAGGAAATCTTCCTGCGCCCCGCGGACGAGGCGTTCGAGCTGCTCCTGGGTGTGCACGAAACGCAGGCCGGCGCCGTCCTCGGCGACCTCGGGCTTGAAGACGACCGGGAAACCATGGCAGGCCGCGAACGCGGCGGCTTCCTTGATCCGTTCTTCCTGGGTATCTTCGAGCGAAAGCGCGAGCGTCGGACAGCAGCGCGAGTCGCGCTGGAACGGACGGAGGAGCAGCGACTTGGAATCGCCGATGAAGCCGCCGATGCGGCCGAGCGCGGGATTGGCCGAAGCGAAGGCGGTCAGGCGGCGATGACGGAGGCTCAGGAGCACGATGCCCAGGCGCACCGGCAGGTAAAGCAGCCAGCCGGGCCAGAGCGAAGGCTGCATGAGGCCGCGCACCTTCATGACGATCTCGCGGCGGCCGCGCCAGGTCATCGCGGGGACGATCCAGTGGGTGACGATCCAGATGAGGGCGAAGAGCCCGATCACGATCCAAGCCGCGTACTGCTTGTAGCGCGGGAACTGCTCCATGAAGGGCGGCCCCAGCGTGCTGCCGAGGAGCATCAGCAGCGGCGTCCAGACGAGCGCCGCGGTGAAGAGCAGCAGCGAAAGGCGCGGCAGGCCGAGACGCAGGATGCCCGCGGTCACGAAGGTCGGCACGCGGCTGGCAGGAATGAAGCGCGAGCTGACGATCACGAGCATGCCACGCGGGGAACCGAACCAGCCGGCCATACGGTCGATCTCGTGCTCCTTGACGATCCACTTGAGCGGCGCCCGGCGCAACGCCCCGCGACCGAGCCAACGGCCGAGCGAGTAGAGGGCCATGTCCCCGATGAAGATGCCCACCGTGCAGGCGAGAGCCGCCCACCAGAAGCCGATGATGCCTTCGGCCGCAAGCAAGCCCGCCGCGAGGCAGGTCGGATCCTCGGCCACGAAGGTGCAGAGGATGATGATGAGGATCAGGATCCAGAAACGCGCGCCGTCGGATACCACGAGGTCCGGATAAGGTTCGGTCGCCGCGACGGGGGCCGCGCGACCGACCGCCTTGCCGGCCTCGGCGGCGGCGATGAATTCCGCGACCTGCGGAGCGGCGACGTCGGCGATCTCCTCGCCATGGCCGCCTTCGAGTTCGAGCAGGCGGGCCTGCGGCATCAGCTTGACGGAGTAGCGGGCGGCGTCGACCGGCGCGATCCAGTCGGACTTGCCGTGGACGAGCAGCGCGGGTCCGTTCCAAGCCCGTAGCATCGACTTGGCGTCGGACAGGTCGCTGTCGAAGAACACGCCCGAGTAACCGCGGTTATACGGCAGGCGATCGGCCAGCCCGAAGTGGGGCGTGGCGACGTCGAACAGCACGAACGGAATATGATGGAAGAAGTAGACGAACTTGTTGGCGACCGCGTTGCCGAGGAGCGTGTATTCCTGGGCGCCGGGCGCGGAGACGAACGTCAACGAAGCCACGCGACCCGGATGACGATGGGCCAGCGACAGGGCGACCGCCCCACCCATGCCCTCCCCGATCAGGTGGAAACGTCCTTTGCCGAAACGGGTTTCCAACGCCAGGAGCAGGTCGGCGGCAAGGGCGTCGTCGCCCATCGAGGTGCGCGAGCGATGGTGGGCGGTCGGCCAGCGCACGGCATAGACCGGGCCGAGGCCGGCGGACCGGCCGTCAAGGAAGGTCCGGCGCCAATCCTGCTCCCCGCGGGCCGGCAGGCTCGGCAACACGACGATCGGGAGCGCCCCGGCCGCGCCGGCGGGACCGACCTGGGCGAGCTCGATGGCATGGGCCAGTTCGGCCTTGGGCTGGCGGTCGGCCGAGGTGACCCATCGGGAGACCAGCACCAGGAGGACGTAAGCGGCCAGCACGATCCACTTCACCGGGACGCGCCCGAGGTTGCGCTTGCGATCGGCGAGGGTGGACATCCGAACCCCATCAAAGGTCGTCCGCCCGAAGGGGCAAGAAGGGAAGGTCAATCGGGGCGACGATTGCCCCATTTATGGCTTCCGTAAGACGGCCAAGCCCTCTTGTCTTGGGTCACGTGCAAGCTACCGGAAAGGAACTCCCAGGCCTCAGGGTCACCATCGACAAGGTGTCCCACCACCGGGATGCGAACTTCCCCCCGGAAACCCCGCACGCCTTCGTCTACTTCCTGACCATCAGCAACCTCTCCCAGGAGACGGTCAAGCTGCTCGGCCGGAAATGGATCATCCGTTCGCCGGACGGCGAGATCGAGATCTTCGAGGGCGACGGCATCGTGGGCGAGACCCCCACCCTGCCCCCGGGCGAGCAGTTCTCTTACAACAGCTACCACCTGGCCGGCGGCCCGCGGACGGCCGAAGGCTCCTTCCATGGCACGACCTCGACCGGCGAACGCGTCTTCACGCGGATCCCGGTCTTCGCGATGACGCCCCCGCCCGACCCTTCCTGATGCGACTTACCGACCTCAACTCCGGCCGTGAAATCGGCGCCAACTGCATGCTCGCCGAATTCGGCGGCCTGCGGCTGGTGTTCGACTGCGGCCTCCACCCCAAGCTCGACGGGCGCAAGGCGCTCCCGCAGATCGACAAGATCCAGGGCTCGGTCGACGGCGTGATCCTCACGCACTGCCACCTCGACCACCTCGGCTCGCTCCCGCTCCTGCTCAAGCAGCACCCGGCGGCCCGCGTCTACGCGTCGGGCGCCACGACGCTCTTCGTCCGCCGCCTGCTGAGCAACTCCATCCAGGTGATGAAGCGCCAGCGCGAGGAGACCGGCAACCAGGACTACCCGCTCTACGTCGAGACCGACGTCGAACGCGTCGAGCACGCCCTCGCGGCGGTGCCTCTGGCCAACCCGCGCATCATCGGCCGCGGCGGCGAGGAGGTCGCCCTCTCCTTCCACCTCGCGGGCCACGTGGCCGGCGCGGTCGGCTGCCTCGTCGAACACCGCAAGCAGAAGCACTTCTTCACCGGGGACGTCCATTTCCAGGCCCAGCGCACGGTCGCCGGCGCCAACTTCCCGCGCACGCCGGTCGACACCCTCGTGATGGAATGCACGCGCGGGGCCACGGCCACGGCGCCGTCGTTCAACCGCGGCAAAGAAGAACAGCGCCTCATCAAGGCGATCAACGAAGTCTGCGACGAGGGCGGCTCGGTGCTGCTCCCGGCCTTCGCCTTCGGCCGCATGCAGGAGATCCTGCTGCTGCTCCAGGAAGCCGCCGACGCGGGCAATCTGGCCGACGTGCCGATCTTCTGCTCCGGCCTCGGCCTCGACCTCTGCGACTACCTCGACGAAGCGAGCCGTAAGACGAAGCAGGTGAAGTTCAGCCGTCAGGTCCTGCGCGATCTCGGCATCCTGCCGCTCTCGCGCAAGTACGTGCAGCCGGGCAAGAACATGCCCGAACGCGGCATCTACCTCCTCTCGAGCGGCATGCTCGTCGAGAAGACGCCCGCCTGGCGCGTCGCCGCGAACATGCTCGACCACGAGGAGAACGCGGTGTTCTTCGTCGGCTACTGCGATCCGGAGACCCCGGGCGGCGAACTCATCGGCATGAACCCCGGCGGCGAATTCAAGTTCAAGACCCTCGACCACACCGCGACCCTGCGCGCCAAGGTCGAACGCTTCCACCTCAGCGGCCATGCCGACCGCGAGGAGCTCATCGACTTCGCCAAATCCGTCTCGCCGAAGGACATCGTCCTGACGCACGGCGATCCGCCCGCGCGCGCGTGGATGAAGGAGACCCTCGCGGCCGCCCTGCCCGGCACCCGCGTGCACGACCCCGAACCGGGCGTCCCGCTCGCGCTGTGACCCTGCTGCCGCAGTCCGTCGAAGACTGGCGCGAGTTCACGCTCACGCGCGGTCCGCGTATGGCGGCGGAAGCTTTCCTGCTCAAGCTGGCGGAAATGGCCCCGGCGGAACAACGGGCGGCCCTGTGCGGCCTGCCCGACACGCGCACGCTGACGCGCCGCTTCGAGGAAGCCTGGCCGCTGCGTGAGTCGGCCCTCGGCGGCGTGCCCTTCCTCACGAAGGACCTTTATTTCCGGCAGCACGAACCGACCTTCGCGGGCTCGACGTTCCTGCCGCAGGAGATCGGCGCCGCACGCGCGACGTCTTCGCTCCCCGCGGCGTTCGAAGGCGATGCCGGGGCCATCGAGTGCGGCCGCACGCAGCTCAATGAGTTCGCCTTCGGGCTGAGCGGCGAGAACCCGCACTACGGAGATTGCCCGCATCCGACCCGGCCCGACCTGCTCGCGGGTGGTTCCAGCTCCGGCTCGGCCTTCGCCGTCGCCCGTGGCCTCGTGCCGTTCGCCCTCGCCACCGATACGGCCGGCTCGATCCGGGTGCCTTGCGGCACCTGCGGCGTGTGGGGCCTGCGTCTCTCGCCCGACGTCGCGCCCGTCGGCGACATCTTCCCGCTTTCGCCGGGCTACGACACGCAAGGTTGGATCGCCCGCTCGGCCGGCGACCTCCGTCAGGTCTCCGCCGCCGTGCTCGGCGAAGCCCCGCCCGCGGGCGCCGGCCTCTGGGTCGGCGACCTCGGCCTGGGCATCCCCGCCGCCGACCTCGCAGCCATGCGCGCGGTCGCGCTCAAGGCCGGCGCGCTGGAGGACGACGTCGCCGCCGCCACCTTGCTGCGCCTCGCCTGCGCCGACGCGGCCGAAGTCTATCCGGTCCTGGGCGGCCACGCCGCCGCGCGGGTCCATGCGGGCTGGCTCGAACGCCGCCGGGCCGAATACGATCCGGTCGTCTGGGCGCGCCTCGATGCCGGCCGCCGTCGGACCTACGACGAACTGCGTACGGCCGAAGCGGCGCGCGCCCGCATCTCCGACGCCTTCCGCACGATCTTCCGCCGTCATCATTTCATCGCGCTGCCGGCGACCTTCGGCGGAGCGGTGAGCAAGGCCGGCACGGACGACGCCCACCGCCGACGCCTCCTCGCGCTCAACGCGCCCGCCTCGCTCGCGGGCCTGCCCGTCGTGGCCGCGCCCGCGCGCCTGCCCGACGGCCGGACCGCGGGGGTGCAGTTCCTCTTCCCCGACATGGCGAACTTCGGCTGGGACTCCGTCCTCGGCCGGCTCGCCTGATCAGAGACGCTTGCGGCGCATGTGCGCCGAAGGCTGGCCCAGCGCTTCGCGATATTTCGCGACGGTGCGGCGGGCGATCTGGACGCCGCGCTTGCGCAGCTCGGCGGTGATGGCCTCGTCGGCCAGCGGCTCGGCGGGGTTCTCGCGGGCGAGGATGTCGGCGATCATCTCCTGCACGCCTTCCTGGGCGACGGTACCGCCATCGGAGGTCGAGACGCCGGACGTGAAGAACCAGCGGAATTCGCGGAGACCGTGGGGCGTGAGCATCCACTTGTTGGCCGCGGCGCGGCCGACGGTCGTCTCATGCACGCCCATCTCCTTGGCGACGTCGGTCATCGTCAGCGGGCGCAGCCGCGACGGACCGTGCTCGAAGAAGTCGGCCTGACGCTCGAGGATGATGTGCGCGAGCTTCTCGATGGTGCGCTGGCGTTCCTCGATGGCGCCGATGAGGAACTTGCCCTGACGCATGCGCTCGAGGATATAGGTGCGCTCCTTTTCCCCGAGGGCCTGGCCGGCGAGCATGTCCTTGTAAGCGGGCGCGAGGCGGAGCTTCGGGACGTGGCGGTCGTCCATGATGACCTTCCATTTGCCGTCGGAATCCAGTTCGACGGTGGCGTCCGGCGTGACGACGCGGTTGTCGTCGCGGGCGAAACGGCGGGCCGGGACGGTCTCGAGTTTGGCCAGTTCGGCGAGGGCTTCGCGGATGTCGTCGAGTTCGACGTCGAGGATGCGCGCGCACTCCTCGAGGCGACGGCCCATCATGGGCTCCCAGCAGTCGCTGATGAGCCGGGCCGCGGTGGACAGGCCCCGGCCGCGCTGGCGGAGCTGGGCGAGGAAACATTCGCGGAGGTCGCGGGCGCCGATGCCGGGCGGATCGAAGGCCATCAGCAGCGTATGGGCCGTCATGACGGCCTCGTAGGGCTGGCCGGAACGGAGCGCGAGGGTCGAGAGGTCTTCCTCCACGAAGCCACGCTCGTCGAGCGAAGCGATGAGGAGCTTCAGCGCCTCCTGCACGGCGGAATCGTCGCTGGCCGTCCGGGCCTGGTCGGCGAGATGTTCCGACAGCGAGGCTTCGCCGGTGGCCGATTCGAGCATGTGCCGGCGGCGCTCTTCGTCTTCCTGGGTGTAGCCCTGGGAACGGATCTCTTCGTAATAACTTTCGTCCCAGTCCTCCTTCATGCGCTTGAGCGCGTCGAAATCGTCGTCACCGAGGGAAAGTTCGCGAGGGCCGTCGTCCTCCGGCTCCTCGGAGGGCATCGGCCCGTCCAGGCTCTCGTTGGAGACCGGCTCGACCTCCTCCAGCAGCGGGTTGGCGGCCAATTCGGAGGAAATCTCACGCAGGAGCTCGGCCGCAGGCACCTGGAGGATGCGGAGCGACTGGCGAAGCTGCGGCGTGAGGACGAGGCCTTGGACCTGCTTCTGCGATTGATTGATGCCTTGGTTGCCCATCGAGCGAGGTCTATGAAAAAGAGGTCCGGCCCGATTTGCAAAGGGTATTGAAGGCCCAATCGCCTTGCGACCCCCGCGGAGGCGACCATAGTCCGGTTCGCCGTCCTCCGGCTCGGCACCATGCGTAGTTTTCACCTCCAATCCGGCGAAGAAATCACCGCCGCCCTCCCCGAGGCCGAGGTGGTCGCCCTCCTGGCTTCCGGCGAACTGACGCCCGATCAGCCCTGCCGGCTGGCCGAAGAAGACGTCTGGCGGACCGTCGCGGACTTTTTCCCGTCCGGCTCAGGACTCAAGGTCCGGACCGCGAAGCCCCCGGCCAGCGCGGCCGAACAGATCAGCGACGCCAACCGCATCGATGATGCCACCCGCCGCCGCCTGCTCGCCTACGGACTCGCCGACGCCGTGAACATCGACGGCTTCACGCAGTCGCAGGCCGTGAAGGCCATCGTCCGTAAGGAAAAGGAGACGCGGAGCGTCTGGCACGCGCATCGCCGGGTCCAGGTCGGCGCCTTCCTCAGCCTGCTCGTGCTCGGGATCGTGGCGGGCGCCACGACCAACCCGCTGAGCCTGCGCATCGAAAAGTCCGCCGCCCTCCTGCAACGTCAGGACGGCGACGTCAAAGCGAGCCTGTCCGTCCTGCGCAGCACCTTGAGTGATTTCAATTATGTGCGCGAGCGCGACCGCCAGAGCGGCGGCGCGAAGACGAAGCCCGCGAAGAAGTGACGCCGCTCAGCGCGCGCGCGGCGTCCAGCAGTCCGGCTCGGAACAACGTCCGAGGCTCACCGGCGTCAGGCGCGTGACCTTGCCGGTCACGCTGTCCACGACGGCCAGCCAATCGCCCTGGGCGGCCACGAGGTGTCGGCCGTCGGCGCACCACGAAGCGTGCGCGAGGGCGGCCGGGCTCGCGGTCTCGATCGGCCGGACGCTGCCCGCGGCGAGGTCGATGACGCCGAGACGCAGGCTGCCCGACTGATAGGTGAAGACGAGCTGGTTGGAGAAGACCGGATTCCAGCGCGGCTCGGTGCTGTAGCTGAAACCGGTGGCGACGGGCTGCAGGGCGCCGCCGGAGGCATTCGCGAGATAGATGCCCGGGCGACCCGTCGGGCCGCCGGTGAGGGCGAAACGCGTGCCGTCGGGCGACCAGGCCGGATCGGTGTTCACCCACTGCTTGTTCGGAGCCTTGATGACGCGGATCGGCGACTGGCCCTGCGGACCGGCGACGAAGATGTCCATCGTCTCCTTGTTGGAGGAAGCGAACGCGATGCGACCGTCGGGACCGCTGCTGGCCGCGCCGAGGGCGCCGCGCACGTTGGTGATGACCTTGGCGGCTTCACCGACTCCGTTGGTCGAGAAGATCTCAGGGAAGTTGGAGCGGAAGGAGGAGATGAAGAAGACGCGCTTGCCATCGGCCGACCAGCGCGGCCCGTAAGAGGTGTTACGGTAGTTCGTCAGACGGAGCGTCTTCGAGCGGGCGAGGTTGGTGACGTAGATCTCCGCGTGGCCGGTGTAGCGCGAGACGAAGGTGACCTTCGTCTCGGCGTAGAGAGGCTTCAGCTGCCAGCGACGACCGAGGCCGACGATCGCGGCGTCGGCGACCTTGAGCGCGAGCTGGTCTTCGTCGCGGGCTTCGACGTTGGTCGTGAACGCATACAAAGGATTGTCGCAGGCGACGACCGCGGTGTTCGCCGTGCGGCCGATGCGCAGCTTGACGGAAGAAGAAGGCGAGACCTCGATCGCGCCGTGCGCGGAGAGCGCGAACTGGACGAGACTGCCGAGCACCGGATCGTCAGAGACGACGGCGACGGAGACGATGCCCTTGGCCATCAGCGCCTCGATCTTACTGTCCACGACAAAGTTCTGGCCGAAGAGCGGCGCGGTGAGGAAGACGGCGAGGAGGGCGAGGAAACGCATCGGGGAAGGGGATTAGGAGGTTAGCAGTTTGACCTAGGTTGGGCGGGGAGTTCAATCCCGCTGATGTCGCTCGATAAGGAATCCGTCCAGAAGGCCCTCGGCCAGATCCGCTACCCCGGGTACAGCCGGGACATCGTCTCGTTCGGCCTGGTCAAAGGCATCGAGGTGACCCTCGACGGCAAGGTCAGCGTCGGCCTGGCGGTGACCAGCGCCGACCCCGAGGTCCCGAAGAAGCTCTACGCCGAGATCGACGCCGCGCTCAAGGCCTTGGGCGCCCGCCAGCCCGAGATCGCCATCACGGTCACCGTCCCGAAGGGGTCGCCCGCGGCCGCCGCCCCCGCCGCCCCCACGAAACTCCCCGCCGACGCCGGCGTGGGTCAGGTGAAGCACATCATCGCCGTCGCCAGCGGCAAAGGCGGGGTCGGCAAGTCCACCTTCGCCGTCAACCTGGCCTGCGCCCTCGCCCGCGACCTCGCCGAGCGGGGCCGCCCGGGCCGGGTCGGCCTGATGGATTGCGACATCTACGGCCCTTCGGTCCCCCTGATGATCGGGGTCAACGCCCGCCCCCTCCTCGACGGCGACACCCTCATCCCCCTGGAGAACTTCGGCGTGAAGGTCATGTCGATGGGCCTCCTGATCGACGCCGACGCCCCCGTGGTCTGGCGCGGTCCGATGATCATGAAGACCATCTCGCAGTTCGCCACCAACGTGCGCTGGGGCGAACTCGACGTCCTGCTCATCGACCTCCCCCCGGGTACCGGCGACGCCCAGCTCTCCATCGCCCAGTCGATGGCCCTGAGCGGCGCCATCATCGTGACGACCCCGCAGACCGCGGCGGTCTCCGTGGCGCTGCGCGGCGCGGCGATGTTCGCCAAGGTCGGCGTGCCCATCCTCGGCGTGGCGGAAAACATGAGTTTCCTCGAGGGCGCGGACGGCTCCCGCCAGTATCTCTTCGGTCAAGGGGGCGGCCTGAAGGTCGCCACGGCCCTGGATTCGATCCTGCTGGGCGAAGTCCCGCTCGACCAGGCCATCCGCCAGGGCGGCGACCACGGTATCCCCGTGGTGATCAGCCACCCGGACGGCAATCCGGCCCGCGTCTTCCGCTCGATCGGCCTCACGGTCCTGAACGGCTTGGAAAAAGCTTCGTAAAGTCACCGGTTCGCCTCCGGCTTGCCACGCAGCCGGATTTCCCCCTAGAGTCATCGCAAGCATGAGAGAAGAGCCGTCCAAGACGAAGCCCGCCGCCGACCTGGCCGCGCGTTCTTCTCTTTACGCGGAGTTCCTCGCGGAGCGTGAGGAGATCCTGCGTCACAAGTGGATCGAGTCCGAGAAGGCCGGCTGCGACATCGGCTTCGAACGCGCCCTGCTCGACTGGACCCGCCACCACCGCGCGCGCTGGCGTCTGTTGCGCCGTGGCGGCAAGCCCGCCTGAGGCCACCCCTCCTCCCCGCCAAACAGCAGGGCCGGCTCGCATCGCTGCGGCCGGCCCTGCTGGCTGCGGGAAACCGTAAGCTTAGCCCTTGATCTCCTTGTGCAGCGTGTGGCGGCGCAGGGAGGGGTTGTACTTCTTGAGCTCCACCTTCTCCTGGGAAAGCTTCTTGTTACGGGTGGTCATGTAACGGGAAGGGCGCTTGCCCTCCTTACGGGCTTCGGTGCATTCAATGATAACGATTTCGCGAGCCATGGTTTTTGTCGGTTGGAAGGTTGAGGTTTGGGAACGGGCTCAGCCGGAGCAAGCCCGAAAAAGAGCCGGGCGGCCTTTTGAGCCGCCCGGATCGGACCGAAGGTGGGGTTAATCAGCCCCAGAGACGCTTCTTATGGCGATTTTCCTTCGAGCGCTTGCGGCGCTTGTGCTTGTTCATCTTCAGACGACGCTTCTTCTTGAGGCTTCCCATGGGTGATAGTGAATCGCAACTTGGCGACCCGATGGCCGACAGTAAAGCCGAAACTAAGCCGAAATAACGGTCTCCGCCACCCACGCTCCGGGACCCCAGACCCGCACGGCGTCCGCGCGCAGGCCGGCTTGGTCGAAACCGGCGTCGACCCAGGCGAAACAGGCGCTGCCGCTTCCGGTCATCTGCCAGTCAGACCTGGTCACACGACGGAAGGAGGCCAGGCCGGCCGGCAGGGCGAGATACTTGGAGAAGACGGGGGCGGCGAGGTCGTTACCCAGCTTCACGGGATCCGCGGTAGGCCGGGCGAGCCAGGCTGCCAGCTCGGCTTCGGCCTGCGCCGCCGGACGATACTTCCCGGCTTGGGCGAGCAGACCATAGGCCTCGGGCGTCGGCACGCCGAAAGGCGGCTTCACGAGGACGACCTTACGTCCGACCAAAGCGGCGCGCGCGGCGGCCGGCAGGATCTCCAGCCGCTCTCCCCTGCCCCGCATCACGGCGGCCTGGCCACGCACGAAGAAAGGACAGTCGGAACCGACTTCCGCCGCGAGCGCTTCAAGCACCTCAGGGCCGAGGGGGTCGCCCGACGCACGATCGAGCAGACGCAACGCCGCGGCGGCGTCGGCGCTGCCGCCCCCGAGGCCGGCGCCATGCGGCACGCGCTTGGTGAGATGGAAGTGTCCGGTCGGCGCGGCGGGACGGCGGCGCGCGTAAGCGGCCGCGGCCTTGAGCACGAGGTTCGTGCCGTCGACGGGCAACGCGGCGTCATCGCACGTGAGACCGAGCGGTCGGCCGACGTCGAGCGTGAGGGTGTCGGCGAGCGCGATCGGCGCCACGAGGCTGACGAGTTCATGGAAGCCGTCGGCCCGCCGGCCGGTGATGGCCAGCGACAGGTTCAGCTTCGCTTGGGCGGCTTCGACGAGCACGCGGCACCTTGCTCCGACGG
>ENA-UPTJ01000963-UPTJ01000963.1-marine-metagenome-genome-assembly--contig:-NODE-963-length-16465-cov-7.594272_pt1 | contig 16465 bp, 11 predicted proteins | sample MGYA00238168_ERZ767080 | MGnify/ENA primary metagenome ERZ767080 (study PRJEB28935, sample SAMN06266237) | marine metagenome | isolation source: Columbia River Estuary | place: USA:Columbia River Estuary... | reverse complement strand
GATGCCGGGTATCGTCCACTGACATGGCGCGCATCGCGATCGGCGACGTGCAGGGCTGCCTCACCGAACTGCGCGCGCTGCTCGATAGGGCGAGGTTTTCCGCCGACCGCGACGAATTGTGGTTCGTCGGAGATCTCGTTAATCGCGGCCCACAATCGCTCGGCGTGCTGCGCTTCGTCCGTGCCCTCGGTGCCAATGCTCGAGTAGTGCTCGGCAATCATGACCTGCACCTGCTCGCCGTGGCGTTCGGCAGCGGTCGGGAACTGCGCAAGGGCGACACGCTCGATGAGATCCTGCAGGCCAGCGATCGCGACAGGCTGCTCGAGTGGCTGCTCGGTTGTCCGCTCGCCGTATGCGCTGCGCAAGCGGCCCCAGAGGGTGCCGATGATCTGATGGTTCACGCGGGCGTCGTGCCCCAATGGTCGGTAGCCGAGGTATTGGCTCTGGCGAGCGAAGTGCAGCAGGTGCTGCGTGAGCGCCCCGCGGAACTCTTTGCCGGGATGTATGGCAACAAGCCCGATCGCTGGAGCGAGACCCTGCAGGGAATCGATCGCTGGCGGTTCGTGATCAATACGCTCACGCGCTTGCGCTACTGCCGCGCGGATGGGCAGATCGATTTGAAGATGAAGGGTGCGCCGGGCTCGCAGTCCCCGGGCTGGCAGCCCTGGTTCGAGGTCGATACGCGGCGCAGCCGCGACGCGCGGGTGATCTTCGGCCATTGGTCAACGCTCGGCCTGCGAACCGGCCCGCATCTTCTGGCGCTCGACACCGGTTGCGTCTGGGGCGGGGCCCTGACGGCTGTCTGCCTCGACTCCGGGCAACGCTGGCAGGAAGCCTGCGCCGGATATCGCGAGCCCGGCTAAAATGCCGGGATGAGCCTCATCAAGCAGCAAGACGTGATCGACAGCGTGGCCGACGCGCTGCAATACATCTCCTACTACCACCCGATCGATTACATCGAATCGCTCGGCCGAGCCTACGAGCTCGAGGAGTCACCCGCGGCCAAGGACGCCATCGCGCAAATCCTCACCAATTCGCGGATGTGCGCGGAAGGCCACAGACCGATCTGCCAGGACACCGGCATTGTGGTCGCCTTCGTCAAGGTCGGCATGAACGTGCGCTGGGACGCGACGCTGACGCTCACCGAGATGATCAACGAGGGCGTGCGCCGCGCCTACCTCGATCCGAACAACACGCTTCGCGCATCGATCGTGGCCGACCCCGCTTTCACCCGCAAAAATACGCGCGACAACTCCCCCGCCGTGGTCCACGTAGAAATGGTGCCCGGAGATACGGTGGAGATCACGGTCTCTGCCAAGGGTGGCGGCTCGGAGAACAAGTCGAAGTTCGTGATGCTGAATCCCAGCGACTCCATCGTCGATTGGGTGCTGAAGACCGTGCCCACCATGGGCGCAGGCTGGTGCCCTCCGGGCATGCTCGGCATCGGCATCGGCGGCTCGGCCGAGAAGGCCATGCTGCTCGCCAAAGAATCACTGATGGACCCCATCGATATGACCGAGCTCAAGGCCCGCGGTCCGCGCAATCCGACCGAAGAGCTGCGTATCGAGCTCTATGACAAGGTCAATGCACTCGGCATCGGTGCACAGGGTCTTGGCGGTCTGTCGACCGTGCTCGATGTGAAGATCCTCGACTATCCGACGCACGCGGCCTCGAAGCCGGTGGCGATGATCCCGAACTGCGCAGCCACGCGGCACGTGCACTTCACGCTCGATGGCTCAGGTCCGGCGCAGCTCGAACCGCCGGATCTCGCGCGTTGGCCCAAGGTCGACTGGAAGCCGTCGAAGGAGTCGATCCGCGTCAATCTCGACACACTGACTCCCGCCGAAGTCGCCACCTGGCAACCGGGCGATCGATTGTTGCTTAACGGTCGCATGCTCACCGGACGAGATGCGGCCCACAAGCGAATCGCGGATCTGTTCGCGAGCGGTCAGGCACTGCCTGAAGGCGTCGACTTCCGCAATCGCGTGATCTATTACGTGGGCCCGGTCGATCCGGTGCGTGACGAGGTGGTAGGCCCCGCGGGCCCCACCACGGCCACGCGCATGGACAAATTCACCGAAATGATGCTCGAGAAGACAGGGCTCATTGCCATGATCGGCAAGGCGGAACGCGGACCCACCGGCATCGAAGCGATTCGCAAGCACGGCGCGGCCTACCTCATGGCCGTGGGCGGTGCCGCCTATCTCGTCTCTAAGGCCATCAAGGCCTCGCGCGTGGTGGCCTTTGCCGATCTTGGGATGGAAGCGATCTACGAGTTCGAGGTGAAGGACATGCCGGTCACGGTAGCGGTCGATGCGCGCGGCACCTCCGTGCACCAGAGCGGTCCGGCGGAGTGGAGCCAGAAGATTGCTGCTGGCTTGCCGCTCCGCCGGCGCTGAGACGCAAAAGATTTCTTACGGCGCCTTGACGGGCGCCGGCTTCTGATCTTTGGCGTAGTGCTCGAGACTCGAGAGACTGCGATCCGCACTCCACTCGGTCGGCGCATCGAAGTACTTCTTGTAATGCTTCTCGGCGTAGTCGAGCACCGGTCGCGTCAGCACCTGATCAAGGCTCTTGGTCGTGCCCATGAAGCAGCCGTACTGACAGAAGCCGGTGCGCTGACCCATCAGCATCCACGGCAGCCAGGGCGTGATGCGGTTCCAGGTGCCGGTGTAGTCGATGGTGGTGAGCTTCGGATTCTGCAGGTCCTCGACGCGGATGTGGTGCGCGAAGAACTCCGACACCTGCGCAATGCGCCCCGCCGACTCACGCGGCCACTTCTCCGGCTGCAGCGCACTCGGATAGGCGAGATGCACATGGATTTCCATTTCCGCCATATCGCCATGCTGGTACCACGGCAGGATGAACGGGATGCGCGGCGGCTGCTCCTTGTTGAGTCCGCCAAAGTCCGACATCGCCGGGAAATGATCTTCGATGAGGTAATTGAACGGGTCGTTGGCTACGTGCACCGCCTTGACGGTCTCGTTGGTCAACGGGTTTTTCCAATCATCGAGTACTTCACCCGTCTTGAGATCGGTGTAGACGATGATCTCGCGACACATGCGACGGATCGCGCCGTTCGGCCCCTCGGCAAGGCGAATGACGCCGAAGCCCGAGGCACCCATCAGATCGACGACCTTCTTCTGCGGTTCGATGGCCATGACGTAGCCCTTGAACCAGAAGTACTTCTGCTTGCCGAAATCGAGATCACCCTGGATACGCGCGTAGGCCAGCTGGTTGCCGCGCCCCGTCGACAGATCGAGGTAGGGCCCCTTCAAGCCAGGTCCGGTGCCGTGGCTGGACACCATGGTCGAACCGGCCGTCGCCGTAGGACCGAGCGTCATGCCCGCGAGGCCCGCGGCGCCCACCGCCAACGCACCGCCGAGCCCGCTCGCCGTGGTCAGGAACTCGCGACGTTCCGGCTGTTGTAGATCCTGCGCCTTATCCATCTCACACCCCCGTGTTGTTGAAGCGCCGATGATGCCTCGGGGTGCCGCCGATCGATGCGCCGGCCCGCCGCTCTGTCCATTTTCGCACCGGTGGCGTCAGGCGCCCCCTTGCAGACGCTTCAACTCGTTGAGCACGAGTTTGGAGTGACCGTCAGCATCAACCTTTTCCCAGTGCTTGGCGACGCGACCCTGCGGATCGATGATGAAGGTGTCGCGGCGCGAGAACTCCACGAGCCCGAGCATGCTGGTCAGCACTCCATAGGTCTTGGTCGTCGCCTTGCTCGAGTCGGCAAGCACGGCGAAGGGCAGGCTGTGCTCCTTGGCGAAGTCCTTCTTGGAATTCACGTCATCCACGCTCACGCCAAGAATGACGGCATTGGCCCGGTTGAAAGCAAAGATATCGTCCCGGAAGTCGCAGGCCTGCGTGGTGCAGCCCGGCGTGTTGTCCTTGGGGTAGAAATACAGCACCACCCACTTGCCACGGTAATCCTTGAGCGACACCCACTTGCCGGTCTGATCCTGGAGGCGAAACTCCGGCGCGGGACTGCCCACCTTGGGGCTTGCAGCAAAAACAGGGAGAGACAGCGCGAATACGGCAAGCGCACCGAGTACGGCGGTGACGATGCTCGAGAGGCGAAGACTTTGCGCCATGATGGAACTCCTCCTTGAAGTATGAAACCCTATCTTCCACGAGTGACGCACCCGGATACAACAGAATCTTCCCTGCAACGCAGACAGACCGCCCTGGTGCTGTCGGGCGGCGGCGCTCGCGCCGCATACCAGGTGGGCGTACTCAAGGCCCTGGCAGAGATTTGGCCCGAGGAGCGCCCCCCGTACGATGTAATCGTCGGCACCTCGGCGGGCGCCGTGTGCGCCGCCGTCCTGGCGACCCATGCCGACGACTGGCGCATGGGGATCCAGCGCCTCGAGGCCGTCTGGGCCAATTTCAGCGTCGAACAGGTCTTTCACGCCGGCTTGCCGTCGATGGTCGGCGCCGGTCTGCGCTGGGCCCTCTCGGCCATCAGCGGAGGACGCCTCGCGCAGACACCGAGCGCGCTCTTCGACAACACGCCGCTTCGCACGCTGCTCGCCGAGCGCATCGACTGGGACGCCATACGCGAGCACGTGGCCAACGGCTCGCTGCACGCGCTGGCTCTTGCCGCGACCACCTACGCGGGTGGCCACCACCGGGTGTTCTTCGAAGCCGAAGCCTGCGTGCCGGAATGGCAGGGAGTGCGTCGACGCGGCACACGCGAGCGGCTCGACCTCGACCATCTCATGGCGAGTGCGGCGATTCCCTTCCTCTTTCCGGCGGTGCGCATCGGTGACGTCTACTACGGCGACGGCGCGATGCGTCAACTCGCACCCCTCTCGCCGGCAATCCACCTCGGTGCGAAACGCCTGCTCGTGCTTGGCGTGCGTGCGCAATACGCCGCCGGGCTCGGTTCGCTCGTCGGCATGCGACATGCTCCCTCGTCCGGCGAAATCTTCGGCTTCATGCTCGACACCCTGTTCAGCGACCAGATGGATGCCGACTTCGATCAACTGGAGCGAACCAACCGATTCCTAGGCGAAGCAGGGCGGCCGGTCATGGGATTGCGGCAGGTGTCAGCACTGCGGCTCATGCCGAGCGTCGACCCGCGGGAAGTTGCCATCGGTCATATCAAATCTCTCCCGCCCGCTTTGCGCACCCTGCTCGCAGTGATTGGCGCGCGCGGCGAGGCCGGGGGACTGCTCGCCAGCTACCTGCTGTTCGAGGCCTCGTTCACCCGGGCCTTGATCGAAATGGGTTACACCGACACGCTCGCGCAGCGTCATACGCTGCTCGAGTTCCTCACGGAGTAACTTGCTTGCGGCGCAGCGCCGCCGTCGCTCGATCGAGGCCGTCCAGAGTCAGGGGGAACATGCGCCCGCCGACGAGTTCCTGAGTGAGGCGAATCGAGGGCGTCCAATCCCAGCGCTCTTCCGGTTCCGGATTCAGCCACACGAGATAGGGAAAGTGCGCGGCGATACGCTGCATCCAGGCGCTGCCTGCCTCCTCGTTCCAGTGCTCGACGCTACCGCCCGGCTGAACGATTTCATAGGGGCTCATCGTCGCATCACCGACGAAAATCACCCGGTAGTCGGCATTGAACGTGCGCAGCATTTGCAGGGTCGAGGTGCGCTCGGTATGCCGGCGGCGGTTGTCCTTCCACAATCCCTCGTAGATGAAATTGTGGAAGTAGAAATACTCGAGATGTCGAAATTCGCTGCGCGCCGCGGAGAACAGTTCTTCGCAAACGCGCACGTGGTCATCCATCGAACCGCCGACATCGAGCAGCAGCAGAACCTTGATCGTATTGCGCCGCTCGGGCCGCAGTTTCAGATCGAGCCAGCCCGCATTGCGCGCGGTCGCATCGATGGTGCCACCGAGATCGAGTTCATCCGCTGCCCCCTGACGTGCGAACTTGCGCAGCCGGCGCAACGCGACCTTCAGATTGCGAGTGCCGATCTCGCGCTGATCGTCGAAGTTGCGGTACTCGCGTGACTCCCACACCTTGACCGCGCGGCGCTGCCGCTTGCCGGCGTCACCGATCCGCACTCCCTCCGGGTTGTAGCCGCCGGAGCCGAACGGCGAGGTACCGCCCGTGCCGATCCACTTGCTGCCACCTTCGTGACGCTCTTTTTGCTCGGCGAGTCGCTGGCGCAGCGTCTCGAGTAGTTTGTCCCAACTACCAAGCGCTTCGATCTTGCGCCGTTCCTCCTCGGAGAGCACCCGCTCAGCAAGCTGCTTCAGCCAATCGGCTGGCACCTCGGCGATGATCTTCTCGAAGAGCCGCTCAGCTCCCTCAAAATGCTGGGCGAACACGCGATCGAAGCGATCGAAGTGCCGTTCGTCCTTGACCAGTGCCAGCCTTGCCAGCCAGTAGAACTCCTCGGCGGAGCAGGACGCCACGCGCGCCTCGAGGGCCTGCAGCAGGGAGAGAAACTCGGTGAGCGATACCGGCACACCGGCCGTACGCAAGTCGAAGAAAAAGCGGACCAGCACCCCTGGCGCCCCGCGTCAGCGGACTCGTCGGTTGAGGAACACCAGTTGCTCGAACAGGTGTACGTCTTGCTCGTTCTTCAGCAGTGCACCGTAGAGCGGCGGGATCGCTTTCTTCGGATCATCGCTGCGCAGCGCCTCGGGCGGAATGTCCTCGGCGAGCAGCAACTTGATCCAGTCGAGCAGCTCAGAGGTGGAGGGCTTTTTCTTCAGCCCCGGTGTCTCACGGACCTTGTAGAACGCGCCCAGTGCCTCGGCCAGCAGCTCCCGCTTCAGGTTCGGGTAATGCACCTCGACGATGCGACTCATCGTGTCCTGGTCCGGGAAACGGATGTAGTGGAAGAAGCAGCGGCGCAGGAATGCGTCCGGCAACTCCTTCTCGTTGTTGCTGGTGATGATGATGATCGGGCGGTGCCGCGCCTTGATGAGTTCGCGCGTCTCATAGACGTAAAACTCCATCCGATCGAGTTCGCGCAGCAGGTCGTTCGGGAACTCGATGTCTGCCTTGTCGATCTCGTCGATGAGCAGAACGGGCTGAACCTCCGACTCGAAGGCCTCCCACAACTTGCCCCGCACGATGTAGTGGCTGATATCGGCAACGCGCGGATCACCCAACTGCGAATCTCGCAGACGCGATACGGCGTCGTACTCATAAAGTCCCTGCTGCGCCTTGCTGGTCGACTTGACGTGCCACTCGAAGAGCGGCCGGCCGAGTGCAGTGGCGACTTCTATTGCCAGTTGCGTCTTGCCCGTTCCCGGCTCGCCCTTAATGAGCAAAGGACGCGCGAGCGTCACGGCGGCGTTGACGGCCATGCCGAGATCACCCGTGGCGATGTATCGCTCGGTGCCTTCGAAACGACTCTGGCTCTTGCCCTCGATCATGGTCACTCTCCAGACGCTGCCGCAGCTTTGAGAACGAGCGTATGCACGGTGGGGCCGGGCAGCAGCGGTCGCGCACGACCCGTAACCCAATCCTCGTAACCGGCACGATAGAACGGCGACAGCGGATGACCGCTCTGGCCACCCGGTATCTGCAAATAGCCCTCGGCCTCGCGCCCCGGCGACACCGCAAAACGCTCGGAGGCCCCGAAGCCGCGACCCGCGACCCGCGGCATGTCGTTGTCGCCCGGCAACGGTCTCGGCGCCATGTCGAGATAGCGCGCGAGCGGACCCAGCGAGGCCGACAAGGGATGACGGATCCGCGAGGTGTTTCGCTCACCCCAGCTGCACGTGGCCAGCGAGGAGCAACGCGTGGCGAGGTCAGCAATCACCGCATCCACCTGCGCCAGCAGAAACGCGCGCCAATTCGCGTGGGGCTCGGCCAGCATGTGCGGCGGCTGCTCAGTGAGGAGTCGCCACAAGGACCCCTCGAAAAGATTGGCCGGGTACGAGTCCGTGCCCGCCTGCAGCGTGCGGGTGATCATCTCCCAGCTCGCGCGGCGCGTCTGGTCGCGAAACGTCCTGACGAGGTGGTAACTGACCGATTCAGGGATCGCCCTGCCCTGCCAGTCAGCCGCGAGCCGTCGCAGCTCCGCGCGCTGCGGCTGGTTGCGCAAGGCATCTTCGTCGAGCGTAGCGAGCAGCAACCGTTGCCAGCGCTCGAGGAACAGCGCGCGGTCATCGAGTTGGATGGCCAGCATGTCCGCGGGTGTCGCCGGTGCACGCAACGCAAGCAAGCCATCGCGAATTTGTCCCTGGCGCGCCCCCATGTCATAGCCCATGCCACCGGTCGCCTCGTCGTTGCCGAGCACTCGCTCGAGCTCGCCCTCGACGTGACGCGAGTTGGCGCTCCACAGTCGACCGACCTCCGGATCGACGATGCGCGGCGCCGAGGCCGCATCGCGCCAGAGCACTGGGCGCGGCGTCTCGGGGCCGAGTTCGCCTTGCGGAATACGCCCGATAATGGTCCAGGCGATGCGCCCGCTGCGATCGCCCAAGGTGAAGTTCTGGTGCGGTATCCCAACGCTGGGCGCGAGCGCGAGGGCGGCGTCGAGACTGCGCACCTGCTGCAGCTCCAGCGCCGCGAGGTTCGTGGCACCCGGCTCCGAGATCAACCAACGGGCCAGCCAACAGGTTTCGCCGAGCGCCGGATCGTTCGGGCTGCGCTCGACCATCACGCCATGCGGCGAGTCGTACACATCGAGCGGCACGATGTCGCTGCGAGCGACCTCGATGCGCTCGCGGATGACCCTGAAGCGCCGCTCTCCCTCGGCGGTCGCGTAGGTCCCCCGCGCCAGCGAACAACTGCGCGGTCGAACGTCGACCCAATCGCCATAGCTATTGGTGAACGACCAGGCGATATGGCCGTTGCTGCCGGCCGCAACGACGGGCAGACCCGGCAAGGTCACGCCATTGAGTTCCGTGGCTGTTGCGGCCGACTGGGCCTGCCCACCACCCGAGATCTGCAGTCGTGCTCGGTACCACACGGTGGGTACGCGCAGTCCAAGGTGCATATCTCCCGCAACGAGCGCGACACCACTCGCGGTGTGTGCGCCCGCCACCGCCCAGGCATTGCTGCCTAGGACGCCCTCCGGCCCCTCAGCCTGACGGGTCCCGCCCGCAGCCGCGCCCCCCGCAGCAGCGACCGCCGCCGCGCGCGAGGTCGCCCGCAGGTCGAGCGCATCGGGTGAGGGCACGGGCGGAGCTACGAAGAACTGGCCACCGTTGGCCTCGCGTGCAGCCTCAATGGTCGGGAAATTCGGTGCATCCCACTCGTTGCCACGCGGGAAGAAAAACCTCAGCACTTCAGCCGCTTGACTGGCATCGGCCTCTTCGCGCGAGGCGGCGGCGATACGCTCGATCAGTCGCAGTTCGATACTGCGACGGGCGATCTCGGTCTGCACGCCTTCGTGCTGCAGCTGCCACCACATCGAATGCAGCACGAGGATGGAGTCCTCCGCGCGCCACGGCTCGGGCGTTGCGCGCAGCAGTATGTATTCCCACGGCCGCACGCGAAGTTCATCGAGGCCACGATTCACGCCGCGCGTGTAAGCCTCGATCCACTCGCGCTGCTCGGGCGTCGCCGCAGCAATCGCCTGACGTGCCACCTGACGCAGACGAAAGGCCCGCGCCCGCTTGTCCTGCTCCACGGTGCTGCTGCCGAGCAGTGCCGACAGTTCGCCCGCCGCGAATCGCCGTGACAAATCCATCTGGAAAAATCGATCTTGGGCGTGCAGCACACCGAGTCCGTAGGCGACGTCGGGCCAACTGTCGCCACGCACTGTGGGTGCACCATCCGCATCGCGTTGCAGCACGACCTGCGCTTGCGGGCCACCCTCGCTGCCCTCGAGCTCACCCGACAGTTGCGGTAACGATCCGCGCAGCAACCACCACACCACCACCAGCAGTACGGCCAATGCCATCGTCAAGGCACCGCCGAGCCACAGCAGCGTTTTTTTCATGCGAGAGCCCTATGCACCGTGAGGATCTGCAGCGAGTTGGTACCGCCCTGTACGCCGGTGAGCTCACCCTGGGTGAGGATGATCTGATCGCCCTCAGCGGCCAACTCCAGCTCGAGCAGCATGTCGAAGACGCTCTGGAACAGACTGCGGCGGCTGTCGCGCGGGATGTCGAAGGCGACGGGATACACACCGCGATAGATCGTCACGCGCCGACGGGTCGCCTCATGGCGAGTGAAGGCGTAGATGGGGATGTCCGAGCGCAAGCGCGACATCCACTGGGTCGTGGCACCACTCTCGGTGAGCGCCACGATCGCGCGCACGTTGAGGTGATTGGCCGTGTACATCACGGCGTTGGCGATCGCCTCCTCGGTGTGACTGAAGCGCACGTTCGAGCGCTCGCGCGGCCGGTGCATCGAGAGGTGATAGGTTTCGGCGCCCTCGATCACTTCAGTCATGGCTGCAACGGCCTTGACCGGGTACTTGCCCGCCGCAGTCTCGGCCGACAGCATCACGGCGTCCGTGCCATCCATCACGGCGTTGGCGACGTCGCTCACCTCGGCGCGGGTCGGTACCGGGTTGGTGATCATCGATTCCATCATCTGCGTCGCGGTGATCACCACGCGATTGCGGTGGCGAGTCTGATGGATGATGGTCTTCTGCAAGCCCGTGAGTGCCGCATGACCCATTTCCACGCCGAGATCGCCGCGCGCCACCATGATGACGTCGGTGGCGTCGATGATTCCGGCCAACTGCGCGATCGCTTCATGTCGCTCGATCTTGGCGACGATGCGCACGCCGACCCCGCCCGCGGCACGTAACAACTCGCGCGCGAGATGGATATCGTCCGCATCGCGTACGAACGACAAGGCCACGTAGTCGAGGCCCTGTGCCGCTGCAAAGCGGATGTCTTCGCGATCCTTATCGGTGAGCGCGGGCGCGGAGATTCCGCCGCCCTTGCGGTTGAGTCCCTTGCGATTCGATAACTCGCCGCCCGCCACGACACGCGTGTGGATGCGCGTGCCCTCGACCTCCGTCACCTCGAGGACGATAAGGCCATCGTTCAGCAGCAGCGTATCGCCGGCGAATACGTCTGCCGTGAGCTCTTTATAGGCGACGCCTACGGAGTCGATCGTGCCCGCACGCTTGTCGAGCGCGGTGTCGAGCACGAACGGCTGGCCCTCGACGAGTTGCACGGCACCGTCCACGAAGCTTTCGATGCGGATCTTGGGCCCGGCCAGATCCCCGAGGATGGCCACGTATCGTCCCGCTCGCGCCGAGGCCGTGCGCAGCAGCTCGATGCGCCGCAAATGATCTTCGACGGCACCGTGGGAGAAGTTGACCCGCGCCACATCGAGACCGGCGCGGCACATGTCGATGAGCACATCGAGTTCGTCCGTGGCCGGCCCGAGGGTCGCCACGATTTTGGTTCTGCGAAGCATGGCTACATTGTGGAGTGCGGCGCGTCGCAGGGCTAGCCCATCGACGCGCTGCACGCGAACCCGGTGACAGACGAAACCGCGATCGCCAACCCGACACTCGACGACTCAGCTGTCGGCGCGAGCCTCGAGTGCCGCCACGGCGGGCAGCGTCTTGCCTTCGACGAACTCGAGAAAGGCACCGCCACCGGTCGAGATGTAGGAGATGCCCTGCTCGACACCGTACTTCTCGATGGCCGCGAGGGTGTCGCCACCGCCCGCAAGCGAAAACGCCGGGCTGCGCGCGATCGCCTCGGCGATAACGCGCGTGCCGCCGCCGAACTGGTCGAACTCGAACACACCCACGGGACCGTTCCAGAGGATCGTGCCCGCTGACTGCAGCATCTGCGCCAGTACGCCGGCCGTTTGCGGCCCGATGTCGAGAATCAGTTCGTTGGCGCCGACCGCCGCGACCGGCTTCACCGTCGCGATGGCCGTCGGTGCAAACTCCGTGGCCACCACCACATCGATCGGCAGCGGAATGTCCGCGCCGCGCGCCTTGGCCTGGGCCAGCAAGGCGCGGGCCGTATCAAGCATGTCGGGTTCGTGCAGCGACTTGCCGACCGCCACTCCCGTGGCTGCCAGGAAGGTGTTGGCGATGCCACCACCCACGATCAACTTGTCCACCTTGGCGAGCAGCGACTCGAGCACCGTGAGCTTGGTCGACACTTTTGAGCCCGCCACGATCGCGACCAGCGGCCGTGCCGGATGCGCGAGCGCCCGCTCGAGCGCTTCGAGTTCGCCGACCAGCAGCGGACCCGCACAGGCGATGGGCGCAAAGCGGGCTACGCCGTGCGTGCTCGCCTCGGCGCGGTGCGCGGTGCCGAACGCGTCCATGACGAACACGTCGCAGAGTGCCGCCATACGCCGCGCAAGGGTTTCGTCGTCCTTCTTCTCGCCCTTGTTGAAGCGCACGTTCTCGCAGAGCACGACTTCGCCCGGCGCGCACTCCACACCATCGAGCCAATCGCGCTGCAGTCGCACCGGCTGGCCGAGCAGTTCACCGAGTCGCGTGGCGACCGGCGCAAGGGAGTTTTCGGCAGAAAACTCGCCTTCCTTTGGTCTGCCCAGATGCGACAGCAGGATCACCCGCGCGCCCTGCTCGACAGCCGCACGTATCGTCGGTAATGCCGCACGAATGCGCGCATCGCTCGTCACCACGCCGCCCTCGACGGGCACGTTCAGATCCTCGCGGATCATCACGCGCTTGCCCGCGAGGGCCTGATCCGCCATGCGACGCACGCGCATGCTCAGCCCGCCTGCGACCAGGCCAGCGCCGTGTCGAGCATGCGATTGGAGAACCCCCACTCGTTGTCGTACCACGAGCAGACCTTCACGAGCGTGCCGCCCGTGACCTTGGTCATGGTCGCATCGTAGGTCGAGGAGTGCGCATCATGGTTGTAGTCGATCGACACGAGCGGCGCGTCCGTGTAGGCGAGCACGCCCTTGAGCGGGCCGGCGGCGGCGGTCTTGAGCAGACCGTTGATTTCTTCGACCGACGTCGGTCGCTGGGCGGTGAAGGTGAGATCGACGAGCGATACGTTGATGGTCGGCACGCGCACGGCGAAGCCGTCGAACTTGCCCTTGAGCGCGGGCAGCACGAGACCCACGGCCGCGGCCGCACCCGTCTTGGTCGGAATCATCGACATGGTTGCCGAGCGCGCGCGGCGCAGATCCGAGTGGTAGACGTCGGTCAGCACCTGGTCGTTGGTGTAGGCATGGATCGTGGTCATCAAACCACCGACGATGCCGATATTCTCGTGCAGCACCTTCGCCATGGGCGCGAGGCAGTTGGTGGTGCAGGACGCGTTCGAAACCACCGTGTGCGAGGCACGCAGCACGTCGTGGTTGACGCCGAAGACCACGGTCGCATCGACGTCATCACCGCCCGGCGCGGAAATCAGCACCTTGCGGGCACCGCCCGCCAGATGCGCGCTCGCCTTGGCCTTGCTCGTGAAGAGTCCCGTGCACTCGAAGACGATGTCGACGCCGAGCTCCCCCCACGGCAGCTTGGCCGGATCGCGCTGCGCGAGCACGCGGATACGATCGCCGTTGACGATCATCGAGTCGCCCTCAACGCTCACCTGACCGTTGAAGCGACCATGAGCGGTGTCGTATCGCGTCAGATGCGCATTGGTGTTGGCATCGCCGAGATCGTTGATGGCGACGATCTGGATCTCGCCGGTGCGGCCGCTTTCATAAAGGGCGCGCAATACGTTGCGGCCGATGCGGCCATAGCCGTTGATGCCTACCTTGATCGCCATCTGTTCAATCTCCTTATCTGGGTCCGTTGAGTAGTGAATCGAGCGCGCGGCCGATGTGCGCCGCAGTCAGCCCGTAATGATCGAAAAGATCCGCCGCCTTACCGGAGGCGCCGAAGCGGTCGATGCCGATGACACAGCCATCGCTGCCGACGTACTTCCACCAACTCTGCGAGGCGGCCGCTTCGATGGCCAGCCGCCGGCGCACGGCGCGCGGCAACACCGCTTCGCGCCACGCAGCATCTTGCGCATCGAACACGTCGGTACAGGGCATGGACACCAGACGCACGCGTCGACCGGCCGCGTTGGCCGCACGCACGGCTTCGGCCGCGGGCGCAACCTCGGAGCCGGTGGCGATGAGAATGGCCTCGGGCAAACCCTCGCCCGCAGGCTCGATCAGCACGTAACCGCCGTTGGCGACGGCGGCCTGCTGCGCGGCATCACGCGGCTGCTGCGGCAGGGCTTGCCGCGTCAGCACGAGGCTCGTGGGTCCCTGCTGTCGCTCGATGGCAGCGAGCCACGCGCACGCGGTCTCGAAAGCATCGCAAGGACGCCACACGCTGAGATTCGGCATGGCACGGAGCGAGGCCAGATGTTCGATCGGTTGATGCGTCGGTCCGTCTTCGCCGAGCCCGATCGAATCGTGCGTATACACGAGCAGGATGCGCTGGTGCATCAGCGCCGCAAGTCGCACCGCATTGCGCGCGTAATCGGAGAACACGAGGAAAGTGCCGGCGTAAGGCGCAAAACCGCCGTGCAACGCCAGGCCGTTCATCATCGCGGTCATGGCGAACTCGCGCACGCCGTAGTTGATGTAGTTGCCCGAGGCATCCGCAGCGGTGACCGCACGCGAGTCCTTGCGGAAGGTGTTCACCGAGCCGGTGAGATCCGCCGACCCACCGAGCAACTCGCCCATACCCGGGCCGAGTACGTTGAGAATGGCGCCCGAGGATGCGCGGGTTGCCTGGCCACCCGTCACCGCGAGCGCTGCCGCGAGCGCCGCATCGCGCAAGGCTGGCCAGTTCGTCGGCAATCCGCCCTGCATGCGACGGGTGAACTCAGCAGCGAGCTCCGGGAATTCGCGACGATAGCGGTTGAAGCGGCGCTGCCAGGATTTCTCGGCCCGCGCGCCTCGTGCACGCTGATCCCACGCCGCGCGCAATTCTTCGGGCACGACGAACGGCTCGTGCGACCAACCGAGTGCCGCACGCGTGGCAGCGATTTCCTCGGTGCCCAGCGGCTCACCGTGGGTCGACTTGCTGCCCTGCTTGTTCGGCGCACCATAGCCAATCACGGTGCGCGCGCAAATCAGCGTCGGCTTGCTGCGTTCGCCGCGCGCACGACGCAGCGCCTTGGCCACGGCCTCGCCATCGTGCCCATCGACATCCTTGATGACCTGCCATCCGTAGGCCGCGAACCGCTTGGGCGTATCGTCGGCCATCCAGCCCTTCACGGCACCGTCAATCGAGATGCCATTGTCGTCGTAGACGCAGATGAGCTTGCCGAGACCGAGTGTGCCGGCGAGCGAGGCCGCTTCGTGGGAGATGCCTTCCATCACGCAGCCGTCGCCTAAGAAAACGTACGTGTGGTGATCGACGATGCCGTGCCCGTCACGGTTGAACTCGGCAGCGAGCAACTTCTCGGCGAGCGCCATACCGACGGCCGTGGCGATCCCCTGACCGAGCGGGCCGGTGGTCGTTTCGATGCCCACATCGAGGTCGCGCTCCGGATGGCCCGCAGTGCGCGAACCCAACTGGCGGAAATCTTTGATGTCCTGCAGCGACAACGAATGACCGGTCAGGTGCAACACCGAGTAGAGCAGCATCGAGGCGTGACCGTTGGAGAGCACGAAACGATCGCGGTTCGCCCAACGCGGATTGGTCGGGTTGTACTGCATCACCTCGCGCCAGAGCACTTCGGCAATATCTGCCATGCCCATCGGCGCGCCCGGATGCCCTGAGGCCGCCTTCTGCACCGCATCCATGGAAAGTGCCCGGATGGCGTTGGCGAGCTGGCGGCGTTGCGACATGGGAAGTCCGGGGGTGTTTGCGGGAAACCGCAATTGTCCCTCACCGGGAGCCGCTTTTTCAACGAAAAACACGGCCCGCCCGCACACCGACCGCAAGGTTAGTGGCTATAATCTCGGCCCCGTTTCAGCAGCGTGATCTCGAGTACGCCATGGCCAACAGCTACCTGTTTACCTCCGAGTCGGTTTCCGAAGGGCATCCGGACAAGGTCGCCGACCAGATCTCCGATGCCGTCCTCGACGCCATCCTGAAGGAGGACAAGCGCTGTCGTGTCGCCGTCGAAACCCTGGTCAAGACCGGCGTCGCGATCGTCGCGGGCGAGGTCACGACGAACGCCTGGGTCGACATCGAAGGCATCGTGCGCGAAACCGTTCTCGGCATCGGCTACAACTCCTCTGAGATGGGCTTTGATGGCGCCTCCTGCGGCGTGCTCAACGTGATCGGCAAGCAGTCGGCTGACATCGCGCAGGGCGTCGATCGCGGCGATCCGCGCAAGCAGGGCGCAGGCGATCAGGGCCTGATGTTCGGCTTCGCCACCAACGAAACCGACGTGCTCATGCCCGCGGCCATCACGCTCTCGCACCGTCTCGTCGAGCGGCAGGCGAAGATCCGCAAGCAAGGCAAGCTGCCGTGGCTGCGCCCGGATGCCAAGAGCCAGGTCACGCTGCGCTACGAGAACGATCGTCCGGTTGCCATCGAGGCAGTGGTGCTCTCAACGCAGCACAGCGACGATGTATCCACCAAAAAGCTGCGCGAGGCCGTCACCGAAGAGATCCTGCTGCCGGTGCTGCCGAAGAAGTGGCTGCACAAGGGCACCAAGTTCCACA
>ENA-UPTJ01000953-UPTJ01000953.1-marine-metagenome-genome-assembly--contig:-NODE-953-length-16545-cov-8.294663_pt1 | contig 16545 bp, 27 predicted proteins | sample MGYA00238168_ERZ767080 | MGnify/ENA primary metagenome ERZ767080 (study PRJEB28935, sample SAMN06266237) | marine metagenome | isolation source: Columbia River Estuary | place: USA:Columbia River Estuary... | reverse complement strand
CCCTTACCGAGAATTAATAATTTTGTTTCCATATCCCTTTTCTCTTAATTCCGCAGATGTATAATGTTCCATATCAAATTCATCCATCAATCTGTGGGCTCTTTTTAATAACTGCATGTTGGTGGTCTTTTCCTTACCCCTATAATATAAATTATCTTCCAAACCTATTCTGATTCCATCAAAATCCAATAACCCATAGGTCACACTCTTTAACTGTTGTGAACCTATTCCACCCAAACATGTAAATGAGTTCGTTGGTAAGTTATTTTTAATTGTTGATAACGTACCAAATTCACATTGACCATTGTAGATATTCCCCAAAATCATATTGATGTGGTGTGGAGACTTTAATATGTTCTTTGAAATAAGATAGTTTGTATAGTTTAACATACCCGTATCAAAACATTCTATCTCAGGTTGTACCCCGTATTTGTCCATCTCATTAATTAAAGACAATATCATCTCAGGTTGGTTAACCGATGCTCCTGATGGGAAGTTTAATGATGACATTGTTAGTGAACCCATGTCAGGATATAATTGTAGAACCTCCACTCTTTGTGATAGTTCAGGGAAATTCCTACCTGTTAATGAAACACAAATCAATAACTCAGGGCAATACTTCTTTATCCCCTCTATTATCTTCTGATATACTTCCTTCTTGTATGTATTTTCTAACGTAACCTCATCCCTTGCATGAAGATGAACAATGGATATACCAACCTCATTCGCACCTATTACCTCATCCACAATCTCACTTGTAGTCAATGGTGCAAACGAATTAATCCTCGTTGTCTGAGTACCTGTTGGAGTAAAATTAATTATTTTCTTCATAAATTAGGTGAGATTTTAATTTAAAAATCTCTTTGAAAGTATCATCAAAATGTTTTTCGTATATTATTTTTTCTGAATTATCAATTCTGATGGTTTTTACTTCATCCATAGGATACAAATTTTCAATATACCAATGATTAGGTTTTACATTCAAGGTATGCACTTCGGAATTATTTATAATAACAATTATAGTTTCCTCTTCATTTTTTTGTGAATTGTAGAAAAGTTTGATTTTGTTGTCTTTTTTATCATAAAAAAGAGTATAATGTAAATTTCTCTCGTAAAAATGCTCTCCCTTTTTGAAAAAACCATTGAGTTCAGATTCTTTTCTAAACAAAACATTTGTGTGATTTTTGAACTCTGTTTTGGTAATATATTCCAAATTTACATTCTGTCCAAAATCTCTCATCCTTTTTTCAATCTCATCACGATTATAATCGGTGAACAATCGTGGTAATTTGTCAACCCTTACAGACTTGAAAGACCCAAACATAAACCCATCACTGTCACCAGTTGTTGTGTAAAGAATTGAGTCATAATTTTCTAATAACTCATTGTGTTGTTTTAAAATTTCTAAATCAAGGACCTCACCATCATACTCAATGTGATGTATATTTTTATATCCAAAATTGATTGCAATTTGTGATGCGATTGAAAACATTCTGTAGATTGCAAACCCATAAAAGTTTTTTATGAAAAAAATGGATTTTATGATTTTGTCACCAAAAGAAAAAAAGAAACCAGGAGGTAATAAATCTACGTCCTCAGAAGTATCATTCAAATAGTCGTAGAAATAAAAATTACATTTTTTTTGAATATGAAAAGGAATATGAGTGTGAGATAATAAGGCAATGTGATATCCACTTTTTGAAACAGAATCAATACACCTCTCAAGAGCCCTTTCTTGTTCTTCTGATGGGCAATGTGCGGTTATCACCACTAAGTTTTCCATTCAATAAAAAGTAATACAATAACGTATTCTGTAAATATAAAACCCCCACCTTTTGGGTGAGGGTTCTTATTTAGATAATCTCCATCGATTTAATCTTATCCCCCTGTCTAATCATATCAATAACTTCCACACCTTCTACAACTTTTCCGAAACATGTATGGTTTCCGTCTAAGTGTTGTGTTCCCTGACGACTGTGACAAATAAAGAACTGTGAACCTCCTGTGTTTCTACCCGCATGTGCCATCGATAGAACACCTCTGTCGTGGTATTGGTTTGGTGCCGTTACCTCACATTCGATTTTGTAGCCAGGACCTCCTGTACCTGTTCCATTGGGACATCCACCCTGAACAACGAAGTTCGGAATAACCCTGTGGAAGTTTAATCCATTATAGAATCCTTTACTGATTAAATCTGTAAAGTTCTTTACTGTGATTGGTGTTGCATTATCATACAACTCGGCAATCATATCACCTTTGTCTGTTGAAATTTTTACTTTACTCATAATGTTTTTTTCAAAGTATAAGACATTTGATATAAAAAAGAAACTCCCACAATAATGTGAGAGTTAAAACTTTATTACTTTTTACGAATGTATATTATCTCGTGTCAATAATATTATCTACAATGATTAGAATATTTCCAATGTATTTTTCAAGTTCATATTCCATCGATGCAATAATATTATCAAAATTTTCTCTATCACTATTCACGTATAAATCAACATGTAGAACAGAAACTTTATCCTTTACAAAGTTGGTGATTTTTATCTCATCTACAGAATTAATTTCATTCAATTCGTCCATTTCACCCAAACCCATTTCGAATGTATCATCCTGAAGTTTTTGTAAGGAACTATCTATAATTATCTGAAGACCCCCTTCGATGTTGGATTCAGTTATCCCCATCATTTTTTTGATTCTTGATATGTTTTCTTGGAGGTTCATATCCTATAAATAGTTCATTGAATAAAAAATCCCCACTATTGTGAGGGTCTTAGTTATCATTCTTATTAAATTCTATTGTATGGTTAATCTCCACCGTTATCTGATTGGAATCATAATGTTTGATTCTCCCGTCCTCTTTTAGTATCACCACCCATATGGTATTCTGATGTATACCGTAGTCTATTAGAAACAATGCCTGACCTTTTCCGTGTGGTGTGTTTACCATTAGTGTCTGCGTTATCTCATGTATTGTTGTCATACTCATAAATATATTAATAAATCTTTCATACGCCGGCTACGGAATTATCCCCTACCCCTTTTTTTTATTATATTTGCAATATGGACCCGAATGAGATAATAGATAAAATGGTAAGAGTGGTTAAAGTCCATTATATGAACCATACGGTTTCGGGAACATTTAGTTATTGTATCAGAGTTGAGGTGGAATTCTTACACCCAATTATGTATGTAAATGGTTGGGACACAAAACATATTGCGATTTATAATTCACACCATATGTTAACTGAAGAAGTATACAACTCTTTATTTGTATTATACAAATATTGTGGTATGTCCCGAAATGATTTGGTAATGTGGGTTACATCCAAAATTGATTTCAACAAAGCTTGGGATAAAGATATGTATGGAATTGTTAGTTGTCGATTAAACAAGTGAGTTATTGAAAATCAACATCAAGATAGAATTCACTCAAATCAATTTTTTCTAATATTTTGTCGTAAATAATTCTTCTTGTACCAAATCTACTGTCTCCACTCAATATGATATCAATATAAAGATGTGGTTGATTATCTAATCCTCTGTATACCCTAACTTCTTCTAATTTTGGTAGTTCATTTCTATCAAATCTCCAATCTTCAGCCAACTCCTCTAAAACTTTATAAAAGTTTGACTTTATATAACCTTCAATAAATTTTTGTGTCCCTGATAAGTCTTTGTCATCAAAGACCACCCTAACAGAATCTTCTTCCATACCAATATATTTGATAATATTGTTGATTTTGTCATCCATCGAATTCATCAACCCCCAATATTCACTTTCCCCATATTCACCAACTGTGTCAGCACCCATTACCTGATAAAATTTATTTGGGTCAACAAATATTGTTAATATGTACGGGTTTTGCAAATTATCGTCATACTGTAAGTTGTAATCTACACCAAACTGATTAGACAGTAAGTTTTTGAATAACTTATTTAATTGAGACATTCTTTGCTGAGAATCCATACCATTAAATATGTTACTCATTTGATTATTATTTTTTGATTTAATACATTTATAAATATGAATCCCGATTTTTCAATTGCCTTCAGTAATCAATATGGTTTTGAAACGTTAAATTCATACTACGGTAAAATAGTTTTTGTAAAAAATCCGAACCGAAGTATGGATATTGTTAGAAATTATATGTTCGTAAACCATGGGTTAATCATCGACTATGATATTGAGATTCAAGATTATGTTTTCGAACGATTTGGCTCAACGTATCGTATCCGCTCACATCAAGATATCATATATAAAGATGGTCGAGAATATAAAATTAAATGTAAGAAGTTATTACCAAGATTAGTGGATTACCGTGTCAGAGGTCTTGATGACTTCAGAGCCAAGAGTATTGATGACTTCAGAGCTAAGATTATTGACATTGAATTTATTAAAGTGTGTAAATACTGCGGAATAAATGTGGAAAGAAATGATATGTTTATGACGGCGTCTACATACAATATCAATCCAAACCAAACCCCACTTCAAAATCTATTCATCACTGAGCAAATTTTCACTGAAGAAATAATAAGAGAAAAACGTAAACTTAGTTTAAATTTTAAATGGTAAGGTTATAACACTAATGATGTCTATTGACATCTTTATTGACATTTTATTTACTTAATGATGTTTATTCCAATCATTTTTGTCAATAGAGTTATTTCTCTTTAGTTTTAACAGGTTCATCATATAAACCAAGTTCTTGGTCTCTCAACATCATTTCGGTAAGTAATCGTTCTCGTCTATTGGGTATTAACCAATTTAAAAACTTGTTCCAGTATCTTCTCATATCATTTTTTCAATGTAAATTCAACACTTTCATCAAACGAATCAGATAGACCTTGTTTTAACATTCTCAAATGTTCATCTTGACCCAACTGAACCCTACTGACAAAGAATGGATTGGACATTAGAACTTCAATGTTCATGTTATAGACATTTCCGAACGCAGTCTGTTCGTTGTACTCCTCTTTAACCTTATACCACAACTCCTGATAGATTTCCATTCGTTGTGATTCGGTCTTGCTGTACTTCCTTAATAAGAATAAAAATAACTTTTTCATATTTTATCAAATAATTTTAGTAACAAATATAATAACATCCAACCACAGAAGAATCCGTATTGAAATTGATTCGGTCTTTTAACTTCAGTTTTTTTCATGAGCTTCACTATCCTCCATAAGTTCTTTAATCTCTTTCTTAAAATCTAAATAATCTAACTCAGGGTCACAAGCATTGTCAACCAATACTTCAAACCCCATAATAATTCTCATATGGATGTAGGAAATATTACTTTGATAATAGTCCATATAGTATTCCCAATTGAATCCTTCATCATCTTCACAATGTTTGATGATTTTCATAAAATCATCTTCATCTTCCCAATCCTTTTTGAAGTCATCCCACTCACGTTGATTTGTTGGGTCAATCTTACAGAATTCATCATTGAATTGCATCCAAGTTCTTAGTCGGTCAACGTGTTCCTGTGGTGCTTTTGCCATTCTCATTTTTCAGCGGTTTAATGTTTCCAACCCAATCTTAAATTACTCAAATGAGTAAGAGCCGAGGTATAGTTCATAAAATTATCCCAATCACCAGCACAGTTGTAAACAACTCTTACCGATGTATTGGTGTGGTCTGGAACTTCTTTAACCATTCCATTTTCGTAATGGTCTGTGTCGTTGTCCCTAACATAATGAACTTTGTCCCCAATTTTTAATTTAGATATATCAATCATGTCTATTATTTTTTTTCAAGTTGTTTCAGAATTGCGTAAAGTAACACAATTATAATAAGTCCAATTATCATCATATTTTTAAATTTTATTCCACCATTCGCTCGGTTTAGCCGGCATAGTCAGTCCACCAATATAGTTACCGTCTTTCAAATGTTCAAGTTCCTGAGTGTCGTCCAAACTATTAGGAAGATACAAAAGAGTTGGGTTCTTCTTCTGAATATCAATGTTTGGATATTTCTCCTTGAACTTCATCACATCAAATCTCTTAGTAATTAAGTGGTGACCATTTTTAGTTGGGATTACCGCTTCCACTTTCGGACCAACTTCATGTCCGATAGGAATACCCGCATCATCAAACTTAACCACAGTGATAGGTCGACATTCATATTCAATAAAGGCAATCATCATAGGACTTGGTACCTTTGAATCGTCAATATCTATAATCCACCTTTTTTCAGAAGTCTTCAACTGACCAACAACCGAGTCGAACAAACCTTTTTGGTTGTGTTGACCGTTTTGAATTCGTTGAGCCAACTCAACCATCATATTCAATGAAACGTCCTTTTGATTCTGTTTCTGAACATGGATATATGCTCGAGCCTTGAATATCTCACACAACTGTTTAACCTCATCGTATCTTTTTTCAAGGTGGTCAATACTCTCAATACAGTATGTCTTAATAGTACGGACTGACTGATGATTGGACTTATCAGTGGTTTGGTCCTTTTTTCTTTTTAAGACATAAAGCATGTAAAAGTCACCCTCCTTATCGAAGTTGAGTAGTTCTTTTATCAGGTTTAAATTGTCAATCATACGGCAAATATATAAATTTTAATGTAAAGATTATTTAAATCTCAATGATTTTACCCCACTTTTCGTAGATATATCCAAGTACTTTATCGATGATATACTCATCCAAATACATGTCGTACTTGTTACCATAGAGTTTAAGAATAGGTAATTTATCTCCTCTCATAAATTCAATATCGTCCAATGTGATTTCATCATCATTGTCATCGATATAGAAATGTGAAGAACAAAATTCTATTGATGGTGTGATAGGATTTTCAATATCTTTAGGTTCAAATCTCACATCAATGTCCAAATTATAGGCATCGTCTTGTTCTGATACTGTAATGTTGTACAGTTCGTGAATCTTGTTGAGAATAAATTCTTTGTCCATACTACAAAGATAGTAATTAAACAAATATATACATAATTGAAAACATAAGAATTAACCACAAAAGTAACAAAAAGAACGCTTTAAGTTCATGTTTTTGGTCTATGGTATCATCCTTTACTCTTTTTTTTGATTTCATACTTCTTAAATAACTTTTGAAGTTCACCACTTTCTTTCAGGTATTCAAACATATCACGAGCCACTTCTTTACCTACTTTGGTGTCTGAAGGGTAATGAACCTTTGCCATGTTTCTTGAGTACGATATTTCTTGAGCCAAGTCTTTCAACTTTTCTTCTAATTCAGGATATAACTCAGATAAAACAAGTGCGGTTATTACCGCCTGACCAGCATGTCCTGAAGGAAATGAAGGACTCTGACTACTTTCCAAGTCAACACCATTCAATTCCACATTGTTCTCTTTAGCCCATTGGAATGGTCGTGGTCTGTTGTAGTGATATTTCAATTTGAGAATAACGGACCCTGATTTTTTAATCAGTTCACTCATCATATTAGACGGTGCTTTGATTCCATTCTTCTTCAATAATTTTTCAAATGAGTCCTGAACCTCATCCAACTTTTCAACTTTCTCCTTATCAACCTCAATACTCTTCAAATCTTCAATTTCTTTTTTGATATCATCACCTTCAGGAAAAGAAAGATTCATAAACTTTTTTGGGTCATAGTCTTTATAGATGGTATTAGAAATATCATCCATTCTTTTTTTGTGACTCGGTAGTATTTCTTTGGAAAATACATGTTTCTCTTTCTTGATTTCCATCAAAAAGACAATTTTCTCGATTTCTTTTTCCATTCGGTCCATTATGATAAATACCTATTGTTCTTTAAGTTGTTCTTCCCTTTTACTTGAAATATCAAATTGTTTTGACTGATAGGCCATGAATACCTCATTTCTTATATTTTGTCTATCCCAAATCCCCAAATGTGCATGCGACTCGTGACTTTCAAATAAGAATATCAGTCTACGAGCGCTCACAAGTTGTTCGTAATTTTCACATGAGTTAATAACCTTAATAACCCAATTTTTTAAATCTCCGTAGTGCATATCTTTTTTTTATTAATTATCAAACCAAAATACAATTCTGTGATTCCTTATCAATTCACTAACTTGACTGTTAGGTTCTTTATCATCCCAACCGTAGTAAAAGAAGTCTTTACGTAACTTACCCTCAATGTCATTGATAAATTTAGTTAGACTCTTTATACCACTTAAACTTTCAGGTCGAGAATAAATCAACGCTTCTTTAAGTTCATGAAGTGTGTAGTAAGATGGAGTGTGAGCATCACTACCCCATTGAGCGAACTCTTTTTTAATGAACTCACAACAGTCATCAGGAATTCCACGAGGAGATGCTATTGGGTAAACGTAGGTGTCACGTACACCCGCCAAAATTCCAAATAATTGGTAATTCCTTCCGTGATACACAGATTCATGTTCAAATTCTTTTTGGTCTTCGTACTGACCATAGAATCGGTTCAAACGAAAGTTATCGTTCGTGTGCCATGTATTGTCACGAGTGTCGTACTGTTCTGTATAAACGTGAATATCGCATCCCATACCACAAAGTTAAGAAATTCCAATAATATTGCCAAACCCGAACCAAAATATATTTATGGTAAATAAACATTTCAAATCATAAAAAAACATGTTACTAAAAGTAGGTTCCAAAGGAGAGGAAGTAAAAAAACTCCAAGCAAAATTAGGATTGGGTGCTGACGGTGTGTTCGGACCCGGCACAGAAAAAGCTGTTAAGACTTGGCAACAAGCTAACGGATTAACTGCCGACGGAATTGTTGGTGACGGTACTTGGTCGAAGATGTTCGCAGGTGAACCACAACAAATCAAAGAAGAAGTTGTTCTACCAAAGGGTGGACCAATTGATTTATCGAAGTTGAAGGGTCATGTACCTGATACTGTTATCTCACAAATCCCTGAGGTTATGGAGAAGTTTCAAATCAACACACCACTTCGTTTGGCTCACTTTTTAGCCCAATGTGGTCACGAGTCAGGTAACTTCAAAGCGACACAAGAAAACTTAAACTACTCAGCTGATGGTCTTAAAAAGATATTCCCAAAGTATTTCCCTGGTAACTTATCAGAATCATACGCAAGAAACCCTGAAAAGATTGCATCTAAAGTTTATGGTGGTAGAATGGGTAACGGTGATGAATCAACTAAAGAAGGTTATAAGTTCAGAGGTCGTGGTTATATTCAATTAACAGGTAAGGCTAACTACGCAGCGTTCGCTAAAGCAATCAATGAAGACACAGTATCGAACCCTGACTTGGTTTCAACTAAATACCCATTAGCATCAGCTGCTTGGTTCTTCTCAAAGAATGGATTGAATGCTATCGCAGATAAAGGTGCTGACGACGCTACGGTGACCGCAGTTACAAAAAGAGTCAACGGTGGTACCATCGGATTGGCAGATAGAATTAAACACTTTAAAGAGTATTATACTTGGTTAAAGTAATACAAGGGAGAAACATATAAAAAGGAAAAGGGGATGGTAGCGAACCTCCCCTTTTTTTGTTACCATAACGTAACGGTCCTAAACTACCCTTCAAGAGGGAATATCTTCATCGATAAAAATGAGCAACACCTAACATCCCTATCAATGTGATTATAAATCCTAACCAACTTAATATATCCTCAATTAGTTTCTTATAATTCATATATATAAATATCATCCTATCATAATATTTATTTAACATGAAAGACCTGATAAAACAAATATTAGAAGATGAGATTGAGAACTTAGACAGTCAAATTGAACCTTCAAGGACAACAGTAAAAAATATTTGTGATTCTGAAAAGTTCTGTAAAGCTCAAGGTAAGATTACATTTGGTCAACTCAGAGCTATTGTTGAGGATGCAAGAGAAGAAAGATTATTAAAGAACGTTGGTGAGGGTAGTTACAAAGCATTCCTTAGACTTATCCCTTGGTTCTTACCTCAGATTGCAATTGCAGGTTTCATCGGAGCGTCTGCAAGAGCACTTAACAAAATACTTAGACCCACCCTAACAGAGACTCAAAGTTATAAAACTTGGTGGGGTAAAGCAATTATGAAAGCCTTTGATTTAACAGAAGGAGAATTAAATATTACGGACCCTTTCTCAAGAATATTCTTCATAAGTGATGGCCTTATGACTATGATGGGTGAAAAATACAAAGTTAAATTTGCTAATTATATTTCTGATTTAGCATCACAAATGCCAGACGACATGGAGGTTCCTGAATTTTTCGTAGAAAACGAATTAAGAAATTGGATTAACAATAAGTTTTTATTGAATCCACCATTACCACCAAAGATTACTCAAAAAAATATTTAAAATAACATTTTATATGGTATTTTTTTTATATGGCACATCCTGAAATACACGCAAAGTCCTCAGTAAAAAAGTTCGGAGGAAAGTGGGAAGATTATATTCACTTACACAATTGGTTAGATGAGACAAAAGCATGGGTAGGACATTCCAACCATAGAATGTTCAGACATCACTCAGAAGGAATCTTTGAGATGGAAAAGATATTCGGACAATCATTTTTAAACTCTGATGGTAAAATAGTTTATACACGATATGTCGGTGAACAACACGTAAAAGAAGATTGTTTTAACTACATACCAACAGCTAAAGAATGGATTGATGCTTTAATTGGCGAAAAAAAACCAATGTGGATGTTACGCACAATGAACATAGAACTTACTGACTGATATTTATTATTATGGAAAAAGAACTCAAAACACTTCTAGTGATACTTTCTAAGTTTATCAAAACAATTGGATGTGAAAAAGCAATATTTGATTTTTCATATGACGGAAACTCATACTATCAAAATAAAATGAGATGTGATGGTAATTACATCAACATGCCAATTGAAATAAGTCCCTTTTTAGAAAAATATTTGGACCAATTACCTGATTTTCAGGGTGAAGCGGATAATGGAAGTGAATATCACGGTTATGAAATGATATTCGACCCAACGACAATGACAATAACCACTTATGGACAGTATACTGAATATGATACACAAGATGGAGGTTCATCTTCTGTAGAAATTGATGAAGAAGTTATAACTCAGTTTGAAGAGTTAATCTCAAAGGGTTACCAACAACCATTCGAAGTGGATTTTTCAGGTGGAGGTGACAGTGGTTATATTGAAGATGAAGGGTCTGACTATAATGGTAAAAGATTTAAATTAACACCGAAAATGGATGATTTAGCATACCGTGCGTTGAGTGATTTCGGTGGTTGGGAAATTAATGAAGGTTCACAAGGTAACATAGTTTTTGACTTGGAAGATAAAAGTGCAAGTGCAAACCTAACTTGGAATACCGAGAATACTGAAACTGAAGTTATTGATGTTTGGAATCTCAATAAGTAAAGTTCAACTCGGAAATCTTACCTGTTAAATCTTTAATTGATTCAGTCAATTTTTCAATATTATTATCCGACTCACCCAATATTTTGAATGATTTTTCAATGTCTTTTGTATTGATGTTACTTATTTGTTTTACAAATTTATCAATATTGTTTTTTGCATTATCATATCTTTCATAGTGAAGAGTATATAGATTTATTGTTGTTACAATATTTTGAATGTCCTCAAAATCCCACGAACTACCCATCAAATCCCTAACTTGTGAACGGTTATCATTTGACTTAAAGACTTCTATTTCGTTAAAAACACTATTTTGTTTGTTTATAAAAAAAGCCACTTTATCATACAAATCACCTTTTGTTTTTTTACGAATAACATAAAATAACAGACCTCTGTTTGAGTAGTTAGTAAATGTTGACGGATGATGTTTAGATGCGGTACACCATTTGGTACTTGCACCGTACTTCAAAGAACCTTTATGTGTCTTTGGTATAAGAATCATATAATCTTCATTTTCGAATATAACATTGACATGTTCTTCTCGAACAAAACTTTTTTCCTCCTTTGTTATAATAGCTTGGTTAATCGTATTTTTTAGACTCATTAAGTCTTTATAGAATGGACTATATATGTCTTTGTTCTCAATGTAAGGTAATAGTGAATCAAATTGAGTCACCAGTTCAAAACACTGTTTAGAATTACGTAAACTAATCCATAAAAAACACATGTAATCAAGGTACTTTTTTGTTGCAGTCTTATCACTTTTTTCAAGACTGTTAATAGTACGTGAAGGAATAGACGGGTACTTCTCTTTAATTTGTTCAACCTTTGACATTACTTTTTTTTGTAAAGATAGTAGGTTGAAACGATAGAGACAACTATGTGAACATAATTTTCTTAATCTTTCCAATATTTTCGTTCAGTCCACTTTGGAACTCTTGGCTTTTACCTTCTTCAATATAAACCTCACCACCAATTTCTACACCATATTTCATTGTAATTTCCTCGTATAAAGTTTCTTTAACACAATCAAGTAACTCATAAAATATTTCATCCAAATCATTGATGTCCAATTGACTATTATATTTCTTCTGTAATTCAGTTGATGTTAAGTGTTGTAAGTCAAACAAAGGATATTCAATTCCGTCAAATAAAGTAGCAGTACCTGATGGGTCAATAACACAAAAAATATCGTCTATCATGTATAGGTCATTCTCATGATATTCAAGTGTGTTATCATTAGTCAATTCATAATCTTTTACTTTGAATTCAAAATCATATCCACCACAATCGGCAGTGAATGGTTGTGACATTCTTGATTTTACCAAAGTGTCGACTTCAATTATCCCACCAAGATAATCAACTAACATCCTTCGAAATTCATTCCAATCCGAGTGTTCGTCCAAACCATAAATTTTCCTGAGTCTATGGTCTAATAAACTCGGACCATTCTTTTGCCAGTACTTTAATATTGCCTCTTTTTGTTTGGAATCCATAATCATAAATATTCTATTCAATAGAATCTTTCAGTGTCACAGAAAAACATAATATTTTTATCCTCCATACCAATCAATTTTGATACTGTCATAAATTCATTTGTCATACATTCGTTCATTATATTTCCCTTTATCTGAACTTTCTTTGTACCTGAAATTCTTTTGAAGTCGACTAACACTCCAACCAATGTTTTCTCCAGTCCGTCAACATTTTTATACTCTACTTCGAATATAATTTTATTTTTTCTAAAACTATATTCAACGGTTGGTTTAACTTTCTTAACTATCTTAAGAAAATCATTATTGGTAAAGACTTGGGAACTCATGTTTAATCATATTTAATGGTATTATGACATGTTGGTCGTATTCTGAGAGATAATTGTAGAAATCCAAACTCTGAGTGTGTGTGAACATTTTAACAATACTGTTAGGTATTACATTTATCTCTTTATGGAATATATCAACCTCAGTCAACTGATAAAATTTGGTCCAAAAAAACATTGGGTTAATATTTTTATTAGATGTTATTGGTATTATTCGTGAATCAGAACCCGTAATTTCGTGAACATCCCTGATAAAAATTTGTCTTTTGATTTCACCAATCGAGACCAAAGGGTCACTCTTGTAATATTCAATTACATAAAAGTTTTTGATGAAGTCATAAAACAATTCAGGTTTAATCATTACCTAAAATTGTAACAACAAAAGGAATATTCTGAAGTGAATTATTCTTTATTATTGTTAGAACCCCATAATAAACACCATCAGGAAGATTAGAACCATTCCAATCATTATTGTAGTTACTTGACCCATATACCGTCTTACCCCACCTATTTTTAACTTCTATAATTCTAACATCATATAACATTAAGTTTCTAATAACAAATAAATCATTATAACCGTCATTGTTTGGTGTGAATACATTTGGTATCACAATAGTCGGTGGTTCAGGAACAGAACAAGTTACCCAATTACTTTCACTAATATAACCATTATTTGTTGTAACCACTTTGATGTTGTAATTACCAACTTCCAATGTATCTGAAGTTAGTAGATATGTTGTGTCGGTAATTGGTGTTTGATTCCATTTAATCCATTGATTGTTATACTGAATATAGACATCGTATTGCGGATTAATCCAACCGTTGTATTGATTCCACAATAAGTTAACCGAATCACATTCTCCATCATTTCTTAACCAAATAGAGTTAATTGAATCTGATGGACCAAAGATAAATCCGCTATATCTAAAATCAATTTTGTATGAATACGTCTGACCATCAACATTATTTGCCGTTAAATCTTCATAATAAAAACGGTCCCATTTTGTTACTAATTGACGGAAGACATATTGTGTTCCATCCCATCTGAAAATACCATATCCCTCGATAGCGTTCGTATCACAAGACGCACCATCAATACTCCACTGTAAATTTGTGTGGTTATCATTAACTACCGTCACATTTTCAAACTTCCATACAGGTTCAACACAATCATCAACAATGATAACTAACGTATCAAACTCATTCATTGGAAACCCGCATTTATTTACTAAAGTATTACCATCATTACCCGTCTTTGAATACAGAAAGTATCTTCCGTTAACCAATAGTGGTTTAAATAAAACAACCTTAATTGTTTGAGTTTCATTATTTACATCACAATTAGGAATCAAAGTTTTAATTGGAATTGGTTGACCTAAAGGATTAGTTAATCTGAAGTCACTACCATCTTGAGCAACAGATTCACAATCAATTTTAATTTCAAAATACAAATCAATTGCGGTGTCTCCACAGTTATAATCAACCGCAGGTAACATGGTTATTGAATCTAAAAACTGACCAGGATAGTCATAGTCTAAAATAACTCCTTGAGTTGCCGTGGGTGAACAGTTTGCTGAAACTGTAACCATCATATCTCTTGATGCTGAACCAACAGGGTACCAAGCAAACCATGTCGAATCAAATCTATACTCAGTAATCTTAACGCTCATCACATCAACCTCTTGCATCGTAGGTAAAAAAGATATTAAACCTGTCTTAGGATTAATATTAAAGAATGTGGACGTAATAGGTTGAGTTGCTGAAAAACCTGGGTCAAACGGAATATTAGTTTGAGTTGGGTATAAACCTTCACGACAATTAATCATTTGGTAATGAATACTATCACCGTCGTACTCCACACTTTTTTGTGACCAGTTGAATGTTTTGTTTACACAAAAAGCCCTGACAGGTTCAGACACAAATATTGGAGAAGAGTTGTTACCTGATGTGTTGTTTAAGTCCGCATCAAAGAAAAATCCGTCATTACCAAATGCACCATTTGAAATATTAATGTTGGTAATACCGCCAGGTCTACAACAGTCGGACCACCAAAACTTAAAGTTAGCACAAGTACCAGGTAGTATTACATACCCTTTGTAGGTATAAATCTCTAATGTTCTTGTACCTACAGAACTTGGTGTTACACAATCAAATAATGTCGGAGCTACCAATCCTGAACCCGCTTGTTGGGTCATTGGTATATTCTGATTAGTATAACAATTAGAACTTACCGTAACTGTTGTGGTTGCTGGCATTGCAACTCCACTTGCATCTCGATATAATCTAAGAATTACTTTATAATGATGGTTAATACCTGTTGAATCTCCTATGTATCGGTATTGGATATCTCCACCAGCGTAGTGAGATGCAAAGGTAGTTATGGACAAAACCGTTAACAGTAGGGACAGTATTTTTTTCATTATTACATAATGGTATTAATTGGATAAATGTTTGTTAATGTGTTGTGATAAATTACCTTTACCTCCTATTTCTTTACCACATATTTTACATATAAATTTTTCTAATGTAACACCTTTATTCCAAGATGTCTTACCTTTTTTTGAATCACTTATTTTTTTACTATGTTCTTTAGTTCTAGGTGGTTTTGGTTTTCTTAATTTTTTTTTATTTTCCTCTCTCTTCATAGGGTTTTTATCACCATATAAAGATTCACTCATTTTTTTTCTATATTCATCTGTTTTATGAAACCCATTTTTTATTCTTTTCTCTATAGTTTCATTACTTTGTTTTACACCTAACTGATAAGTCCTTAATTTATTCTTATGTTCCTCAGTTTTTTCATATTTTAATTTTTGTATAGTTTCTACTGAAGGATTACTTTGACCTTCACCACCATCTGTCATATTAACTAAAGTACCTTCATTCAAATCAATACGACCATATTTTTTTATTAATTCTTTTTCCTTAATACAAGCATCTTCCCAACTTAAATCATTTTCAATTATTTCTACAATATGTCCATATTTTTTAACAATACCTTTCCAATGTTTATTACATCTATTTTTAACATCATAAGCCCTTTTGATATCATTACCAATACCAACATAAAAAATTTCATTATTATCAGTTCTTCTGTGTAAATAAACAATTGCCATAATTAACTTTTATGATAAATATTTAACTTTATGAAAAAGGTGGTTTAATTGTTGGTTTAATTAATTAGAAAGTGGAAAGTAAATTTTAGGATGTGATTGATAGTTTTCCAAAATAACATCATTTACTGATGAACAGTGGATTCCGTCTCTAACATGCACTGTTGGTAATTCAAATGGTTCTCTACCAATTTGTTCTTTAACACCGTCCATTTGGTTCAAATAGATGTGACAATCACCCAAATTACCAATTAGTTCCTCAGGTATCATATTAACTTCATC